>Ga0256847_1000178_pt1 | contig 44379 bp, 38 predicted proteins | sample TeddybearmetaG_FD_189099 | JGI IMG/M metagenome (GOLD analysis project Ga0256847, IMG submission 189099) | Hydrothermal vent microbial communities from East Pacific Rise, Pacific Ocean - Teddybear | ecosystem: Environmental > Aquatic > Marine > Hydrothermal vents | place: Pacific Ocean: East...
GAAGGAAAGTCCAATCCATTTTCAATAGAGGCAGATTATTTCTACGGAAGTATTCTTGAGCACAACGATGATATTGCGCATTTAATATCGCAACATCCCAAGGGTGTCATTTTGAGTTTCAATAAGAAAACTTACGGACTCCGTGAAGCCGAGAGAAGGTATAACTATCCAGATTGGGGTTTTACTTTTGTTTATCAGGATTTTCAAAACCCGATATTAGGAGAGAACTATAGCTTGTATGGGCATTTTAACTGGTACTTTTTAAAAAGACATTTGGTATTACGCGTAGGGCAAGGTGTTGGTTATACAACCAATCCTTACGATCCTGAGACTAATTTCTTAAACAGTGCCTTTGGTTCTGAGCTTTTAAGTTCTACTTTTTTGAAGGCTAATTTTGTCAAGGAAAATATTTGGGAAGGGATAGGAGTACAGGCTGGTTTTGCTATTATTCACTATAGTAATGCTAATTTCAGAGCTCCTAATAACAGTACAAATACGTTTGCAATCAATGCTGGTTTAAGTTATTTATTTGATCATGACAATCAGCCAGAATATGTGAGTCCAGATAATGATCCACCAAGTAAAACACATGCAGAACGATTTAAACTGAATTTAGTGTACCGTTTTGGTTGGAATGAAAGTGATGTTGTTGGATCAGGTCAATTTCCTTTTAAAACGTATTCCGCTTTTGTAGATAAGAGAATTAGCTATAAAAGTTCCTTACAAATTGGGGTAGATTATTTCGATTCAGAATTTTTAGAAGAATTTATTAGATACAGGTTTATTGCCTTTCCAGAGGATAATCTCACTGGAGAAGAGGACCACATACGAATTGGAGTTTTCATTGGTCATGAGCTTCGTTTTCATAAAACGGCCTTTGTCTCTCAATTGGGTTATTATACGAAATGGGATTTTGAATTCGAAAATAGGGTGTACAACCGTTTGGGTGTGAAGCGTTATTTTTGGAAGGATCGAATTTTTGCGGCCATTACTGTAAAGTCGCATTGGGCAAAAGCCGAAGGAGTTGAATTTGGAATTGGAGTACGATTGTAATGAGGTCAAAAGCAAGACATATGAAACGTTTGAAATCTTTTAGTTATCTATTAGTTTTAGTTCTTTTTTGGAGTTGTAATACTGAGGATGGTTTGAATTGTTTTCAGGCTGCCGGAAATATAATTCAACAGGAATATGAAGTGAAAACCTTCGAAAAAATATTGATACGCGAACGTGTTCAATTAATTATTTCGCATGGTCCTGTTCAAAAAGTGGTTGTGGAAACAGGTGAAAACTTGTTGAATGATATTATTGTTACATCCCTGAACAACACACTTAGTGTAAAAAATGACAATGGCTGTAATCTAGTTCGTGATTATGGGATTACTAAGGTATATGTTACCTCTCCTAATATTACTGAAATTAGAAACAGTTCAGGACTTATTATTGAAAGTGATGGCGTATTGAGCTATCCCGAATTACTTTTACTTTCAGAAGATGAAGCCAACCAAGATCAATTTCATATTGATGGTGACTTTCGTTTAGATCTTAATGTTGGCTCCTTAGCACTTGTAGGGACAGGTCTATCAAACTTTTTCCTGACCGGAACTGCTACCGAAGCACGTTTCGAAATATTTAATGGAGACGGTCGTATTGAAGCTCAGGATTTGTTAGTAGACGATTTGATTGTGTACCACAGAGGGACTCAAAAAATGATTGTACATCCTATTAATTCTATTGTAGGAGAGATTCGCGGTTTAGGTGATATCATTTCGGTAAACGAACCACCTTTAGTGGATGTCGAGGAATTCTTTACGGGGACTCTTATTTTTGAGCAGCAGTAAGGCTAATAAACAACTTTTCCAAAGTCGTATTTTTTTGATGTAGCTGAAGTATTTTCAGACCATTGTCATGCGCAAAATCGAAAACTTTAACACGCATATCTTCTTGGGTTGCAAAATGAATTTGGTAAACAAAGCCATGGGTGTTTTCCACTTTTTTCGCCTTGTCCATCTTTTGCAATGCTACTTCTTCCACACGATAGTCAAACTCGACTTCTACAATCTGTTCTTTGTTTTCACTTAAGTCTTTCAACGATTTATCCAAAACAATTTGCCCTTTATCAATAATAATCACCCGATCGCATATGGCCTCCACCTCCTGCATAATGTGAGTAGAAAGTAAAACGGTCTTTTCCTTTCCAGCGCTTTTTATAAGTTCGCGTATTTCAATAAGCTGATTGGGATCTAAACCTGTCGTAGGTTCATCAAGAATTAACACCTCCGGATTATGAAGCAGCGCATTGGCAAGCCCAACACGTTGACGGTACCCTTTCGAAAGCTGCTCAATCTTTTTGTGCGCTTCAGGGGTAAGCCCGGTTTGCTGAATCACCTTTTCAACTTCCTCCATGCCGATATTATGAACCTTGGCATTGAAAGAAAGGTATTCCTTCACATACATCTCTAAGTATAATGGATTGTGTTCGGGTAAATATCCCACGCTGCGTTTTACTTGTTGACTTTCTTCAGTTACTGTGAATCCATTTACTTTTGCAGTGCCATCACTTGCTTTAAGATAGGTAGTGAGGATTTTCATGAGTGTAGATTTTCCAGCGCCATTAGGGCCTAAAAAACCTACGATTTCACCTTTGTTTATGGAAAAAGAAACGTTCTGGAGCGCCTTTTGTGTTCCGTAGATTTTAGTAATATTGGATACTTCTATTGACATATAGTTGCGAAGATAAAACTAATTCGAATTACATAACAATACAATTCAATTTCAAAAAATAATATCATTTCCTTGAACTGAATAGCATCGTATTAAAAAAACGTAAAAAAAAGTTTGTTGTTTTAAAACAATGTGTATTTTAGCCATAACAAAGTACGCAATGAACAAATTTTTTACATATTTTAATTTTTGGTTTTTCTATTTCTTTGGAAAGAGCCGGGTTGACATGTAATTAATTTTGACAATTATATAATGAAAAACCCGGAACTTATCTTCCGGGTTTTTTTATTGCTGAATTTTAAATGAAGAAACTATGAAAATTGCAATCCAAGGTATTGAAGGCTCCTTTCATGATGAGGCCGTTCAAAAATTATTTCCGAAGAAAGAAATAGAACTCGTCATGTGTGACTCTTTTGATGCTGTTACACAAAGCGTAAAAAATAGCAAGGCAGATTTTGGTGTCATCGCTATTGAAAACACCATAGCTGGTTCCATTTTACCCAACTACAATTTGGTTGAAGCTGGAGATTTTGAGATTTTTGATGAGGTTTTCCTGAACATTCAAATGTATTTAATGTCTTTGGAAAGTGAATCTGTCATCGATATTTTTGAAGTGCATTCGCATCCAGTAGCTTTACTACAGTGTAAAGACTATTTGAGAAAGTTTCCTCCACAATTTAAGGTCATTGAAGGAAAGGACACTGCCAGTGAAGCCAAACGAATTAAGGAAAATAACTTGAGTGGTGTAGCTGCTATTGCTGGTAAACAAGTGGCTGAGCGCTACGGATTGAAAATATTGGATAGCAATATCCAGGATATTAAGGAAAACCAAACACGTTTCGTCCTTATTGGAAAGCGCGGGGCTAGCTTAAGTAAAAAGGCTCCTAATAAAGCCACGATTAAATTTGTGTTGAACAGTGAAGTGGGAACTTTGAGTGAGGCGTTACAGATGTTGGCTGGTTATGATATTAATCTTACCAAAATACAGTCGCTACCAATGCTAGGCACACCGTGGAAATACGCCTTTTTTGTGGACGTTACTTTTAAAGACGCGCAAAAATTTTACGATGCGATGGAGTTGTTGGAAACAATGGTGAAAGAATTAAAAATTGTTGGCACCTACGCTCAAAATCGCGACAATGTACCTAGTGAACTTACAAATGTGATTGAAAATGGAAAATAAAAAAGAATTAAGAAATTGGCTCAACAAAATGGAGCTCGCACATCCCTTGGTTATTGCAGGTCCATGTAGTGCTGAGACGGAAGATCAGGTGGTGAAGATTGCGCATCAACTAAAGGATACCGATGCGACTGTTTTGCGAGCTGGAATTTGGAAGCCACGTACACGACCTGGTAATTTTGAAGGCGTTGGAGCCCTAGGATTAAAGTGGTTACAAACTGCGAAGGAAGAAACAGGAATGATGACCACTACCGAAGTTGCGAATCCTAATCATGTGGATTTAGCATTGAAACACGACGTCGATATTCTTTGGATTGGAGCACGAACCACCGTATCACCATTCATAGTTCAAGAAATTGCAGAAGCCATGAAAGGAACCGATAAAACGGTGCTGATCAAAAACCCGGTAAATCCAGATTTAGCTTTGTGGTTGGGAGCGGTCGAACGCTTTTATAAAGCGGGAGTGAAGAATTTAGGAGTCATCCATCGAGGTTTCTCTACTTACGAGAAAACACGCTACCGAAATAACCCAGAATGGCAAATTCCTATCGATCTTCAAAATCGTTTTCCTGATTTGCCACTCATTTTAGACCCATCTCATATCGCAGGCCGAAGGGATATCATTTTTGACCTTTGTCAAACAGCTTTAGATCTAAACTACGATGGTTTGATGGTGGAAACCCATTACGACCCAGACAATGCATGGAGTGATGCAAAACAGCAAATAACGCCCGAAACACTGGATAAAATGACAGTGGATCTTAGAATTAGAGTGGAAGAAGGGGATGCAGTGGAATTTCAAAATAAGCTGTCTACCGCAAGAACTAAAATTGACGTGGTCGATCATCAGTTAATTGAAATGTTAGGGAAACGAATGAAGATTAGTGACGAGATTGGTCACTTGAAGCGTGATAATAATGTATCCATTCTTCAAACCAAGCGCTGGAATGAAATTTTAGGAAAAATGATTTTACAAGGTGAGGAGCAACAGTTAAGTGAAGAATTTATTCTGAAGGTATTTAAGGCAGTACACCAAGAATCTATTAATCATCAAGAAATTATCTATAAGTCATAAAGTTTTTCACACGAGCTTAGGTTCAAGGTTTACATAGGGAACCTGTTAATGAGACCTCGAGTGTTTTACAATAAAAAGCCAGAAATCAATTTCTGGCTTTTTCTATTAAGGTATGCGCTATTATTACTCTTCAGGTTTAAGTCTTTTAAAGATATATCGGGTAATGAAAATTCCTTTACCATCATCTCCTCCGGAGTCACTTTCTACAGCACTTGCCACAAAGGCCAAATCCCATCCGTTCGCCAACATGCTATTAATTTTAGATTCAATGATAGCATCATTGGAAGCGATATTTTGGAAACGAATTCCACCCAAATTGTAAAAATTCAAAAGTTTGGTTTCGTCAAAATCTTTTACCCGAATATTTTTACGCTTGGATTTGTTTCTACCATTGTCGTCTTCGGTCTGGGTAGTCGTAAATTCGTCAAAGTCCCTCTCAGCGTTCGCGGAAATCAATCGAGATCGTCCTAATCCATTGGGAACAATAGACTCCACACTGGTAACTACTTTTACTTCGTACTGTTGGGCTTTTGTTTCGAAAATAAAGAGGCTTATAACCGCTAAGACAATCAGTGATTTTTTCATAATGAGTATTTTATAATTAATGTTTAAAGCAAAGTTAATCAACTTTCTTACTTAAAGTGGTTATTTTTGTCCTTCTAAAACCCTTTATGCAAGGAACTGTTTATAAATCTACTGGAAGTTGGTACACCGTAAAAGCACAAGACGGTGTGTTTTTTGAATGCCGAATTAAAGGGAAATTCAGAATTGGTGGAATTAAAAGCACGAATCCAGTTTCTGTCGGGGATCATGTGCATTTTGAAGTAGAGACCATTGGAGATGAGACCATTGGCATCATTCATAAAATTGATGAACGCGATAATTATATCATTCGGAAAAGTGTCAACCTTTCCAAGCAAACTCATATTATCGCCGCCAATATTGACACAGCATTTTTGTTAGTTACCCACAACAACCCGCCCACTTTCACCACTTTCATAGATCGCTTTTTAGTGACCGCAGAGGCTTATCATATTAAGGCGGTATTGCTTTTCAACAAAATAGACACCTATTCCGAAGAAGAACTCGGAGAGATTAAATTTCTAGCCGCTTTATACCGCAATATTGGGTATGAATGCGTGGGTATTTCAGCTAAAACAGGAAAAAATATTGATAAAGTAAAGGCACTCATGAAAGACAAGGTGTCTATGATTTCTGGCCATAGTGGAGTTGGGAAATCAACCTTGATCAATGCCTTGGAGCCTGGTTTAAACATTAAAACTTCAGAGATAAGTGAGCAACATAGACAAGGGCAGCATACCACGACCTTTGCTGAAATGTATGATCTGTCTTTTGGAGCACAAATTATAGACACTCCAGGTATCAAAGGATTTGGCGTTGTTGAAATTGACAAAGAAGAATTAGGAGATTATTTTACTGAATTTTTTAAGCTGAAACAGTACTGTAAATTTAATAATTGCCTACATATTGAAGAACCCAAATGTGCTGTAAAAGATGCGCTTGAAGAAGGTGAAGTGGCATGGTCTCGCTATAAAAGTTACCTTCAAATATTGGAAGGAGAAGAGGAACACTACCGAAAGGATGTCTATAATAATGAATAGTTTACCATAATTAAGAATCAAAAATGCGCGCGGTAATTCAAAGGGTGAAAGAGGCTTCAGTTACAGTAAGTGGCGACCAAATTGCTTCTATAAATGAGGGATTTCTCATTTTGCTGGGAATTGAAGAAGCAGATAACCAGGACGATATTGAATGGCTCGCCGGTAAAATCGTAAAACTTCGGGTCTTTGGAGATGAGAATGGCGCGATGAATAATTCAATTGCCGATGTGGATGGAAGCATGCTCGTAGTAAGCCAGTTTACACTGCATGCTAGTACTAAAAAAGGCAACAGACCCTCCTTTATAAAGGCCGCCCGTCCAGAACAAGCGATCCCTTTGTATGAATCATTTGTGAAAAACTTAGAAACGAAACTTGGGAAAGATGTCCCTACAGGTGAGTTTGGCGCCATGATGGATGTCGCTTTGATAAACGATGGCCCAGTAACATTGATTATCGACACAAAGAATAGGGAATAGGTTTCCTCATCGTTCCAATTTTGTTTAGTTTAGCGTATCCCAAGAATTTTTCGATATTATGAAGTACTATATTTCTATATTACTATTAGCGTTTACTGTTTTTAGTTATTCGCAAAATATTTATTCCGTAGATAATATTCCAACCAAGCTAAAGGAAGGGGTGAATGCCGTTATTCGAGAGCAGGCCACTCAAATAGTCCTAAAAGATTTTAATGATGCTGTAATTATAAGAAAAGAAGTGATTACGGCTTTCAATCGCAACGGACTTGGCAGTATGAGTCCAGTGGCAAATTTTGATAAAAGCACCTCAATTAAAAGTATTAGTGCCGTCTTATACAACGTTCATGGCAAGGTGGTAAGAAAATTTAAAAAGAAAGATTTTTCTGAAGTAAGTGCCTCTGGATCAAATTTATATACCGATAACCGGATGCTGGTATTGGATTTTACTCCGCCAGGTTACCCATTCACCTTCGAGATCAATGTAGAAACCAGAAGGTCGTCCACGGCATTCTTGCCGCGTTGGGATCCCTCTCCGATGTATGATGTGAGTACCGAAAAATCGAAATACGAGATTATTAACGAAAAACAAATACCACTGACAACACGAAAGTTTAACCTGGAAAACTTTAATGTAAAAGTTGTCGAGGACGACACGAAAATTAGTTACTCGTTAAAAAACCTTCCGGCAGTGGAACGAGAGGAATTAAGTCCGCATTACACCGAATTTACCCCAGTGGTAAAAGTAGCACTACAGAAATTTCAATTGGAGAATAAATCGGCCTATGTAAGGACTTGGAAAGAATTTGGACTTTGGCAAAACAATTCGTTGTTGAACGGACGCGATGTATTGCCTAAGGAGACAATATCGAAAGTTTCTCAGTTGGTTGCTGATATTGAAGATCCCAAAGAGAAAGCTCGGGTTATTTATAAATTCATGCAGGATAAAACTCGTTATATCAGTGTGCAAGTAGGTATTGGTGGTTGGCAGCCTTCCATGGCGGAAGAAGTCGATAGACTCAACTATGGAGACTGTAAAGGTTTAACCAACTATACCAAAGCCTTGCTAAAGAGTCAAGGAATAGAATCTTATTATACCATTGTTGCCGCTGGTGCCAATGAACGTGATTTGGATGAAGATTTTGTAGCATTGCAGGGTAATCATGTGATACTTTCAGTTCCCTTTGAGGACGAAATGGTTTTTCTTGAATGTACGAGTCAGCAGCTTCCATTTAATTTTTTAGGAACCCATACCGATGATCGAAAAGTGCTTATGGTAACTCCCGAAGGCGGGGTTATGACCAAAACACATACTTATAATCCGACAGATAATTTGACAACCATTGAGGCCAGTGCCGCTTTCGATGATGCCTTGAAACTTTCTGGGATTATGAACGAATCCTCTTCTGGAATTCGATACAGCGATAAATATTCTTTGGAGACCGAAAAAAAGGAAGACGTGGTTCGCTATTACAAAAATATATGGGGACATTTAAACAGCCTTAAGGTATCCAACATAGTTTTTAATAATGACACGAAAAATGTCGTTTTTAAGGAGTCTTTAAATTTCGAAACGGCTGGATATGTTTCCAAGGCTGGAAAGCGAATATTAATCAATCCAAACGTTTTTACTAGGCAGACTTTTGTCCCTGATAGTGATGGGGAAAGAACGCTTCCTTTGGAGATTCGGAGAGGGTATAGCCAAAAAGATGAGATAGAGATTACCCTTCCAACGGGATATACGCTAGAGTCCATATTCGATCCTATTTCAATTGATAATGAATTCGGACATTATAAAGCTTCGGTAACAATGCTAGACGATACTAAACTTTTGTATCAAAGAGAATTGGTCATTCAATCTGGCCGACATCCAAAAGAGAAGTTCGCCGCATATGTTTCATTTCGGAAAAACATTGTTAAGAAGGATAAATCTAAAATGGTATTGCTTAAAGAATGAGAACAATCTTTACACTTCTGCTGATTCTTTTCTTTTCTGAAGTCGGTCAAGCTCAACGAATAATGGCTCCGTTCGTCACCATTAACGATCTCATGGAAACGCAAGATGAGACCTTTGAAGACGCACCTGCTAAAATTGTATTCAGAAATATCTATTTCGAATATGGAAACATTTTGGAAATTCATGAGCGAATAAAAATATACACTAAAGAAGGATTAGATTATTCCAATTGGGAGATTCCTTTTGACGAAACACGAAATTTAAAAGCGGCCACCTACAATCTTGAAGACGGTAAGATTGTAAAGACAGAGATTGAAGAAGCTTCTATTTTTAAAGAACAGGTCGCGGAAGATGAAATTGTGAATACCATCGCTTTCCCAAAGGTTAAAGTGGGTTCAATTATCGAAATTTTCTATAAGGTGAATAGTATCGGTCTAAAGGATATTTATTGCCAAAACTATCTCCCGATAGAGAGTTTTAAACTGGTGTTACGAAACCCTAATTATGTAGACCTAAATATTGCTGAAAATGGTTTATCGAAAGTGCGTTTAGAGGTAGAGCAAACTAGAAAGAAATTGGTGTATACAGGAAAGAATATTCCCAGTTTAGGAAACGAAGAATTTCTGGGAGGAATAAACAACTATCGTGGAAGAATTTTTATTGAGCCAGCACGAGCCTATGGCGCAGATAAGCTGAAGACATGGGAACAGGTAGCGAAATACTACTACAACGGAAAGAATGGCTATAAGGACGCACTGAGTATGAAGAAGGTGTATAAAAAAGACCTTGCGATTGCCCTTGGAACGGAACAAGATAAATTAGCTAGGGCAAAGAGGCTATTTTTCTTTGTTCAGGAAAACTTTAAATGGAACGATTATTACAGCAGGTTTTCTCCCAATTTGGGAAAAGTATATCGCGATAAAGAAGGAAGCGCTGGTGCTATCAATTTAATATTGGTGGCTATGATGAAAGAAGCTGGCCTAAATGCGAAGCCCATGTTGGTAGCCTCTAAACGAAATGGATATATTAGATTTCCCACCATCACAGGATTTAATAATACAATAGCTAGCGTTGAAATTCACGGTAAGAAATACTTGCTTGATGCCACCAGGAAACTAGCCAACTTTGGTGAATTGCCTTTTGCTTTTGTAAACGGAAACGGTCTTATTTTGGGTGAGAATTATACCTACGAATTAGTATCTACAAGGTCCAAAGTTAAGTCAAAAAGTACGGTGGTAGTTGAAGCTAATTTCGATCCTGAAGAACTTACCATATCGGGTGCTGTAAAACAAAGAATCTCTGGTTACTATGCTTGGCAACATCGTGAAGATTATAAAAATTTGAGCAAAGATAATTTTGCGGGAGATTTACAAGACGATCACAATTTCCTTACTGTGGAACCTGTTGTTTCCAAAAACTTTGAGGTTGTAAGCAAACCAGTGGGTTTGTATTACAATATGAATATGACCGACTATGGCGAACAAATTGGGGATCAGGTTTATTTTGAACCTTTACTTTATTTTGGGAAGGAAGAAAATCCATTTAAAGAGGATGAACGCCTATACCCGATAGACTTTTTGTACCCTTATGCTCAGAATGTCACGGTCAATTTTAAAGTACCTGAAGGTTATGAAATTACAGCGCTACCCGAACCAAAGACAGTAGCACTGCCAAAAGGCCTTGGCTCCTTAATTTTTACATGCCAATCTTCTGAAGAAACAATTACCGCCAACCTTTCTTTTCAAATAAATGTTAGCGTGGTACCAGCCGAATACTTTGAAGAAGTTAAAAACCTATATTCAGAATATATCAATATTTCTAAATCTCAAATTGTAATTACCAAAATATGACGCAAAGGTTTATGCTATGTTTGCTTTTTCTCTTTTGCCTAACGAGTGTCGAGGGGCAAGAGTTCAAGTTTGGAAGAGTAAGTACGGCTGAACTTGCGGAGACTAGCGACTCTGTTTTCGGAGATGTTGCTGCAAAAGTCATCTACCAACGGATTAAATTGGACTATGGTAGCGATATTGAAATCCATGAGCGCGTAAAAATCTATAACAAAGAAGGATTTGAGCACTCCAATTGGGAAATAATATTTGATGACATTTCACACCTCAAAGCATATACGTACAACCTCGAAAATGGCGTAATCCAGAAAACCCAGGTTACCAAGGAGAGTATTTTCAGAGAAAATGTCTACGGCGATTATGAAATAACAAAGATCACCTTCCCAAATGTGAAAGAAGGCTCGGTGATAGAGCTTAGCTATAAAGTAGATATTGGTCGGCTGAGTGTTCTACCAATTCAAAAAAGAATTCCGATTAAGAATTTTAGATTCGTTGTGCAAAACGTGCAACGATGGATGGAATTTAAGCAGAACCCCAATTTTCCATTGCAGTTGGTAGAGGAGGAACAGGGTAAGAAGAAGGTCGTTGTTTACACTGGAAAAGACGTCCCACCCATTGAAGATGCACCCAATGTAAATAATATGGATAATTATAAAGGGAAGCTATACATCAAGTACAAAAATGAAAATGAAGATGAGAAATGGGGGCGGTTAACCAATTCCTTTAATCGGGCCTTTTGGTTCGGACAGCGATTGAAGGAGAAACCCTTTTTTAAAAATGATATTAATGACATTATTAAAGATCGAACCGATTCCTTAGCCATGGCTAAGGATATTTATACCTTCGTAAAAAACCGGATGGTTTATAATGGAGAGTATGGACTAGGCTCTTATGGTTTGAAAGAAGTGTATAAAACGAAGAATGGTGATAAGGCAGACATTAATTTGTTGCTCACCTTCATCTTGCGATGGGCAGGATTTAAAGCAAACCCAATGGTTATTGGTTGTAAGCATAAAGGGGAAGTCTTATTTGCTGAAATACGCTCCTTCAATGCAACAGTATCAGCACTTCAATTGGGGGACGATTTCTATTTGTTGGATGCGTCAGAACGCTTTGGCAATTTTGGGCAAATCCCAGTGGATTTAATGAATGGTTATGGTCTTATTATTAGAGACGATGGAACCTCCATTAGTTACCCTACCGAAACAAGAGCGCTTTCGGTAAGTAGATCTAGTATTTCGGCAGTTTTGGATGTAGACACCAACACGATTAACGGAACTTCAAAAAGCCAGTTCACTAACTATCTGGCCTGGGAATATAGAACGGAGGCCGAGGAAGAAGATACAGAGAATATAGCAGATGCTTTAGAATCGGGTTACGATTTGCTGACTATTAATAATTTTACGGAGGAAGACATTGACGATAGTGAAAGGCCCGTGGTGATCTCCTACGATTTTTCCTATGAAGATGCTTTTGAAGAAATAAATGGCGACCTGTATGTAGCTCCATTTTTGTTTTTGGGGAAAACTGAAAATGAATTTAATGAAGAAAAGCGTTTATATCCCATTGATATTGAATATCCTTACCTAGAAAATTATAGCATCAATTTCGTCATTCCCGAGGGATATCAAGTGATGAGCCTTCCAGAAGGCAAAAAAGTTACCATTGAAAATGAAATTGGTTCGTTGGTGTATATATGTAGTGCTTCGGAGACCAATATTCAGGTTGGACTCACTGTTAAATTAAATTACTCGCTAATTCCAGCCGAATATTATGAAGGTCTCCGATCTCTTTTTGCGGAATATGTTGAAATTGCCAAATCTAAAATTGTACTTACTAAATCTTAAATAGCACCTATTTATGAATATATCTAAGAAAAGATTTCTCCTTTTGATTTGTGTCCTTATTGTGGGTTCATTTACGGGGCTTTCACAGGATTTTAAATTTGGTAAAGTCTCCAATGCAGAATTGTTAGAAGAGAGTCATCCGATGCATCCTGAAGCGGAGGCTGCCATACTATATCGGGAGACCAAAACTTCTATAAACTATAATAAAGAGAAAGGTTTCTTTCTGGTGACTGAAGTTTTTGAGCGAGTCAAGATTTATAATCAAAACGGATTTGAATGGGGTACTGTTGAGGTAGATTTGTACGCTGCTCCAGGGGGTGATAAGGAGACGTTGTCAGGCTTAAAGGCATACACTTATTATATTTTGAGTGATAAAATTGAGGAGGTGAAATTGTCCAATTCGGAAGTATTTGATGAAAAGAAGAGTAAGTTTTTGAGCGTTAAAAAGTTTACCATGCCGTCCTTAAAAAAGGGCTGTATCGTCGAATATAGATACAAGGTAAAATCACCCTTTATTAGTAACATCAACGAATTTAGTTTTCAAGAATCGATACCATTGAACAAGCTTAAAATGCGTTTTGCAGCTCCAGAGTATTTCAATTATAAGAATCATAGACGCGGTTGGCTTCCTTTCAATATTGAAACGACACGAAAAGAAAAAACGATAACCACTTTAAGTACTAATAGAAATAATTTAGGAGGAGGCAGCATCGTTAATAGTGCTGGTAAATCACAGTTGAAGTACGTTCAAAATATTTCGGAAGTGGAAATGGATAATGTGCCTCCCTTGCCTAATGAGGCCTATGCTGGTAACGTAAGAAACTATGCCACCACTCTCAAATACGAACTCGAATTTGTAAAGTTTCCGAATACTATTGCCGATACTTATTCCACAGATTGGGAATCGGTTTCAAATACGATCTATCAAGCGGGAAGCTTTGGAGATCAATTAGACAAAAGTGGTTATTTTGAAAAAGAACTCCATTTAGCTCTAAATGGCGCTGCCGAACCTAATGAGAGGATGTTACGCATATTCGAATTTGTTAAACGAAAAATGAGCTGGAATGGCTATGCTGGTATTTATACTGATGAAGATGTGAAAAAGGCGTTTTCCTTGGGCACGGGTAATACGGCCGATATTAATTTGATGCTGACCGCCATGTTTCGTTACGCTGGGTTTAATGCGAATCCAGTGTTGTTGAGTACCAAATCGAACGGGGTTCCCATATTCCCAACGGTTAATGGATTCAATTATGTGATTTCCGCTGTAGAAACAGACGGGGGAACATTACTTTTTGACGCTACTAATAAATACGGTGAACCCAATATTTTAGATAAAAACCTGTTGAATTGGCAAGGGAGAATTGTTCGAAAGGATAAGAGCTCCAACTGGGTGTCATTAAACCCAAGTAAATTGGCGGTAGAAGCATTTATGGTTAACGCAACAGTGGGAGTCGACGGAGGAGTACATGGGTCTATTAAAAATCAATTTACTGGAAATGTTGCTTTGGAAAACAGGAAAGATTTTTCAGGATTAAGTGAGAGCGATGCAGGAGAAGAATTAAAAGGTCGTTACAAACAATTAAGTATTTCAGATGTAGTGTTCGAGAATTTAGAAAACCCATACCAGCCTCTTAAATTAAATTTCAATTTTAGCTCCCAAAATTTTGTTGAAGAGATTAATGGAAATTTATATGTTTCGCCACTGCTATTCTTATGTATGGAGGAAAATCCATTCAACCAAGAAAATCGAAAATTCCCAGTCGATTATGGATATCCTAGCAAAAAACGCTACATTGTCTCAATCAATTTGCCTGAAGGCTACAAGGTTGAAAGTTTGCCATTGGGCACAAAGGCTTTGATGGGAGATAACGTGTTTGCCTTTAAATATTTGCTTTCAGAAAATAATAATAAGATACAGCTCTCGGCAGAATTTTCTATCAATAGGTATTTTGTGTCTCCTGAAGAATATAGCGATTTGAAGAAATTCTATCAGTATATGATTGATAAGGAAAATGAAAAAATCGTGCTTTCCAAAATATAACAACTAACCATCTATTATGAAATCTATTCTCGTTTTTCTATCAGTAGTCCTTTTATCTGTAACGGGCTTCTCTCAAAACTATAAATATGGTAAAGTTTCCAAAGAGGAACTTTCAGAAACTAAGAATGAATCGTTTCCAGAGGCTAATGCAACGGTCCTTTATCGTGAACATAGTTGTTATTTCGAATACAGGCAAGGAGAAGGCTTCACGCTCTATACAAAGGTTTTTGAGCGGGTAAAAATATATAATAACGATGGTTTTGATTGGGCGAATCATTCCTTTTCAACCTATAATTATGGAAGTGATCGGGAGAAAATAGAAGGCCTAAAAGCTACTACTTATAATTTGGATGACGGTTCTATATCTAAGGATAAGTTGTCTAAAAGTGCCGTATTTGACGAAAGGACTTCCAGCTATTATTTACGTCATAAATTTACCATGCCCAATATCAAGCCGGGCAGCGTTATTGAATATACTTATACCGTATCGTCACCCTTCAGTAGGATAGATGATATTGACCTTCAATACACCATTCCTATTAAAAAGGAAGTCGTACAGGTGATGGCTCCCGAGTATTATGTGTATCGCAATTATGGAAATCCACAGGCAAGTTTGAACTTCAACTATGAAAAATCTTCTAAAGAAATTAAGGTGAATTTCAGTGCAAGAAGCGGTATTGGTAATGCAAATAGATCCGGGAGTGATGCGGGATCAGGAAAATACAAACAAATCCAATATAAGTTGGATGAAACCAATATTCCCCCGCTTAAAGTTGAAAAGTATGTAGATAATCTAAATAATTACCGTGCAAAATCTATTTGGGAATTGGCGATGATTAATCGGCCTAATGAAATACCCAAAACCTTTACGACCGATTGGGAATCGGTGACCAAGACTATTTATGAGCGGGATACATTTGTAAATGAATTGAACAAAAAAGACTATTTCAAAAGTGATTTGTCAGAAGTCCTAGCAGGGGTTACAGACCCAATGGAAAAGGCGAAGCGGATCTATGCTTTCCTAAAAAATAAAATGTCTTGGAACGGCGACTCTGGTTATTACCCGAATACGGGTGTTAAAAAAGCTTATAAGAATGGAAATGGAAATGTGGGTGATATTAATTTGATGCTAATTTCCATGTTGCGGAGCGCTAATTTGAATGCAAACCCAGTATTGATTAGTACAAAATCACATGGAATACCTGTTTTCCCGACCTTATATGGCTTTAATTATGTCGTGGCAGGGTTGGAACTTAGTGGAAAGTTCTATTTGATGGATGGCTCCTCTCCTTCATCCGATGTCAATTTACTGCCAGATAGAGCCATGAATTGGCAGGGAAGACTAATTAAACCAGACGGTACCTCTACTTGGGTAGGATTGTATCCAGAGTTTATGTCACAAGATATTGTGTATGCACAAGCGGAAATTGCAGGGACCGAATTAACAGCGAATGTGCGTGAGCGACTCACGGGGCATTATGCCAAAGATTATCGTTTCAAGTATCGTGATGCGCTACTCGAAACACAATTGGAAGAACTCCAGCCAGGAGAGAATATTGCGACCTATTCAAATCTTGAAATTAAGGATTTGGAGTATGGCAAGCCCTTTGTTAATATTAGTTTTGTTGCCAATTCTGGTTCAATCGTGGAAGAGATAAATGAGGATTTATACCTTTCTCCAATGTTGTTTTTAGCCAATTTGGAAAACCCTTTCAAAGCAGATACTCGTGACTATCCTATTTTCTTCGGATATCCTCAAACAAAAAAATACAATATCACCATAAAAGTGCCTGAAGGTTATCAGGTTACCTCGCTTCCAGAATCTTCTAAAGCTTCATTGGGAGATGATTTGGGGAGTTACACATATTTAATAAAAGAATCTCCTGGAATGATTCAATTATCTGTAGTTTTGGAGTTGAAATCGCCCATTATGCTTTCCGACGATTACGGCTATGTAAAAGGGATGTTTTCAGAAATAATAAATAAGGAAAACGAGAAGATCATTCTCTCTAAAATTTAGGTAAAATGAACATTGAAAACGCCCAAGAACAAGTGGATGCTTGGATCAAGGAGCATGGCGTTCGGTATTTTAATGAATTGACCAATATGGCCCAACTCACTGAGGAAGTGGGAGAGGTGGCAAGAATTATTGCACGGCGCTATGGAGAGCAAAGCGAAAAAGAAAGTGACAAGACTAAGGATTTGGGTGAAGAACTCGCAGATGTCGTTTTCGTTGTCCTTTGTTTAGCCAATCAGACGGGTATTGATTTGCAACAAGCCTTTGATAAAAAATTGGACATTAAAACTAAACGCGATCACGATCGTCATCACAATAACGAAAAGCTTAGCTAATGTTCCAACGCATCATTAAGTATCAGGGATTCTGGAAATCGGTTTTGTTTTTAACCTTCATGTACCTACTCATTATTCTAGTGTTACAATGGTTAATGACCGGTTTTTCTACGGAATTTGTTTCAGTTTTACTTCAATCCAATAAAGTTTGGATGCTACCTATTGCCGGTTTTATTGCCGGTTTTATGGTAAGTTACGGAAAGTTTTGGGGTAAATTAAAACGTGAAGATCAACGTAAATGAAAGCGGTACTTTCTTCAGAAAATAACAATAGGATAGAAGCCCAAATTGCAGTTACTGGATCGAAAAGTGAATCCAATAGATTGCTTGTCTTGCAGGCGCTATTTCCCAATCTTTCCATTAATAACCTTTCGGCAAGTGACGATACCGTAGTGCTGTCTAAAGGACTAAAAGTTCAAAACGGGAAAGTCGATATACACCATGCGGGTACTGCGATGCGATTTTTGACTGCCTATTTTGCAGGTACGGAAGATGCAGAGATAACTCTAACGGGAAGTCCTCGTATGCAAGAACGCCCCATTGGAGTACTTGTGGATGCTTTGCGAAGTTTGGGAGCAAATATTGATTATGTGAATGAGGAGGGATATCCTCCCTTAAAGATTGTTGGGAAAAAGCTGAACATAGAAAAGGTTTCGCTTGCTGCAAATATAAGTAGTCAATACATATCGGCTTTAATGCTGTTAGCCCCATCTCTTTCTAATGGGCTAACTATTCACCTGGAGGGAAAGGTAACTTCGGTGCCTTATATTACTATGACCCTGTCTCTTTTAGAGCAAATGGGTATTAGCGGTTCGTTTTTAGAAAATGAAATAAAGATTCTTCCTTCCGTAAAGGTAAAAGATATTGCTATTACTGTAGAAAGTGATTGGAGTTCAGCCTCCTATTTTTATAGTATAGTAGCCCTTTCTGAAAGCACCAAAATACGACTCACAAGTTATCAAAGAGATAGCCTTCAAGGGGATGCTGCACTTAGTCAGATTTATGAAGCCTTAGGTGTCAAAACTGAATTTATAGAAGGGGAAAATGCCATTGTTCTTTCTAAATTTAATAGTGACGTTCAAGATGAAATTCATTTTGATCTGGTCAATACACCGGATATTGCTCAGACCATCGCCGTAAGCTGTTTTGGATTGGGCAAAGCTTGTGTTTTAACAGGTTTGCATACCCTTAAAATTAAAGAAACGGATCGACTGACGGCCTTAAGAATTGAGCTGGAAAAATTGGGTGCACGTGTGGATATATCTGAGAATTCATTACGATTATACCCATCTAGTGGAATGCAGAAACATATCGCTGTCAATACCTATCACGATCATCGTATGGCTATGGCCTTCGCCCCTTTAGGATTGTTGACTCCACTAACAATTAATGATTGTGAGGTGGTATCAAAATCATTTCCTTCGTTTTGGCAAGATATGGCAATGGTTGGTATTTCTGTGAATTTGGTATAGTTACCCATCATCATTGGTTTTCAATTTTCAAAATCAAAAGACTATTTTCAATAATAAGTTAGCAATTACTTGACAACCCCTATCTTGAGGTTGTATATTTGCCATCTTTCAACACAAAAACTTACTTCTTATGGGAATGAAATTATCCAATTTTAGCTTTGATCTACCGGATGAACTGTTAGCCGAATATCCCGCTCCTAATAGGGATGAAGCGCGATTGATGGTTCTCAATCGGGAAAAACAAACGATTGAACATAAAATGTTCAAAGATTTGATCGATTACTTTAAGGAGGATGATGTATTGGTACTTAATAATACCAAGGTTTTTCCAGCACGTTTGTTTGGTAATAAAGAAAAAACGGGTGCTCGTATCGAGGTTTTTTTACTTCGTGAATTGAACAGCGAAACCCGTCTGTGGGATGTTTTAGTAGATCCCGCTCGTAAAATTAGAATTGGTAACAAACTTTACTTTGGTGAGGATGAGTCTCTAGTAGCTGAAGTAATTGATAATACTACTTCACGCGGTAGAACACTTCGGTTTTTATTTGATGGATCCTATGAGGAATTCAGAATTAAATTAACTGAGTTAGGCGAAACTCCATTGCCTAAATATATTAAAAGAGAAGTTGAGCCAGAAGATGCCGAAAGATATCAAACGATTTTCGCCAAAACTGAAGGAGCAGTTGCTGCCCCTACTGCTGGATTGCACTTTTCAAAGCATTTGCTTAAACGCCTTGAAATTAAAGGAATCGATTTTGCAGAAGTAACACTTCATGTTGGGTTGGGTACATTTAGCCCCGTTGAGGTTGAGGATTTATCGAAGCATAAAATGGATAGTGAGGAAATTATTATTGAAGACAGAGCTGTTGACATCATAAACAATGGAATTATAGAAAAAAGACGTATTTGTGCTGTTGGAACTACGGCTATGCGTGCTTTGGAGAGCTCAGTTTCCTCAAATCACACCTTAAATGCATACTCTGGATGGACCAATAAGTTTATTTTTCCTCCTTACGATTTTAGCATTGCGAATAGTATGGTGACTAACTTCCATACACCAAAATCAACCTTATTAATGATGGTTTCAGCCTTTGCTGGACATGAGTTTGTTAAAGAAGCCTATGCAGAAGCTATCAAGGAGAAATACCGTTTTTATACCTATGGCGATGCCATGTTAATTATATAAAGACTACTACCTTTTACTATAAATCCTTTGTTTTTTGACAAGGGATTTTTTTTTGTTCCAAATTTTGCCATTTAAAATAAAAATAATTAGGTATCTTTATCTGTTATCAGGTATTAACTAACTAATAGTCAGGGTGAAAAAACTACTCTTTTTTTTATGCTTTGTGCTCCCATTTGTTTCCGCTTTTTCGCAAGAAACAAATGAGCAAGACCCTATTAGTTGGGATTTAAATCTTTCCACAATCGAACCTATTACGCTGCCTCCATTAGATCTCGATCAGATTAGGCGAGAGGATAGCATTAACGATTTGGATAAGAGTTTGCCTTGGCGCTACGGCGTGACACGTCCCATACATCTTGATCTTGAGGCAAGTGGTACTTGGACTACTTTGGAGGACGGAAGTAGGTTATGGCGCGTGGCAATTCAATCACCAGATGCCATCAATCTTAGTGTAAATTTTAATGATTTTCATTTACCACAGGGAGCTCGACTTCAGTTGTATAATGGTGATCGTACCGATAAATCAAAAATCTATTCGAACGAAAATAATAGGCCTTCAAAGAAGCTAGGCTCCTGGTTCATCACTGGAGATATTATTTTAATTGAATATTTTGAACCTTCCTCGAGCGTTGGAAACGTTTCATTAAAGATAGGGAGTGTTATTCATGGCTATCGTTTAGGTCATGTAAATGCTTTGGTAGATGGCACGAGAGGGTTAAACGATTCTGGAGATTGCAATTACGATGTTAATTGTTCTATAGGAAGTGACTTCGATGAGAAAAAAAATATGGTGAAAAAGGCAGTAGCCTTGCTCAATCTTGGAAATGGATATCTTTGTTCTGCTTCTTTGATTAATAACACAGCTTCTAATAAAGCTCCATTTTTACTTACTGCGAACCATTGTTTGGAAAATTCGAATCCAGACCTATGGTCGGTTCGATTTAATTGGATGAGTCCGGACCCTATCTGTGGCTCAATTTCCAATAGCGCTGATATTCAAAGTAATTTTACCATAAGTGGTGCTCAATTTAGAGCCAGTAGTGCGAAAAGCGATTTTGCGTTGGTTGAACTTTATAGTGCCATTCCTTCTTCTTGGGATGTGTCTTTCGCCGGTTGGGATCGTAGTGATGTATTACCCGAATATCAAGTAGGAATTCATCACCCCAATGGCGATATCATGAAAATATGCCGTGATGATAATGGAGCAATCAAAGAAATTGCCAACGGAACCGACGTATGGCTTATCAAAGGCTTGTCTGCTGGGAATGGTAATGGTTGGGAGATTGGTACTACGGAAAGCGGCTCATCGGGTTCCCCTTTATTTAATCAAGATGGAAGAATTATAGGGCAATTATACGCAGGACAATCTTCATGCGACGGACTAGTGAGTAATGGTGATTATGATGTTTATGGTAGGTTTGCCGTTTCTTGGGACACTGGAAATACAAGCGAATCACGTCTAGAGGATTGGTTAGATCCAGTTGGGACAGGTCAAACTACAATTGATGCATTGCAGAATGCATTGAGCGTTGAGGATATAGAAGTTGTAGGGCGTTTGGATATTTTTCCTAATCCTGCTTCCGAATATATCGTCGTTATGAACACCCAATTCCCTAATTTAACCTACCGTTTCTACGATGTTTTAGGTAAGCAAGTTATGGCTGGAAGTGTTTCCAATTCAGAAAACAGAATTAATGTAAGGAGTATGGAAGAAGGAATGTACTTTTTGCATTTGATCGACGAAGACTCCCAAAACGACATTACAAAGAAAATTATTATTGATAAATTGTAAGTAACCCCTACGATCGAATTTTATAGACCTCTTCTTATCATGAAGAGGTTTTTTTTGCTACCTAAATATGTGGTAATTTTGCACCATGATTTCAGAAAAAAGAGATATACGAGCCCTTTCTAAAGAAGAATTGAGAAATTTCTTCGTTGGTATTGGCGATAAGGCTTTTCGTGGCAACCAAGTTTACGAATGGCTTTGGAGTAAAGGAATTCACTCTTTTGAAGGGATGACTAATATTTCGAAAGAAACTCGAGCAAGTTTGGAAGAAAACTTTGTGATTAATCACATTAAAGTAGATCACTTGCAAAAAAGCAATGACGGCACCATTAAAAATGCTGTGAAGTTATTTGATGGACTTATTGTGGAGTCGGTGCTAATTCCAACTAAAAGCCGAACCACCGCTTGCGTTTCATCGCAAGTTGGATGCAGTTTGGATTGTCAGTTTTGCGCTACAGCCCGTTTAAAGCGCATGCGTAATTTGAATCCAGATGAAATTTACGATCAAGTAGTGGCTATTCATAAAGAAAGTGTGTTATATCATGACAAACCGCTCTCTAATATTGTTTTTATGGGCATGGGGGAGCCGTTAATGAATTATAAGAACGTATTGCTATCTATTGATAAAATAACAAGCGATGAAGGTTTAGGAATGTCTCCCAAGCGGATCACAGTTTCTACCTCCGGTGTTCCGAAAATGATTCGGAAATTGGCCGATGACGAAGTGAAATTCAATTTGGCTGTATCACTGCATTCTGCTATTCAGGAAACAAGAGAGCAAATTATGCCCTTTGCCAAAAACTTCACCTTGGAAGACTTGAAAACCTCCTTGGAATACTGGTACGCCAAAACTAAGAAAATTATAACCTACGAGTATATTGTGTGGGAGGGGATCAACGATAAAGAAGAAGATATTAAAGCCCTGGTGAAATTTTGTAAATACGCTCCGTGCAAAGTGAATATTATCGAGTATAATCCAATAGATGATGGTGAGTTTCAGCAAGCGGATAGTGCTGCTATCGATTTGTATATTGCCCACTTAGAGAAAAATAAAATTCCAGTGACCGTTCGCCATAGTAGAGGTAAAGATATTGACGCGGCATGCGGACAGTTAGCAAATAAGCAATAAAAAGAGCGACTATATAGTCGCTCTTTTTTTAAATGATAAGTGTAAAGTACAATTATCTTTTTATCATCTTGATCGTTCTGTTTTGACCGTCCGCAACCACATTTGCAATGTATACACCGCTTGTTAGTGCAGAGATATTAACCGTTTCAGAAGTGTTAGATAGTTTTTGTGAAAACACCTGCTGACCAAATACATTGTAAATAGAAACGTCGCTCAAAGGTAGATCGTTTCTCAACTCCAACGTAGTGTTGCTCACTACATAAGTAAGAGTAGGTAAGTTGTTTTCATCAAGTCCTAAAGAAGCAGCTTCCACAGTAAAGTCATCCATTTGGAATACAAATGAATCCTGGGCCATGTAGTGAATAGCAACATAAACCTGTTGTCCATCATAAGTGGAAAGGTCGTAGCTATATTCTGTATAATCAAGTGGAGGTTGTTGCTCACCAGCACTTAAATTTACACTAAAGTCTGCAACATCAGTCCCGCTAGTAGATAATAAAACTTCAAATCGCTCTAAACCAAAAGCATCTGTTAGGGACTTGCCCCAAAAGCTAATTGAGGAGCCAGTAGCTCCTGTAAGATTAATTTGTGGAGTGATAATGTAATCGTCGTTCAAAAGGCTCGTTGCTGCGAACATAAACAAACCTTTGTCTCCAGTTCTAGCCAACCAAGCAGTTCTGTCTTGAGGATCTCCCGGATCCGCATCAGTCATTGTGTTTGGATTGAACACAATAGCCGTTCCAGTATAGCCTTCATTCTCGAATTCAAAATCGGTTGAACCATAAGTCACTGATAAATCTACGTCTGCTTGTGACCAGTCTCCAATGTCAGCAATAATAAAATCGTCGAAAGATTCAAAACTTTCTTCCCAAATAGTAACCTGGGCATTCATAGCGAAAGCTGCAAAAAACGCCGCTAATAAAGTAATTTTTTTCATTTTTCATTTTTAAAAATTAATACTGTCATAAAATTAGTAAAAGTTTGATCGCATTTATAGGTATTAGTAGGTTTTAACTTATTTTTGGCACAAATGAAGATTGTCTCGCAAATAAAATCGCCTATAGAAGCTGAGATGGAACTCTTTGAAAAAAAGTTTTCCAGCGCCATGTCTTCGCAGGTTTCTCTTTTAAGTCGAATTACACATTATGTGGTCAATCGCAAAGGGAAACAAATGCGTCCCATGTTTGTTTTTCTCATCGCTAAAATGTGCAATGACGGAGCCGTTAATGAAAGGACCTATCGAGGTGCTTCAGTTATAGAGCTCATCCATACAGCTACTTTGGTGCATGATGATGTCGTTGACGATAGTAATAGAAGAAGAGGTTTCTTTTCGATCAATGCGTTATGGAAAAATAAAATTGCCGTTTTAGTAGGTGATTATTTATTATCCAAAGGATTGTTATTGTCTATTGATAACGACGATTTCGACTTGCTGAAGATTATTTCGGTAGCGGTACGTGAAATGAGCGAGGGAGAGTTACTTCAAATAGAAAAAGCACGCCGATTAGATATTACCGAGGATATTTATTTTGAGATTATCCGGCAAAAGACGGCTACGCTAATTGCGGCTTGTTGCGCTATGGGTGCTAAATCGGTAAATGCGCTGGATGAAGAAGTTGAGAATTTACGCAAATTTGGTGAACTCATAGGAATCGCTTTTCAAATAAAGGACGACCTTTTTGATTATGGAGACGATAAAATTGGAAAGCCAACAGGGATTGATATCAAGGAAAAGAAAATGACCCTGCCATTAATTCACGCCCTTAATAATGCTACTTCAAAAGAGAAAACTTGGCTGATTAATTCAGTAAAAAACCACAACCTTGATAAAAAACGAGTCAAGGAGGTTATTGGATTTGTAAAAGATAATGGAGGCTTAGAATACGCGACAACCCAAATGAAATCACATCAGCAAGAAGCCTTGAAATTACTTCAAAACTATCCAGATTCCCCTTATAAAGAGTCTCTTGAGTTGATGGTTAACTACGTGATCGACAGAAAAAAATAGACGATTTAGTTGGCAGTACTCAGTAGCAGTTGACGGTAACTGATAAAAAGACAAGCCCTCTGCCACTGAATACTGCCACTGCCAACTTTTTTTATTCCTCAGGCAACCTTTTTTAGTAAACGGTCGTCTATATAATTGAAGCGTTGTTTAAGCGCAGCCAATGAAAGTAATATCCTTACATAAAAATTATAGTCGGTTAATTAGCAAGGCTAAAAAGGGCAACCAAAGGTCGCAGCATGAGCTTTACGAACTTTTTGCGCCTAAGATGCTAAGTGTTTGCCGACAATATATCAAGCGACGAGAAGTGGCTGAGGAAGTCATGTTGGGAGGATTCTTAAAAGTCTTTACACATCTTAATTCTTATAAGAATGAAGGGAGCTTTGAAGGTTGGATTCGACGAATCATGGTGAACGAATCGATTTCCCAACTGCGGAGAGATAAAAAGTTGCTTTTTAATGAAGATGCGGAACTTGAAAACACGAAAAACCATGTGGCTTACATCGAAACGGAGTTAGTGGTGAATGAAATTCAGAAATTGATTGACGCTCTGCCCGAAGGATACAAAACGGTTTTTGTGCTTTATGCAGTGGAAGGATATAAGCATAGTGAGATTGCCGAGCTCCTTCAGGTTTCCGAAAGTACTTCAAAAACCCAGCTTTTTAAGGCCCGAAAAATGCTTCAGAAAACATTTATTCAAGAAAACAAACTAAGTTATGGCACCCATTAAATTTGAAGAGAACATCAGAGAGAAGTTGCAGGAACGGGAGCTTCAACCCAATAAAGATTCTTGGAATGAATTATCTAAAAAGTTAGGACATGCACCAGCGCCTAAAAGTAATCGACGGATTTGGATGGCTGTTGCTGCAGGCTTTATGGGTCTTTTATTGGTGGTATCTTATGTGTTGACCTCGGTTGATGAAGATCAGCCTATCCAGTTGGTAGATGAAAATAGCATCAACCCTTCTGAAGTAGAGGAAGTTATTGATACGCCACGATTGGAAGATAATACCATAATTAAGACACCGGTAATTGCCTCGGAAACTACCGAGAATGATTTGGACGAACCAGTAATGGAAGCTGAAAATAAAATAATTCCGAAGAAGGCCAACGCAGTTGCAACGGTAAAGGAAGATCTGCCACAAAAGAAAGCGACAGCCGAACGGACCCCACTAATTAAAAAAGAAGCGATTGCCGAAGTGATCACAGACCCGAAAGAGATTCCAAATGATAAATTGGAGCCAAGTAAGGAGGCTATTTTTGTAAAAAATAAGGTAGAAGCAGTGGTGGCTGAAGTACGCCAAATGGAAGAATTAAACAATACCGTAACTGCAGCGGAGATCGATGACTTACTATCTAAAGCACAAAGAGATATTGCAACCAACCGCCTACTGGCATCAAGTAATAAAAAGATAGATCCATCCGCACTTTTACAGGATATCGAGAGTGAAATGGAACGAAGTTTTCGAGACAAGGTTTTTGAAGCTCTTGGAGAGGGATATAACAAAGTGCGAACCGCAGTAGTCGAACGAAACAACTAAGTATAATCATCAATCACGCCCTAACCGGCGAAAAATCACGAATAGTATGAAATTAATTACATTATGTACCGCCCTTGCGGTATGGGCGATAGCTTTGACCGAATGTTACGCTCAAGATGAAAAGGTCATCAACCGAATTGAGTTCTTGGAAGACACCAAAAAAACAATCATTGATAATGAAAAAGAGGCACTTAAAATTCAGGTGCGGACCATCAATAGAAAGTTGGAAGATGGTGATATTACCGAAGTGGAAGCTGACCAAATGAAACAGAAAGCTGCCGAACAAAGAGCCCTAAACATTGAAAATAAATTGGCCATCGTCGATAACAAAATTGAATTAATTCGGCGAAATGGAGTTTCCGCAGGAACCTATACGGGAGATCATTTAATGTCTGTAGGATTGGGCATCGATGGGGGGACTCTTTTTGGTGTTAATTTTTCTAATGTTCCCGAACATAAAAGAAAATACGATCGCCGCACTTCAAGTGACTTCGTTTTTTCATTTGGCCTGAATAATGTAATTGGCAAAGGCCAGTCGCTGGATGATTCACCCTATAAAATTGGAGGTAGTAGGTTCGCCGAAATCGGTATTGATTGGAAAACACGTGTCTTTAAAGAAAGCAATTGGCTGCGAATAAAGTATGGCGTTTCCTTTCAGTTTAATGGTTTAAAGCCTGAAGATAACAGGTATTTAGTAGATACAGGTGCTCAAACAGAATTGCAAGAATTCCCAACAGATTTGAAGAAATCAAAATTCCGAATGGACAATGTAGTGATTCCAGTTCATTTCGAATTTGGGCCTTCCAAAAAGGTTGAGAAGGAAAATTATTTCAGATACAGCACTTTTAATAAATTTAGAATAGGACTTGGAGGTTATGCAGGGTTGAACTTAGGCGCTAGACAAAAATTGAAATTTAAATCCGATGGTCAGGATGTCAAGCAAAAATTGAAAGCCAACTACAATACAAATAACTTCGTTTATGGGTTGAGCGGTTATATAGGATTCAGTCAAATATCCTTATACGCCAAATACGACCTCAATACGGTATTTAAAGATGATCCGTTAGAGCAGCGCAATGTTTCTTTAGGCTTGCGTTGGGACTGGGATTAGCCATTCCTCCATGTTTCATATTCTGAAAAGACCTCCGTAGCGGGGTCTTTTTTTGCTTGGGTGTTTTTTGTGATTTGCCACCATTTAAAGGTATATTTGTGTATCTTTTTCTTCTGAATAAATTCTAAAAATTGATTTCAAGAACCACCATAGATAATGTGTTTGAAACTGCTCGAGTAGAGGAGGTGATTGGTGATTTTGTGCAACTGAAGAAATCGGGAAGTAATTTCAAGGGGCTAAGTCCATTTAGCGATGAACGGACTCCTAGTTTTATGGTTTCTCCGGTAAAACAGATTTGGAAAGATTTCTCCAGTGGCAAAGGTGGGAATGTGGTAGCGTTTTTAATAGAACACGAACATTTCACCTATCCGGAAGCCATTAAATACCTAGCAAAGAAATATGGAATTGAAATAGAAGAAACCGAGCAAACCGACGAGCAAAAGGAGCAGGCAAGCGAGCGTGAGAGTCTATATTTGGTAAGTGAATTTGCCAAAGATTATTTTCATGATACGCTTCTGAACAGTGAACAAGGAAAGGCTATTGGTAAAACCTACTTCAAGGAACGTGGTTTTACGGATGAAACGGTTCAAACATTTTCCTTGGGTTATTCTCCAGATCAGTGGGATGCTTTTTCAGCCCACGCTTTAAAAAATGGATACCAGTTAAGTTTTCTCGAAAAAACAGGACTCACCATAGTCAAAGGAGATAAGCAGTTTGATCGTTTCAAAGGGCGTGTTATGTTCCCTATTGTTAGTTTGAGCGGCCGTGTGTTAGGTTTTGGAGGTCGTATTCTTACGAACGATAAAAAGGCTGCCAAATACCTCAATTCGCCTGAAAGTGATATCTACCATAAAAGCAAAGTGCTCTATGGGATATACCATGCCAAGCAAAGTATCGCAAAAGAAGATAATTGCTATTTGGTGGAAGGATATACCGATGTAATTCAGTTTCATCAAAGAGGCATTAAAAATGTGGTTTCTTCATCGGGTACCGCGTTAACGCCAGAACAAATTCGTTTGGTGAACCGACTGACTCAAAATATTACCGTTCTTTTTGATGGTGATGCGGCAGGATTGAGAGCATCGCTTCGAGGTGTAGACCTTATACTTGAACAAGGGATGAACGTGCGAATTTGCACGTTCCCAGAAGGAGAAGATCCCGATAGCTTTGCGAAGAGCAATTCTCTTGAAGAGCTCAAGCTGTATTTAGAAGAAAACGCTCAGGATTTCATTAGCTTCAAAGCTTCATTACTGGCCAATGCGGCTAAAAATGACCCCATTAAAAAGGCAGAAACCATTCGTGATATGGTTCAGAGCATTTCAAAGATACCGGATGTCATTAAGCAGGAGGTCTATGTCAAGGAGTGTTCCCGTATTATGGATATTAGCGAGGAAGTGCTGTTTAGCACTCTGGCGCAAATTCTTCAGAAGAATAAAAGAGATGCTACCAAGAAATTCAATAATGATGCACCGCGAGCTATGGCGGTTGTTCCCGCTGAGAAACAGGTAGTTAAAAAGGTAGATGTTCAATTTGAATTGGAGCGAAAAATTATCGAACTACTACTTTTGTATGGAAATGAGGAAGAGGAATTTGAAGATTTGATGTTGGAAGCAACCGAAGAAGGGACCATTACTTTTAAGCCAGAAATGGTAACGTCCAAGGTATTCGAAAAGGTATATCTCGATTTACAAGAAGACGAAATTGAATTTGCGAATGACGAATTTAAGGAACTCTATTTTGAAATAATCAATACTTTAAATCAGAAACAGGAGCTTAAAGTAGAAACTTTCGTGAATCAACTCCAGCCAGACAGGGCAGAGGCGATTACCCATATTTTAATGGATGATGAGAAATATCAATTAGCCCAGTGGGATCGTAAGGAGATTTATGTGAAGCAAAAGACGTCAACGATCGCTCAGGTAGTAAGTGAGACTATTTTGAACCTGCGACGCCACTTAGTGACGCAAAAAATAGATGAACTAAGTCAGTTGGTTAAGGAGCAAGAAATGGATCAAACCAACAGTAACTTACAAGATATTGTAGACTACATTACACTGAAAAAGGTGCTTTCCGAAAAACTCAACCGAGTTCTTTAATTACCCGAACTGAAACATTCTAGATTGGTGGATCAAATCCGCAAGATTATCCACTTTCAATTTTTTAAGCAACCTCGTTTTGTAGGTGCTTACTGTCTTTTCATTAATGTTCAAGGCGTTGGCAATATCTTTGTTTCGCTTCCCACTGGAAAGTAAGTTGAGTACTTCAATTTCGCGAGAAGACAATTTTTTGTAGCGACTAATCGCACTAGCTTCTCCTACATTACGGCTCGTAAAAGTAGAGGTTAGATCTTCATTTAAGAAGATGCCTCCTTTTGAAATTTGTTTTAATGCTTTTAAAAATACTTTGTTTGAAGCTGTTTTTGGTACGTAACCAGCTGCGCCCGACTTAATAGAACGTAAGGCGTATATTTCTTCTGGATGTGTAGAGAAAATAAGAACTCTAGTTTCCGGAAATTCAGTTTTAATAGCTCGGAGTGCATTGATGCCATTAATCTGTGGCATATCAATTTCCATGATTAGGATATCGGGATTATGTTCCTGTAAGTTTTTGAATAATTCGTCCCCATTGTTGGCTTTACCAACAATAGTATAACTGTCATTCTTCTTTAACATACAAGCTACCCCTTTTCGGGTCACCGGGTGGTGATCAGCAATAACGATTCTTTTCATATAATGGTCCCTTTCTTCAGGTTTTCACCTTTCAATGGGGATGGTGTTAATGTTGTGAGGTTTTGTAATACTTCTACTACAAAACCAAAACTATAACTTCTTTTCGCTGTATGCAGGATTTTTCGTTCAACTGTAAGAAAACTCGTTAAAATCCGAATATTAACGGAGTTTAAGGGGTATTTCACAGACAGGTATTGGGTTCATTTTATGCTGGTTAATAAGGTTTAAGCGTATGTAGAGGTCGAAAACTGTTTTTTCGCGTCCCATGTAATCCAAAGTAGTCTTTCCTTGGTCTTGCATTTTCATGGCCCATTCCAGTTCGTCATAGGTGGCTCCAATTTGGTCTTCATCGGTTCTGTCATCGCCCCATAAACCGTCTGTTGGAGCTGCGTTAATGATTTCTTGATTAATACCTAGGGTTCTAGCCAATTCATAGACTTCACTTTTCATTAAATCGGCGATAGGACTTAAATCTACGCCTCCATCTCCATATTTGGTGTAAAATCCTACGCCAAAATCTTCCACTTTATTGCCAGTACCTGCTACTAGATATTTATTTAAGGCTGCAAAATAATAGAGTGTTGTCATCCGAAACCTAGCTCTTGTATTAGCTAAAGACATAAAACGAGATTCTTCATTTTCAACGGGAGGAAGTGACTCAATTAATTGATCAAAAACAGGGGTTAAATTTACTTGCTGCATAGCGACCTGTTCGTAATTAGCTTTGAGCCAATCGATGTGGTTGTAGGCCCTGTTTACTTGAGACTCCGCTTGATGGATCGGCATTTCTAAGCACAATAGTTTTAATCCTGTGCGAGCACACAAAGTGGAAGTCACAGCCGAGTCTATGCCTCCGCTTATGCCTATAACAAAGCCTTCCATTTTTGCATTGACGGCATACTCTTTTAACCAATTTACAATGTGATCTATAACTTTCTCTGTCTGCATGAATTTTTGAATTTTAAACTGGATTATCGTAGTGATTGATGCTGTCTTTGCGTCCTTCTTTTAAACTAAAAAGATACCTTTGCAGTACAAAAGTAAGTGAAAACTAAAATTAAAAAAAAGCATTAGCGTTAAAGACCTTATAAAATCAATGTATGAATAAATTTCTCTTGCTAATTCTGGTGACCTTTTTGTTGGTGGGTTGTAATTCAAATTCAAAAGTGGAGCAGGGTATTGCGAAAATTTCTGTCGATTTCGAATTGATTCGTTTCGACAAGATCTTCGGAAATGCTACTGTTAAAGATTTACCAGACTTGAAAAGTAAATACCCTCTGTTTTTTCCTGAGCGTTTTGACGATAGTATTTGGGAGCAACGTATGGTAGATACGCTTCAGTTAGATCTAAATGAAGCGGTACTGGATGTATTTCCTTCCGAAGAAAAAATAGAAGAGGAACTGCAAGCCTTGTTTCAGCATATAAAATATTATTTTGAAGATTTTGACACACCCAAAGTCTATACGACTACTTCAGACGTGGATTATAAGAATAAAGTAATTGTGGCAGACAGTCTTCTCATTATCGAGTTGGACACCTATTTGGGCAGTGAACACTATTTTTATACGGATATTTCGAGATATATCACCAAAACAATGCAGCCTTCTATGGTTATTTCTGATGTGGCTACAGCCTATAGTCGAAATTACATTCAAGTGCCACGTCAACGAACTTTAATGGAACAGATGGTTTACTTCGGAAAACAGCTGTATTTGAAGGATCTGTGGTTGCCAAATACTAATGATGCTATCAAAATTGGATATACGGAAAGTGAATTACTATGGGCTCAAGAAAATGAGGCCTATATATGGAGTTTTTTTATTGAAGGTGAGTTATTGTTTAGTACTGATACAAAACTCGCTGGACGATTTATTAATCCGGCGCCTTTCTCAAAATTTAAGCTGGAATTGGACAACGAATCACCAGGAATGGTAGGTCGTTATATAGGTTGGCAAATTGTGCGATCCTATATGGAAAAGAATTCAGTGACTCCACAGCAGTTAATGACCACTTCAGCAGACGAATTATTTAAAAACTCTAAATACAAACCGAAAAAATGAGCGTACATACTTCAGAAATAAAAATAAAGGTAGGCTTGGATGAAAATAAAATTCCAGAAAAACTACATTGGTCTGCTCCCGGGGGAGAAGTGAATAACCAAGAGGCAAAAGCGCTGTTATTATCGGTTTGGGACACCAAAGCTAAGGAGGCACTGCGTATCGATCTGTGGACAAAAGATATGCCGCTTGATGAGATGAAAGTGTTCTTTCATCAAACCCTTACTGCTATGGCTGGAACGTTTCAAAGAGCGACCAATGACGAAAAGATGAGTGCTACTATGCTGGACTTTTGCGACTACTTTGCAGAGAAATTAGAGCTCAAAAAAAAATAAGATACTTCATATTATTTAGGCAAGTGTAAGCTAGCTGACCTTTACTCTTCATTTAACTCATTTATTTTGTGTCATTAAAAATAAAAAAGCTAAATGATGGAAAAATTACGTTTTACAAAAAAAAGCAAAGGGGCTATCGCATGGATGGTTTTATTCTTTGCAATAAGCTTTACGGCTTCCGCGCAATGCGTCGCGGATGCGGCCGCTATTGAAATCACAGGAACTGGTGAAACTGAAGTCAGCATTTGTGTTGATGGTATAGGAGATCCTATCGATGTGAGTGTCGTCGGAACTGGTGTTGGAACCAACAACGGCTGGGTGATTACTGATAATGCTTCAGGAACTATTTTAGGATTGCCTCCTGGGCCACCATTCGATTTGGATGGTGCTGGCCCTGGGGTATGTGATATTTGGTATATCCGTTATGAAGATGGGTTAACTGGATTGGCTGCAGGACAAAATGTAGCCGATTTAGCAGGTTGCTATGACCTTTCTAACGCTGTTACGGTTACTAGAAATGAACCAGATGCAGTTGCTATCGAGATTACAGGAACTGGTGAAACTGAAGTTAGCATTTGTGTTGATGGTATAGGAGATCCTATCGATGTGAGTGTCGTCGGAACTGGTGTTGGAACCAACAACGGCTGGGTGATTACTGATAATGCTTCAGGAACTATTTTAGGATTGCCTCCTGGACCACCATTCGATTTGGATGGTGCTGGCCCTGGGGTATGTGATATTTGGTATATCCGTTATGAAGATGGATTAACTGGATTGATTGCAGGACAAAATGTAGCCGATTTAGCAGGTTGTTATGATCTTTCTAACGCTGTTACTGTGACGAGAGAAGCTCCAAATGGTGGAACCGTTCGTGTGGATCTTGACGCGACCGGAAATCCGAATAACACAACAACTATTTCTGCAGATGGACAGTCCGTAGTAGTTTGTGTCGATTCGAGACTCGATCCATTGGTGGTGGTGCATGAAAATACCGCTCCGAACTTGAACTATGCTTATGTGATTACGAATTTGAGCGATACCATTTTGGCCATTGCAAATACAAATACAATCGATTTGGACGGAGCAGGTGTTGGAGCTTGCCGAATTTATGGTTGGTCTAGTTTGGATGTCGACGGTACTGCCTTCATAGGTGGTCCTTTGACCGATTTGGAAGCTGAGAGTTGTTCCGATATATCAAGTGATTCTATTTTCGTAGTACGCCAGGCTGCAGATGGTGGAAATGTTGAAATCGATGTTACGGCAACTGGAAATCCAAATAACACAACTTCTATTTCAGCAGACGGAATGACGGCTGTTATTTGTGTAGACGGAAGACCAGATCCTATCGTTGTAAGTCATGCAACAGTAGCTTCGTTTTTATCCTATCGATATGTGATTACCAACGAAGATGCTAGTGAAATTTTAGCGATTACAGATTCAGATACTATAAGTCTTGATGGGGCTGGTGTAGGAACATGCCAAATTTGGGGATGGTCTTATAGAGGCTTAGCGGATAATGGAGCTAGTTTTATAGGAAGCCCATTGGCCGATTTACAAGCAGTAGATTGTTCAGACCTTTCAGATGCATCGATTACGGTTATTCGAGAAGCTGCTGACGGTGGAACGGTTTCATTAGCGAATGGCGATACTGAAGTGACTATTTGTGCTGGAGATGGTGTGGCAGATCCACTTGAAGTTGTTCACGTCAATAACTCACCAAACCTAACCTATATGTATGTTATTACAGATAGCGATGCCGATAATACCATTTTGGCTATTTCACCATCAAGTACTATCGATCTTGAAGGAGCCGGAGCCGGTGTTTGCCGAATTTGGGGGTGGTCCTATAGAGGTTTGGATGCAAGTACATTTATTGGTCAGCCCTTAAATACACTTGACAGCGAAGACTGTAGTAATATATCGGTCGATTTCGTGGAAGTGACCCGACAAACTGGATCGGATTGTATACTAGCGATTGAGGATGCTATTACAAGTGACGATTTCAGTATTTATCCTAACCCTGCGAGTTCAACTGTGAATATTGCTTATCAAGGAAATCAATCATTGTCTATCACTGTTGCATTATTTGATATTTCGGGAAGAAGCGTTCGGCAAATTTCCTTAAACACTCAATCTTCTGCGACTATTAATGTTTCTGGACTTCCAAGTGGAGTCTATATTTTAAATATGGAAGATATCGAATCGGGTAGTAGCATTAATAAACGTTTGATAATACGATAACAATATAATGTCAATGAAGAGTGAAGCTCCATGCTTTTAACCTCTTTGTTAATTTTCAGGCTTCATAATGAGGTGATAGTTTGATTAATTCTGAAGGGAATAGAACGATAGTTGTTCTGTTCCCTTTTTTGTTGAGAAAAATAGTAGCTTTGTTTTATACCATCAACCCTTATCTATGAAACTTATTTTCGTCTATAATGCAAACTCTGGGTTTCTGGACAAAATTTTCGATGGCGCACATAAAATCGTAAGTCCTTCCACCTACGATTGTAATTTGTGTGCGATAACTTTTGGAGCTTTTTCTGAAGATGAACTATGGAAAGCCTTTAGGGAAAATAGTGAAACGCTTTTGGAATTCTATCATAAGGATGAATTCTTAAAGCAATATAAATCGAAATGGTTGCCTGCTTACGACTTTCCGGTTGTACTTGCAGAAAATGGAATGGAATTAGAATTGTTTATCTCTTCGGAAAATTTGGGTAAACTGACCTCTTCAGAAGCATTAATTGAAGAAATTACGAGGCGCTTATCTCTTCATTAATTGAGGAGATATAGTTTAATAATTCATCACGTCCTGTGCTCTTGCTCGCGGAAGTCACAAAATGCAGTGGCATTTCTTCCCAGGTTTCAAGCATTTTGAGTTGATAGGCCTCAACATTTCGCTGAATAGCATTCGGTTTTAATTTGTCTGCCTTGGTAAATACGATCGCAAAAGGCACTTGTTGTTCACCCATCCAATGCATAAATTCTAAATCCACTGGCTGAGCTTCATGCCTACAGTCAATTAGCACAAAAGCGAGTACTAACTGCTCCCTTTTTTCAAAATATTTGGTAATAAATTTCTGAAATACCTTTTTGGCACTTTTAGAAACGCGGGCATATCCATAACCAGGTAAATCTACCAAATACCAATTTTTATTAATCAAAAAATGGTTGATGAGCTGAGTCTTTCCAGGCCGTCCAGAGGTCTTTGCTAGACTTTTACGCTGCATCAGCATATTGATGAGTGACGACTTCCCAACATTGCTTCGGCCAATAAAGGCATATTCGGGCAGACGATTGGCTGGACATTTGTCCACATCGCTGTTGCTAATTACAAACTCTGCTGAAGTAATTTTCAATACGTAAAATGTTAGTGGTTGATATTGTTTTAGTTATTCAGTGTTGAAAAGCCTTAATAATTACGCTCCTGCAACCAAGCAAATAACAATTCGTTAAAAGTATCTGGGTGCTCCATCATTGCGGCATGACCACATTTGTCAATCCAGTATAGGTTAGAATCAGGAAGTTTTTCATCAAATTCAATAGCGACTTCCGGAGGGGTTACATGATCATTTTTCCCCCAAATGATACAGGTAGGAGTTTGCATATCTGGTAAATCTTTACCCATGTTATGCCGAATGGCACTTTTGGCAATTGAAAGCGTTCGAATAAGCTTGTTTCTATCGTTAACGCTAGCATAAACTTCGTCCACAATTTCTTTGGAAGCAATAGCAGGATCAAAGAATACATTCTCCGCTTTTTTCTTAATATAATCGTAGTCACCTCGTTTCGGGTATGTTTCGCCCATGGCGCTTTCATATAGGCCTGAACTTCCTGTAATCACGAGAGCTTTTACTTTTTCGGGGAATAGTTTTGTGACCATAAGGCCAATATGTCCGCCTAAAGAATTTCCCAGTAAAATGACTTCCTTATAACCCTTATGTTCTAAAAATTCTGAAACATAAACAGCAATATTCTTGACGTTGGTCTTTAAAATTGGCATGCTATAAATGGGCAATTCTGGAATCACAACCTTATAGCCTTTGTCGGGGAAAAAATCGATCACCCCATCAAAGTTACTAAGGCCTCCCATTAGCCCGTGCATAATGATAATAGGAGTGCCTTCTCCTATTTCCAAGTATGAAAATTTACCTTCTTTCTTAAGCGTATGCGTCATTTGGGTCAGTGAAATTAGCTAAACAAAAGTACATAAATTTTACGGAAACTAAACAGGGCCTTTTGTTGTTGAAAACCTCTAGCGGACATAAAATGTAATTGACTGGGAATCAGTATTTATATTGAGTTGCCATGTGTATTAATAATAGGAAGCGGTAAAACTTATCAACAATGTGGTAAAATGTGGGAAAATGTGGGAAAACTTATTTATATTTGAGTTTATTATTCACCCATAATTTTAATTCATATTGCTCAATCTCATAGGGACATACGATTGCAAAGCCGACGTAAAAGGTCGTGTTATGGTGCCTGCTAGTTTGAAAAAACAGCTAGCATCTGTTGCGGTATCCGGTTTCGTGATTAAGCGAGCCGTATTTCAGCCCTGTTTAGAGTTGTATCCCATGGAAGAGTGGCAAAAGCTTATGGATAAAATGGGTGAGCTAAATCGTTTCAATAGAAAGAACAACGATTTTATTAGAAGATTTACAGCAGGAGTCCGAACTGTTGAAATGGACGTATCTGGACGCCTCAATATCCCAAAAGATTTGATGCTGTTCGCAGGTATTGGAAAAGAACTTGTGGTTTCCTCGGCGATTAACATCGTCGAAATATGGGACAAACAGAAATACGAACAGGCCATTGATGACGCGGCTAATGACTTTGCAGATTTGGCTGAAGAAGTAATGGGGGATGCTAGTGACACAGATGGAATATCATAGACCGGTCCTTTTGACTGAGACCGTAGCGGGTCTCAACATCCAACCCAACGGGGTATATGTGGATGTGACTTTTGGCGGCGGCGGACATGCTCAAGAAATATTAAAACACCTTGGCGAGAACGGAAAACTAATCGCCTTCGATCAAGATAAAGACGCTCTTAAAAACGCTATCGACGATCCACGCTTTTTACTTATCAATGAAAATTTTAGAAACATCAAACGCTTTTTACGTTTCTATGGATACAAGGAAGTAGATGGAATATTAGGCGACTTCGGAGTTTCCTCACATCAATTTGATGCGCCGGAGCGAGGATTTTCTACACGGTTTGAGGCCAATTTGGACATGCGGATGAATACCGATAATTCAGTTTCTGCCTATCAGGTAATCAATCAATATTCGGAAAGCGATCTGAGAAACGTCTTGTTTCAGTATGGCGAATTGCGATCGGCCGCCGGGATGGCAAGAGTGATCATAGAGGCTAGGAAGTTGGAGCCTATAAAATCGAGTAGCCAGCTCAAAAAAGCATTGGGAAGGTTTTTACCTAGCCATAAGGAGAATAAAATATTGGCTCAAATCTATCAAGCCATTCGCATTGAAGTGAATCAAGAATTAGATGTTCTAAAGGAGTTTTTAGTTCAAACGCCGGAAGTGCTTAAGTCGGGCGGGCGATTGAGTCTTATTTCTTACCACTCATTGGAAGACCGATTGGTAAAGCGCTTTATGAGAAATGGTCTTTTTCAAGGTGAAGCTGAAAAAGATGTATTTGGAAGGGTGGAAGTTCCGTTTAGACTAGTAGGCAAGTTTACAATCCCTTCCAAGGAAGAGATAAAAAATAACAATAGAGCTCGTAGTGCTAAGCTTCGGGTTGCAGAAAAATTATAGCATTTCGCTATTGAAGTGCTTATAGGATAAAAGTATTCAAGCCGGGAATGGCCATCGTAAAATGAAAAAGAATTTTTACAACATCATCAAGGGACGTTTTTTAGTCAATGACGATGCGCTCAAAAATTGGCGTTTCATCATTTTTCTTTCGTTACTGGCCTTGATTATGATTGGTAGTTCGCATACGGCTGACAAGAAGGTACACGAAATCGCACGTTTGAGCAATGAAGTGAAGGAGCTCAAAAGTGAATATGTTGATATCCGCATGAGGCTTATGCAATCCAAAATGGAAAGTAAGATTATCAAAGCAATGGAGAGTCGCGGTTTATTCCCTTCAGAAACGCCGCCTCAAAAAATAATAATTAATACAAAAAGTTAGCGAGTGTCCGAGTTAGGCAAAGACATATTAAACCGTTTCTATTTTATTGCCGGAGGTATGTTCATCTTCGCGATACTGATTGCATTCAAATTGGTCAGTATTCAATTTGTAGATGGCGATAAATATCGTGAACTAGCGCTAAAGAATACAACGCAGAACGTTATTATTGAGGCGAATAGAGGTAATGTCTACGCTGATGACGGTAGTCTCTTGGCTACTTCGGTTCCCAAATATGATATTCGATTTGACGCTATTACCGTTTCCAATGATCATTTCAAGGAATTTCTAGTGCCTCTTTCTAAGGAGTTAGGCAAAATGTTTGATAGACAGCCATCCTATTATCAGAATTTGTTCCGAAAGGCCCGTGCTAACAAAAATAGATTCTTGTTAGTAGCTAGGGGGTTGGGTTATTCAGACTACGTGCTGGTTAAGAACATGCCGCTGTTTAATAAAGGTCCTAATCGAGGTGGGATTATAGTTCAACAACGTACCGTGCGCGAGCATCCATTGGGTAAAATTGGAGAACGATTGATTGGTAGTGAAAAGAAAAATGCGGAAGGTGAATACGAAGTTGGATTTGAAGAAGCCTTTGATGAATACCTGAAAGGAAAGGAAGGGAGGCGACTGAAACAAAAGATTGCTAAAGGTCAATGGAAACCTGTTTATGATGAAAATGAAATTGAACCTCAGGATGGCTTTGATATTATTTCCACCATCAATGTCAATATACAAGACATTGCACATCACGCCTTACTGAAACAAATGGAATTATATGAAGCCGAACATGGTAGCGTGATTGTTATGGAGGTGGCGACTGGTGAAATAAAAGCCGTTTCAAACTTAGGAAGAACTTCAGACAATAAGTATTACGAGAAAAGGAACTACGCCGTATGGGAAAGTCATGAGCCAGGTTCAACCTTTAAGGTAATGGCTATGATGGCTGCCCTAGAGGATAAAGTGATTGATACTTCTACGATAATCGATACCAAGCAAGGGGCGAAACGGTTTTATGGAAGAACCATCAACGATTCTAAGCATGGTGGCTATGGAAAAATATCGGCAGCTCGAACTTTAGAGGTGTCTTCCAATATTGGTTTGGCAACGATCATTGATGAGCACTATTCAGAAAACCCACAAAAATTTATTGATAGGTTAAAGAGTTGGAATTTGGATAAACCCATTGGTATTCCTATCAAAGGAGAAGGAGATCCAATGATTCCAGGGCCAGGGCACGAACGTTGGAGTAAAAACGCCCTTCCTTCCATAGCGTACGGATATAATTTACACATAACACCTTTACAGACATTAGCCTTTTATAATGCCATTGCCAATGATGGAGTTATGGTGAAGCCGAGATTTATTAGTGAAATAAGAGTCATGAACAAAGAGGTCAAGTCCTTTGAAACAGAGGTAACGAATAGCCGCATTTGTTCAGACAAAACCTTAAATGAAATTCGAGATATTCTGAAGAACATTGTGATTCGAGGCACCGGTAAAAAACTCTATTCCGAATATTTTTCGATGGCTGGTAAAACAGGAACTGCTCGTACCGAATACTGGTTGCCTGGTTGGGAAGAGGATAAAAAATACATCTCTTCTTTTGCTGGTTATTTTCCAGCGGAAAACCCAAAATATTCATGCATTGTTGTGATTCATAAGCCGAGCACCAAAAAAGGAATCTACGGTGCCGATGTAACGGGTCCTGTGTTTAAAAGAATCGCGCAGAAGATATTTACAGATAGTCCGCTGATAGATTCAGTGGATAATATAGATGAGAGCGATGCATTATTGGCTAGCGATTACGAGAAATACTATGAGAATGCTCAAACCAATATGCTCAAAGTGCCAGATGTTGTTGGTATGGCAGGGATGGATGCTATTTCCTTACTGGAGAACGCTGGTTTAAAAGTAAGATTAATGGGTAATGGTACCGTTACACAACAATCCCTCACCCAAGGTGTTTCAATTAAAAATGGACAACAAATAACGCTTCAGCTTAGATGATTGTACTTAGAGACATATTGTACAGAGTGAAACTCGAAAAAGTTGTCGGGAATACAGGTGTGCCTATTACGAATATGCATTTCGATTCTCGTTCCATTGGATTGAACGATGTTTTCGTTGCCATACGTGGCTTTGTTTCCGATGGTCATGACTTTATTAAAAATGCGTGTGATAAGGGTGCGATTGCAATTATTTGTGAAGAATTACCGAAAGACTTCGTCAACGGAATTACCTATGTGCAAGTCGCCGATAGTCAACAAGCATTGTCATTTATGGCCGCTAATTTTTATGAAAACCCTTCTGAAAATTTAAAACTTGTGGGGATTACCGGTACGAACGGGAAAACTACGGTCTCAAGCTTATTGTATCAATTGTTCAAGGATTTGGGTTATGAGGTTGGTCTCATCTCTACCGTTAAAATCATGGTAGGAGCTACCGAATATAAGACCAGCCATACAACTCCGGATAGTTTAACGATCAACAAATACTTACGCGAAATGGTGGATGCTGGTGTTGAGTTCTGTTTTATGGAGGTGAGTTCGCATGGAATACATCAAAAACGCACCGAGGGGCTTCAATTTGAAGGAGGTGTCTTTACGAATCTTTCGCACGATCACTTAGATTATCACAAGGATTTTATGGAATATCGGGATGTCAAGAAGCGGTTTTTCGATCAGCTTCCCAAGCAGGCTTTTGCTGTTGTGAATAGTGACGACAAAAACGGTTTGGTGATGCTTCAGAACACTTCAGCGAAAAAATACACCTACGCGCTAAAGACCTACGCAGACTATAAAGCGCAAATTTTAGAAAATCAGTTTAGCGGTTTACTTCTGAAAATAAACAATAATGAATTATGGGTAAAACTCATTGGAAGTTTCAATGCCTACAACCTGTTGTCCATTTACGCCACTGCCGAATTACTTGGCTTAGAGTCTATGGAAATTCTGCGGCATATGAGCCTGTTGGAGAGTGTAGATGGCCGCTTTCAATATAATATTTCTGCTAGTAATATTACGGCGATTGTAGATTATGCACATACACCAGATGCTTTAAAAAAGGTATTGGAGACCATCAATACCATTCGCACTGGTAATGAAGAATTAATAACTGTTGTTGGGTGCGGTGGGGATAGAGATGCCACGAAACGCCCTAAGATGGGGCAAATCGCAGCGCAACTTAGTACGAAGGTTATTTTCACTAGTGACAATCCACGCTCAGAGAACCCAGAAACTATTATTGAACAAATTGAAGGTGGGGTTTCTGCCGAACATTATAAAAAGACCCTCTCTATTACAGATCGAAAGCAGGCCATTAGAACTGCCTGTCAGATGGCAGCAGATGGAGATATTATTTTGGTTGCAGGGAAGGGGCATGAGAATTATCAAGAAGTGAATGGTGAGCGAAAGGATTTCGATGATTATAAAATAGTGAACGAACTACTAACAGTCTTAAATAAATAATATGCTCTACTATTTGTTTGATTTTCTTGATAGAACCTACGATTTGCCAGGAGCAGGGTTGTTTCAGTTTATAACATTTCGAGCTGCTATGGCCGCGATCCTGTCGCTATTAATCGCAACGGTTTGGGGAAAGAGAATTATTCGGTTTTTGCAAAAAAAGCAAATGGGTGAGACTATTCGCGATTTAGGTTTAGCTGGTCAAGTGGAAAAAGCTGGAACGCCAACAATGGGTGGTATCATTATCATTTTAGCAACGCTAGTACCGGTGCTGTTATTTGCCAAATTGGAGAATATATATGTTCTCATGCTTATTGTAACCACTTTATGGATGGGTGCTATCGGATTTTTAGACGATTACCTCAAAAAATTTAAGAATGATAAGGCTGGGCTTCCAGGAAAATTCAAAGTAATTGGACAGGTTGGACTTGGGCTTATTGTAGGTCTTACGATGTCCTTTCACCCTGATATTACCGTGAAAACTGAAAAAGTAAATCCAGTTACGGGTCAAGAGATTATTACCCAAGCTGGTGAGAAAGTATTTAATGATGCCGAAAAGACGCTGCTTACTACCATGCCTTTTGTAAGCGGAAACGAAATTAATTACGAGAAGCTCATTACCTGGATCGATGAAGACTATCACAAATATGCTTGGTTGATTTTTATTCCTATTGTGATTATTATCATTACCGCTGTATCCAATGGTGCCAATTTAACCGACGGCATCGATGGACTAGCAGCAGGGACTTCGGCTATCATAGCCGTCACACTCGCAATTTTTGCATGGGTATCTGGGAACGTTATATTTTCAGATTATCTCAACATTATGTACCTGCCAAATATGGGTGAATTGACCATTTTCATTATGGCTTTTGTAGGGGCACTTATTGGGTTCTTATGGTATAACACCTATCCCGCGCAAGTGTTTATGGGTGATACTGGGAGTTTAACTATTGGGGGAATCATCGCTGTGATCGCTATTGCAATTAGAAAGGAATGGCTCATTCCAATTCTATGTGGTGTTTTCGTGATGGAAAATTTGTCGGTAGTGATGCAGGTGGGTTGGTTTAAGTATACCCGGAAGAGGTTTGGAGAAGGCAGGAGAATTTTTAGAATGTCGCCATTACATCACCATTATCAAAAGGCCGGATTTCATGAAAGTAAGATTGTGACTCGGTTTTGGATCGTCGGAATTTTTCTAGCGGTGCTTACGATTATCACATTAAAAATTAGATAGTAGAAGTGATTTGTGCTGAGCCAATGGCGTGGCCGCTTCTAAAAATATAAATGAATAATAGACTAGTCATATTAGGAGGAGGAGAAAGTGGTGTTGGAACAGCACTACTTGGGAAAAAGGAAGGCTGGCAAGTGTTTTTATCCGATTTAGGTAAGATAGCGGAGACACACAAACAAGTTCTTATACATCATGAGATTGATTGGGAAGAAGGAAAACATTCGAATGAAAAGATTTTTTCAGCCGATGTGGTAATGAAAAGCCCTGGGATTCCAGATACCGTTGCCATGGTAGTTGCATTAAGAGCCAAGGGTATTTCTGTGATTTCTGAAATTGAGTTTGCCGAGGCCTATACGAATGCCAAAATTGTTGGCATCACTGGAAGTAATGGTAAGACCACCACAGCGGCGTTAACGCATTTCATATTGAAAGCGGAGGAGATGAACGTTGGTTTGGGAGGAAATATAGGGAAAAGCTTTGCAGCATTGGTTTCCGAAGAAGACTACGAGAACTATGTATTGGAACTCAGTAGTTTTCAGTTAGACGGAATTGAAAAGTTCGCACCGCATATCGCCGTGTTAACCAATTTAAGTCCGGATCATTTGGATCGATATGACTATCAATATGAGAAGTATATCGCGTCTAAATTCAGAATAACAAAAAACCAAACGGCGGATGACTATTTCATTTACGACCATGAAGACGAAGCCACTGCCAAATGGCTATCAGAAAATACAATCAAGGCTCAAAAACTGCCTTTTTCATTGCTCAATGAGCTATCGGAAGGGGCTTATATAAAAGACAACAACATAATTATAAAAATAAATAACAAACAACTCACTATGCCAATCGCCTCACTAGGATTACAAGGACAACACAACACTAAAAATGCAATGGCTGCCTCTATGGTAGCTACTTTATTAGGTATCCGGAAGGAAACCATTCGTCAATCTTTGGAGGATTTTCAAGGAGTGGAGCATCGCTTGGAGAAGGTGTTGAAAATAAATAATGTGAAATATATCAATGATTCCAAGGCGACCAATGTGAACGCTA
>Ga0256847_1000179_pt1 | contig 44201 bp, 37 predicted proteins | sample TeddybearmetaG_FD_189099 | JGI IMG/M metagenome (GOLD analysis project Ga0256847, IMG submission 189099) | Hydrothermal vent microbial communities from East Pacific Rise, Pacific Ocean - Teddybear | ecosystem: Environmental > Aquatic > Marine > Hydrothermal vents | place: Pacific Ocean: East...
TTGGGAAAATCCTGAAAATAATCATTTTGCTATTGCTGAAGAAGTTTCTGTTAAAGGCGAAAATAAAAAACGGCCCGATATTGTTTTGTATGTTAATGGTATTGCTTTGGGTGTGATTGAGCTTAAGCGTTCCAGTGTTTCTATTGGGGAAGGCATACGTCAGAACCTTGATAATCAGAAAAAGGATTTTATTCGTAATTTTTTTACCACTATGCAGCTAGTGATGGCGGGCAATGATACGCAAGGTCTACGTTACGGTACGGTTGAAACACCTGAAAAGTATTATTTGACTTGGAAAGAAGAGGTAGAAAATACTTATGATAACCCGCTTGATTTTGATCTTAGCCGTCTGTGTAATAAACAGCGTTTTTTAGAAATTATTCACGATTTTATGGTGTTTGATGCAGGGGTTAAAAAGACCTGCCGACATAATCAATATTTTGGTGTTCAAGCTGCTCAAAAACATGTGGTGCGCCGAGAAGGTGGCATTATTTGGCATACCCAAGGTTCAGGTAAAAGTTTGACCATGGTGTGGTTAGCCAAGTGGATTAGCGAAAATGTAACGGATGGCAGGGTATTAATTGTTACTGACCGAACCGAGCTGGATGAGCAAATAGAAAAAGTTTTTAAAGGTGTTGAGGAATCTATTTATCGTACTGAAAGTTGTGCTGATTTGCTGGCAACGTTGAATGAAGACGATGAATGGTTAATGTGTTCGTTAATACATAAGTTTGGTCGTCAAGGGGACAGTGAAGATGATGAATTAACGAAGTCTTTTATTGAAGAATTAAAAGCAAACTTGCCATCAGACTTTAATCCTAAAGGTGAGTTATTTGTTTTTGTGGATGAATGTCATCGGACCCAATCAGGCAAGCTGCATGAAGCGATGAAAGTGATTTTGCCCAATGCACTTTTTATGGGTTATACCGGTACGCCTTTATTAAAAAAAGATAAAAAGAAATCCATAGAGGTATTTGGTGGGTATATTCATACCTATAAGTTTAATGAAGCAGTAAAAGATGGGGTTGTGTTGGATTTGCGTTATGAAGCGCGTGATATAGATCAGCACCTGACGTCTGAGAAAAAAGTGGATGCCTGGTTTGAGGCTAAGACTCGTGGACTCTCAAATCTTGCCAAGATTCAGCTTAAGAAAAAATGGGGCACGGTGAAAAAAGTGTTGTCCAGTAAATCGCGCTTAGAGCAGATAGTCAGCGATATTTTAATGGATATGGATACCAAGCCTCGTTTGATGGATGGTTATGGTAACGCTATGTTGGTCTGTTCTAGTATTTATCAAGCCTGTAAAGTTTATGAGATGTTCAGTAAAACAGATCTTGCAGGTAAATGTGCCATAGTAACCAGTTACAAGCCATCAGCATCTGATATAAAAGGTGAAGAAACTGGGGAAGGTTTAACTGAGAAACTGCATCAATATGAAATTTACCGCAAGATGCTTGCAGATTATTTTGAGCAGCCAGAAGATAAGGCGGTTAATTTGGTCGAAGAATTTGAAAAACAAGTAAAACAAAAATTTATTGATGAGCCAGGACAAATGCGTTTGCTTATCGTGGTTGATAAATTGTTAACTGGTTTTGATGCACCTTCAGCGACTTATTTGTATATTGATAAACAGATGCAGGATCACAGTTTGTTTCAAGCAATATGCCGTGTTAATCGTCTGGATGGAGATAATAAAGAGTACGGCTATATTATTGACTATAAGGATCTGTTTAAACGGCTGGAAGGAACCATTAACGATTATACAGGTGGAGCATTGGATGGTTATGATGCCAATGATGTTGCTGGTTTACTATCGGATCGTTTAGAAAAAGCCAGAGAAACACTGGACGAAGCTCGTGAAACAGTTAAAGCTTTATGCGAGCCCGTGTTGGAGCCACGAGATACTAAAAATTATCTTCATTATTTTTGTGCTAAAGATACCAAGGATAAACTTGAATTAGCTAACAATGAACCGCTGCGAATGACCTTATATCAAGCAGTATCAGTATTGATTAGAGCTTATGGCAATTTAGCTAATGAAATGGTTGATGCAGGGTATACAGAGCAAGAGTGTATAGATATAAAAAATGAAGTCATTCATTTTGAGAAGATGCGAGATGAAATAAAGTTGGCAAGTGGTGATCTACTGGATATGAAACGCTATGAGCCAGCGATGCGTCACCTGTTGGATATGTATATTAGAGCGGATGAAAGCGAGCCGTTGGTTGATTTCGATGATATGGGGTTAATTGAGCTTATTGTCGAAAAAGGCGATGATGCTATTGAGTCATTACCGGAAGGTATTAAGAAAGACCCAGAGTCTATGGCGGAAACCATTGAAAATAATATGCGTAAAACTATTATTGATGAAAATCCAGTTAATCCAAAATACTATGAAAGGATGTCAGAATTATTAGATGCACTAATTGAAGAGCGTAGAAAACAGGCAATTAGCTACCAAGAATACTTAGAGAGAATCAAAGAGCTTGCCAAGAAAATCATTAAACCTATTAGTGACGGTCAAACAGCTTATCCTGATTCGATAGATTCCCCAGCAAAGTGTGCTCTGTATGATAATCTGGATAACAATGAAACCTTGGCAGTAAAAATCGATACAGCAATTCGTTATACCAAGAAGGCAGACTGGGTGGGGGATCGATTTAAAGAAAAGGAAGTTGCCAATGCTATTCGGCAAGAATCAGCAGGGTATGATGTTAATATTGCAGATGTTTTGGAATTAGTGAAAAATCAAAAAGAGTATTTGTAGTTGGTGAAAAAAGACCAAGAGTTATCAGAACTGGTTGTTCGTGATATTCATGTTGAAGTGGTGCGTAAAGAAATAAAAAACCTGCATTTAGCAGTTTATCCTCCCAAAGGTCATGTACGGGTAGCGGTTCCATTTCATGTAAATGATGAGCGAGTACGATTGGCCGTAATTTCTAAATTAGCATGGATTAAAAAACAGCAGGCTGATTTTAAAAAACAACCCAGACAATCGGAACGAGAAATGCTGACAGGGGAGAGTCATTATTTCTTGGGCAAACGCTATTTGTTGGAAGTTGTTGAAGGGCCTGGGAAGCATCGAATTGAGCTTAAGGGTAACCGAAAATTTGTTTTATTTGTTAGACCAAATACCAGCTTAGTTAATCGCCAATTAATTTTAAATGAATTCTATCGTGATCAGCTAAAGAAACGTATTCCTGGCTTATTAAGTAAATGGCAGGATACAATTAGTGTGGAAGCTGAGTTCTGGGGAGTCAAAAAAATGAAAACTAAATGGGGTAGCTGCAATATAGGAGCTAAGCGTATTTGGTTGAATTTGGAACTGGCTAAGAAGCCCCAGGAATGTCTGGAATATATTTTAGTGCATGAGCTTATTCATTTATTAGAGCGGAACCATAATGACAGGTTTAAGGGGCATATGAATCAATTTATGCCTAACTGGAGAATCTATCGTGACATGCTTAATTCTTCACCGTTGGGGTATGAGGCTTGGCGGTATTGAGTCGCATCGTGGGTTAGGGTAAACAGTCGTTATTTGTTGGCTTTTTTATTGGTATTTAGAATTATAAGCGCATCTGACAGAGTAATTATAGGAAATAATATGACAGGCTAGTACTCCGTCATTGTTGTATTGACGGGTAGAGGGAGTTAAGAAGTGGTTTAACTGCTAGGCGCACGAGTGAAGGACTAGCAGGCAATCCAAACGAGTACAACAACGCAGATGACTATTTATCGGCTTTCTTCTGAGTGCACTATTCATCAATAACGTTCGTAAATGGCTATCTCCTCTTTTGCTAATTCTCAATAATCGAACCTTTCCTCCACTCGAATGATGTTTCGGTGTTAAACCAAGATAAGCGGCCATTTCTCGGCCATTCTTAATCCATTCATGGGTTAACGTCAAAATTGAGAGTAACCTGTAATAAGTTAATAGTCATTGTGTTTTAAGTCATCAAATTTTTGTCTAATTTCTTCTTTCTGCTGCCTATATGATTTTGCATCCCCGTAGTCCAAAAAATGCTGATATCTGTTGTGCAAAGTACTGATATGGTGGGCGTGTTTGATGGGGCACCAAAATTGTTCAGTTCGAGCTGCAATTTCCTGAATATAAGCAATAATGCCGTTAAAGTAACTACAGTAGGCACAATTCATTTTTTCTATGATGTTCAGGTAATTTAGATATTGCCTGTCGAAAACAATAAAGTCAGCTCGTTTGACTTTAGGAATGCCATAGATAGGAAAACAGAATGCCTGATACAGTGTGACTGTGATATCCAATAATAGAGTAGGAATCAGTACAGCCCATATGAGTGGGGTACTGAGTATGTGTTTGAGAGAGGATTTTTTCAGGTAATCAAATAATTGTTGCAGATAGCGTTTATGTTGTTGAATTACATTTTTTTCAAAGTAAATCCGTTTTTTTTGTATTTCATAAGTGAAATCCTGTTGTTGACTCTGGATTTCTTCAATCAATTCCTGTTCTAGAGATTTGATCTTACGGAGTAAATCATCAACGGTTGAAGTCATGTTCGCCACCTGGTTTAGATAGTAGGATTTATTGTTGCACTTTTTCTAACGTATCTCAAATTGAGTGAATTTTTCTGATGTTGTATACGCATTTACAATCACATGACTTACTTTTGCCATTAAGGGGCCTTTGTGACACCATGTGGTTAGATTATTCAATGCATCTTGGTCTGCACATGCAACAATTTCAACACTCCCATCTTTTTTATTTGCAACAAAGCCAGTGATGCCAAATTTGATAGCCTGTTTCTGAGTATATGCACGAAAGTAAACGCCTTGTACGCGCCCGCAAACATTAATATGGATAGTTGTCATTGTTTTAGAAATTTCCAGCAATAGTGAATCTTTGGGTTTCTGGCAAAATCTTCTGGAATAGTCGATGCAGTTATATTTTCAACAACATATGCTGAAAAGGCCTGTTCATCCAGCTTGAATTTTCTAAAGTTGGTGGAAAAATATAATGTTCCTGCAGGTGTTAAAAGTGCTAAAGCATTTTTAATCAGTGCAACATGATCTTGTTGAATATCAAAAGCATCTTCCATACGTTTGGAATTTGAAAATGTGGGTGGGTCCAGAAAGATTAAATCATATTGTGTATTGTTGGTTTTTTTTACTTCTTGTTCCAGCCAGGTTGAGCAATCCGCACGAATGATTTTATTGTTACCTGCGAGATTGTTTAAATCAAAATTCTTTTGTGCCCAATCGAGATAGGTATTAGACATATCAACAGTGGTTGTAGATATTGCACCACCTAATGCTGCATGAATAGATGCTGTTGCTGTATAAGCAAATAAATTTAGAAAGTGTTTACCTTTGGCCTGTTGTTGAATTTTTTGACGAATAGGGCGATGGTCAAGAAATAACCCGGTATCCAGGTAATCTTCAAAATTCACCAGAAATTTACAGTTATTTTCTTCAATTACATGAAAATTTGCTTTATTATCGTGCTTTTCGTATTGATTTGTATTTTTTTGTTTGCGACGGATTTTTAAAAACACCTGGGAACTATCGATTTTTAGCACACGTGGTATTTCAGCCAGTACACCGGCAAGACGTTCATTGGCTTTATGAGGTGCAATGGTTTTGGGGGCTTCGTATTCTTGCACATTGACCCACAATTTTTCGCCCTGATAGATATCAACAGCAACGGCATATTCAGGCAGATCGGCATCATATATACGATAACAACTGATGTTTTGTTGTTTTGCCCATTTATTCATTTTTTTCAGGTTTTTTTTCAGCCGATTTGCAAACATTTCTGCACTTTGATTTTCATTAGTGTGAAATGAATTGCTTTGACTGATTTGTTCGATGCGCTCCTGCTGTGATCTGGCTTTAGGTACAAAAAAAGATTTTTCTTCGATAGTTAGCCGCAGTAGCTTACATTCCAGCGCACCGTTGTATAAAGTAATGGGTTTTTGCGAACGAATACCTAAACGAAAGCCCATTTCCGGATTGCTAATTATCATCGAGGCTTTCCAGCCGATAAATTTTGCTTTTAATGTGTCCCCAAACTGTCGATAGAGTTGAGTAATCTGTTCTTCATCGCCGAGTCGTTCTCCATAGGGAGGATTACAAATAAGTAGACCTGGTTGCCAACTGCTGGCAGGTTCTGCATCATTGATGTCCCTTTTTTCCACATGAATTTTGTTCTGGAAACCTGCGTTTTCAACATGTTTTATGGCCGTTGCTACCGTACGACGACTTTGATCAAATCCTGCAATGACAGGCATTTTTTCTAGCCCTGCATTTTTACGTTGCTCTGCTTCGCAGAGTATTTTTTGCCAGCAGGCAGCATCATGCTGTTTCCAGCCAACAAAACCGTAATATTTTCGTAATAAGCCAGGTGCATAGTCAGCTGCAATCATTGCTGCTTCTAACAATAAAGTGCCTGAGCCGCACATAGGGTCGATAAGAGAGCCGCCTTTTTTGGCAATTTCTGGCCAACCACTACGCAATAACATCGCAGCAGCCAGGTTTTCTTTGATTGGCGCTTGTACGTTTGCTTCTCGATAACCTCTTTTGTGTAAACTTTCCCCGGAAAGATCAAGACTTAGCTGTGCATCTTCAGCATTTAAATAAACATTAATTTTAATGGTAGGGCGGTTGAGATCAACGTTAGGACGCTTATGAAATTTAGCTCGCATTTGATCTACGATGGCATCTTTAACCACTAAAGAACCAAAGTGACTGTTGTTAATAGCTACTGAATTTTTTGCGCTGAAAGAGACGGCAAAAGTTTCATCGGGTTTAAAATGTTCAAACCAATTGATTTTTTTGACGGCCTCATAAAGGTCTTCCTTGGACGTGACTTGAAAAGAACTTAGGGGTAATAAGATGCGGTTTGCTGTCCTGGACCAAAGACAGGCCCGATAGGCCATTTCCAGGTCGCCCTGAAAACTAACTCCTGCCATTTTAGGGTGTACGTTTTCAGCGCCTAACTGTTTTAGTTCCTCAGCCAGAATGTCTTCCATGGCCTTGGGGGTGGTTGCAAAGAGTTGATATTTTGTCATAAGTTTTAAGTAAAAAAGCCTTGCTTAAGCAAGGCTCTGTTCATACTTTAATGTTGTAGGGGTACTAGGAGGCTGTCCGAGAATATAAAACCTACTGCGGAAAAGCCCATTTTGGCCAGTTTTTCCGATCATTTTCGTTAAATAGCACAACTATTCGTCTTAAATGATCAAAAAAACTGACTCAAAATGGGTTTCCCTCGCTACGGTTTCTATTCTCGGACAGCCTCCTAGGCGTAACCAGCTTCCTACAGAATGATGTTGATTAGAATTTCAGTAATTCAACATCAAAAATCAGTGTTTCATTTGGGCCTATTGAACCACCTGCACCCCGTTCGCCATAGGCTAGATCCGATGGAATATAGAAGCGGTATTTAGCACCAATATTCATTAATTGCAAACCTTCTGTCCAGCCTGCAATGACCCGATTTAATGGAAATGTAGCGGGTGCATTTCGACTGTAGGAACTATCAAATTCTTTACCATCAAGTGTTGTTCCCCGATAGTGGACGGTTACATTCGTTGTTGCTGAAGGAGAGGGGCCTTCACCTTTAGTCAATACTTCGTATTGCAGACCACTTGCTGTAGTAATGATGTTTTCTTTTTTTGCATTTTCAGTCAAAAAAGCGGCGCCAGCTGCTTTGTTTTCTTCTGGTGAGGTGGCGTTGGCCATAGAGAACATAGTAAATCCTATCAATAGTACAGTTAGTGATACAACAACCCGGTGTCGAATGTTTTTCATTTATTTTCCTGTTGTTAAAGATTAGAACCCTATAGTTTACCAAAAAAACCAGTTAGTGCTTTTAAATTCATCTTTACAGTTTGCCAATTGTGACTGAAACGTCTTTGATTTTTGATTCACTTTTTTTGCAGTTTTTATTAACCATGGTTTTTTTTGATAAGTTTTTCGACTATAGCCACCATGTCCTTCGTGATATGCAAGATACAGTTTTTGGGTGTCCTTTTTGGAAAGTCCAAGGCGGTTATGGCTGATAGAACAGTACCAGCCAATAAAATCACTGGCATCAGCAAAATCATCTCTATCAGCACTCCAACGGCTATGATTATTTGCTAAATAATCTTGCCATGTACTATCTTGTGCCTGTGCATAACCATAAGCGCTACTGGATCGGAACCAGGGGATTATGCCTAATAACCATGGCCGGGGTGGTTGGGCATCGGCTACAAAACGAGATTCCTGATACATGATTGCCATGGTCACATGAATAGGAACCCCCCATTTGGCATAGGATTCTTTTACATCTGCATACCAATCATTTTTTTCTCTAAATATGTCACAAATATTATTTACATTTTTTGGAGGCGTTGCTGTACAAGAACATAAAAAAAGCAGACTGCAAAAATAAAATTTATTTGTCATAGGCAGAAATATGAGAATTTTTTTTAAATATTAATGTGATGAACAAATTTAAACACTATACTTTATTTCTATAGATATTAGGTTTTAAATACAGAGAGTGCAAGATGTCTGAAGAAAAAAGATCGTATCGAAAAAAAATAACATCTCATGGACTTGTTTATCTGGGTGATAGGGAGTTGGAAATTTCTGTAAGAAACCTATCAATTACTGGCTTGTTAGCTGAATTGGATGACTCGGCAGACTTTGATATTAAAGCTGTTTTTCAGTTGGTTAAGGTATCACCCACTATTGATATTTATTTGCCTGAAATGCATTTGGCGGGTGAGGCAGAAGTAGTGCGGGCAGATATGGTTGAGGGCCATATACATCTAGCTCTTGAATTCAGGAATATTTCTTATGATGTGGATAATTTACTGTATAAGCGGAAAGCCTATAGGAAGAATTTGACAGCTCCTGGGCAGATTATTTTTAACAGTAAGAAATATCATTTTAATACCAGAAATGTATCAGTAGATGGGCTGATGATTCTTGTGGAAGAAAATATTGATGTTGAAGAAGGAACGATAACTATATTTGATTTTAAACAGTTACAAATAAGAGGGAAGATTAAGGTTGTCTGGGTGGATCATGGTGATACGGGCAATTCTACTTTAATTGGACTGCAGTATATAGAGATGAAAAAAGAACAAGTGAAAGGAATTCCATGTTTTGTTCATGAGACCAAAGAATAACAATTGTTGTAAAGCCCATGTTGTTGGAACATTAACAAACTATGCTTTTAGCAAAGTGGATAGTGGATTATTATAGCATGTTGAAAGCACGAACTAGTTAGCTATTGAATGTAAAAGATAGTAGTATCGCTAGTACTCCAAAAACAGCCATTTTTTTTCAGAGCTCATTATAAATATAAAGTAAACATGGATTTTTTATCAAGATGGCGGTGGGAATTATGCTCACCTTTAGCTGGATTATTATTAACTTTTGCTTTTTCCCCATTTAACTATTCATATTTAGCAGTTGCTTCTTTGGTTTTTGTTTTTTTATCCTGGTTGAGTACTTCACCTGCTCGAGTTGTATTACGTGGATATCTTTATGGTTTAGGATTGTTTGGTAGCGGTATTTCCTGGGTATATATCAGCATTCATGATTATGGTGGAGCTCCTGTAGTTGGATCCCTGTTATTGACAATACTAGTGGTGTGTTTTTGGGCTTTGTTTCCAGCACTAACAGGATATTTATCAGTCAAGATAGCTGGCAAAAAGAATAAAAATAAGTTGATCTGGCTTATCCCTTTTGTCTGGGTTCTAGTCGAGTATTTTCGGGGGTATTGGTTGCTTAATGGGTTCCCATGGTTGCAAATTGCCTATACCCAGTTGGGAACACCTTTACAAGGATTTGTTCCAGTCATGGGTGTGTACGGCACAGGGTTTTTATTAGCTGTAACAGCATCTTTGATAGCTGCAGGATGTATTAGAAATATAAAATACCTCAATGCAGGCATTATAATCACTTTGTTATGGGGCGCGGGAGCTTATATACAAACCATTAAATGGACTGAACCTATAGCTGAGGCAATCACTGTTTCTCTTATTCAAGGGAATGTGGCGCAAGAAAAAAAATGGTTGCCAGAATACAGAATAAAAACCTTGGTTGATTATCAACAAATGACGGTTCAGAATTGGGATTCAGATGTCATTATTTGGCCGGAAACAGCTATTCCTGCCTATTTATCTCAAGTTAAAGAGTTTTATTTAGATCCTCTGTCGGCAAAGGCTAAAGCGCATAATACAGATCTGATCGTCAGTTTACCTGCAACCGGTAGGAAAAATGAATATTTTAATACAGTATTAACCTTAGGAAATCATGAGGGACGATATGATAAAAATCATTTATTGCCTTTTGGTGAGTATTTACCTTTACAACCTTTATCTGGGTTTGTTTTGAATTTACTTAATATCCGGCTAGGAAATTTTACTTCGGGTGGTAACGATCAAAAATTATTACAAGCAGGTGGGTATCCTTTTGCAACATCCATTTGTTATGAAGATGCATTTGGTAATGAGGCGATTAGAGGGCTGCCAGAAGCGGCCTATTTAGTTAATGTAACAAATGATGCCTGGTTTGGTGATTCATTAGAGCCTCATCAACATATGCAGCTAGCTCAAATGCGTGCATTGGAAACAGGGCGATATATGTTAAGGGCTACCAATACGGGGGTGACAGCAATTGTTGCTCCAGATGGCGCTATTGTTAAAAAAGCCCCTATGTTTAAAAAGACAGTATTGACGGGTCGTATTTTTCCTATGGGCGGAATGACACCGTATGCCAGACTGGGTGATGGAATTATTACTTTTTTTATTGGGCTTTGCTTCTTGCTGTTACTTGTCTATCCTAAAAAAATCAGTTGAGTGCACGATACGAGTTTTACAATGTATTTACAGATTGTACATGCGTATAAAATTGCATGAATTACTGTAAAACCTATATGTTGTCGTATAATTCTGCAACCAACTGATTTTCAGAGCTAAGTGTTTTTCTTTGAGCTATATATTAATGAATTTCAACATACAACGCGCGATATTCATCGGATAACTTGTGATTTGGAGCATAATGAATCAGAGGCTTTGATTCGGTATGGGATTCACGAACTTTTACCGAAGGCGAAATTTTACTTTCCAGTACTGGGTGGCCTTCTGCGATTAGTTCTTCAACCAGTTGTCGAGGTAGATTGGCCTGTTTTTGATATTGGTTAACCACGATGCCTTCTATTTCAAGGTTTTCATTATGGTCTGCTTTCACTTCTGCAATTGAATTCATTAGCGTATATAAAGCATCTCTGGCAAAAGTATCACAATCAAAAGGAATTAAGCACTTTTCGGCAGCAATTAATGCGGATTGACTGTAAAAGTTAAGGATAGGTGGGGTGTCAATGTAAACGGCATCGAAGCCTTCCAGTTTTTCCAGCTCTTCTTTAAGTTTGAATATTTTATATCTGGATTCCAGTCGGCTTTGTAATGCTTCCAGTTCTGGGTGACTTGGTAATACAAACAAATTGGGGAAAGGCGTTTCGTGGATTGCGCTTTCCAGACCTTCTTTTCCACCACCGAAGAGACTAATCCCCAAACAGTCTTTAAAAAAGTGGGCAATGGTTTTGTCAGCGTCAGTTATCTTGTGACCAAGCAGATATTGTGTTGAATTCCCTTGGATATCAAGGTCTATAACCAGTGTTCGTTTTCCTTCAACCGCACTGATAGCGGCTAGATTACAGGTGATGGTTGATTTTCCTACACCGCCTTTTTGATTGAAGATAACCCTGCGCATGTTTTTTCCTCTTGGAATCAAATAGATAAAGACTGCATTATCCTAGAAAAAGCAGTTGAGCGCGAATTTTGTGGAAAATCTGGGCGAAAAAGACAAAAAATAGCGCGTAGATAAAGCTTCCGCGCCCTGCTTACGCCCCTTACCTACTTCCATGTAGGCAATAGCCATAGTCCTTATCAAGCGCTATTTTGCAGGATTTTTCGTTCAGATTTCTTCACAAAATCGTGAAGCGGTTTCATTTCACCAAACGGGTGACTGGTAAAAGCGTTGGATACAATTAATATACAACAAGTGATGTACAAACCTAGCGTTCAACTGATTTTTCTAGGATTATAGAACTTAAGCCAGTAATATCAACTACGAGCGAAGGTTTTTCCTTTACATTCTGGACATTCGGGAATTTCGCTGGTTGATTTAAAGGCTATTTGCTTACCACATTGGTCACATATGAATGTTCCAGGTCCTGCAATATCACCACTTTTATAGCTGTGATATTTCTTAGCCTGGTTTTCAATTTTTGCCAATTCTATGCGTGTTTTGTCTGCAATACTGGTAAAAGCATCTAAAGCAAAATTTTCAAGTAGTTCTATATCAAATTTAAACCATTCCGAAAGTGAATTTGAATCACTCTCCATGGGGGGGGAGTCGGCTGCATGTTCAATGTCACGCATTAGAAAATCAGCAATCCTGCTGATTTCTTCTTGTGTTAAGCCTCCGAGTTCGCTGGTTTTTTCTTTTGCAATTTCCATTGCCTCGGCAACAGAATGTAATGAATCATCCATTCCTTCGTATAAATGTTCCATCAGTTCATCATAGGCTTTGACAAATTTATTATCACTCATAGGTTACTCCTTAAAATACACTTTAGATTTATGCGTCTGTACTGTATTCTAACGCTTTTGACTGGGAAAAGACGAGTAGGATGGAAGAAAATTATAAGCCATTGGCAATTGAACAGGCAGTTCAGGAAAGTTGGGCAGATTCAGGAGTGTTCAATGTGACTGAAGATGTTGAAAAAGAAAAATACTATTGCTTATCAATGTTTCCCTATCCTAGTGGCAAGTTACACATGGGACATGTGAGGAATTATACGATAGGCGATGTAATTAGTCGTTTTCAGCGGATGCAAGGAAAAAATGTTATGCAGCCTATGGGATGGGATGCGTTTGGCTTACCCGCAGAAAATGCGGCAATGCAGAATAATGTACATCCAGCTGACTGGACTTATAGCAATATCGATTACATGCGTGATCAACTGAAGCAGTTGGGGTTTGGCTATGACTGGGATAGAGAACTGGCAACTTGTGATCCCGAGTATTATCGCTGGGAACAATGGTTTTTCTTGAGACTTTTGGAAAAAGACCTGGTTTACAAAAAAACATCACCTGTTAACTGGTGTCCTAATGATAAAACGGTGTTAGCGAATGAGCAGGTGATTGATGGCTGCTGCTGGCGCTGTGATACGAAAGTCGAGAAAAAAGAAATTTCTCAATGGTTTGTAAAAATTACGGCTTATGCAGATGAGCTGTTACAGGACTTGGAAAAACTGGAGGGCTGGCCTGAACAGGTGAGAACCATGCAGGTAAACTGGATAGGCCGCTCTGAAGGCGTAGAAATGGATTTTACTGTTTCTGGAACAGAACCCATCAGAATTTATACAACACGTCCTGATACCTTAATGGGCGTGACTTATCTGGCAGTTGCTGCGGAACATCCGGTTGCTATGGAAGCTGCGAAAGGCAATGCAGAAATTTCAGCTTTTCTTGACGACTGTAAGGTCATGGAAACTTCTGAAGCCGCTATGGAAACTATGGAAAAGCGAGGGGTGAATTCGGGTGTTAAAGCGATTCACCCTATTACAGGTGAAGAGGTGCCTGTGTGGATTGCAAATTTTGTATTGATGGGCTATGGCACGGGAGCTGTTATGTCGGTTCCGGCACATGATCAGCGGGATTATGAGTTTGCTAACAAATATGGCATTGCCATTAAGCAGGTCATTTTTTCTGCAGAAGGTAAAGATGATGATATTTCCGAGCAAGCGTATACCGTTAAAGGTGTATTGAAAAACTCGGTAGAGTTCGATGGTTTAAGTTCTGCTGATGCTTTTAATGCAATTGCAGAAAAGTTGGAAGCGGATAAAAAAGGGGAGAGGAAAACAAATTTTCGATTGCGTGACTGGGGGGTATCAAGACAGCGTTATTGGGGGGCACCTGTGCCGGTTATTTATTGTGATGACTGTGGTACTGTTCCAGTTCCTGATGCGGATTTACCCGTTGAATTGCCCAAAGAAGATGTAGTACTTGATGGTTCTCAATCACCTTTAGCGGCACACCCAACATTTCCTCATGCTGATTGTCCTAAGTGTGGCAAAGCAGCAAAAAGAGAAACCGATACCTTTGATACCTTTATGGAATCATCCTGGTATTTCGCTCGTTATGCAGGTAAAAGTAACGATAGTATGTTGGCTGAAAGTGCTAAGTATTGGTTGCCTGTTGATCATTATATTGGCGGTATAGAACACGCGATTTTACATTTACTGTATGCACGTTTTTATACCAAGCTGTTGCGTGACGAAGGCTTATTGACCTGTGATGAACCGTTTAAACGTTTGTTAACACAAGGCATGGTGCTGAAAGATGGCGTGAAAATGTCTAAGTCAAAAGGTAATACAGTTGACCCACAAGGCTTGATTGCAAAATATGGTGCAGATACTGTGCGTATGTTTGTAATGTTTGCTGCCCCCCCTGAGCAATCATTAGAGTGGTCGGATAGTGGTGTTGAAGGTGCTTATCGCTTCATGAAACGCTTGTGGCGTCAGGTTTACTTACATGTAGATAATGCTCAAGTAGTTCCTGTATTGGATAAAGACAGTTTAACGGATGGGCAAAAATCGATTCGTCGTCAATTACATCTTGCGTTAAAAAAAGCAACCGATGATTATGGCAGGCGCTATACTTTTAATACAGTGATAGCAGCCAATATGGAACTGGTCAATACCTTGTCAAAATTCAGTGATGAATCAGAAAATGGAATAGTCATACGGCAAGAGGTATTGGAGTCTGTTTTATTAATGCTAGCACCAATTGTGCCTCATATTTGTCAACAATTGTGGCAAGAATTAGGGCATGAAAAAGATATCGTGGTTGAGTCATGGCCGACGGTTGATGAATCGGCTCTTGAACAAGATACAATAACAATGATGTTGCAGGTTAATGGTAAATTACGTGGTGATATTTTAGTTTCTTTATCGGCTGGCAAAGAAGAAATTGAGAAAATGGCTTTAGCCAATGAAAATGTTATGCGTTTTATTGAGGGCAAATCGGTTAAGAAAGTTATTGTTGTCCCCACGCGCTTGGTTAATATTGTTGTTTAGGCGCTGGTACGGAATTAGTTTGGCAATTAAGGTAACCTTATTTTTCAGACCACCTAAGTAATGAAACTATCGCTGCAACGTTCTGAAAACGAATAAAAAAAACTTTTGTGCCCCCCTGTGTCAGAATAGTTGTCGAAGTTAATACGAGCGCGTTTTTTAGACAGATATTTTAATATCTTGCTCTCATAGCTCGAGTGAGAGCATAATTTTTTATTATGGTACTCTGTGTTTGTATCGTAGCCTTTGATATAGATGATGCTTTTTATAGAAAAGCACTTCCTCTAGCGCCTTAGAACCAGAAGAAATTATGATTGCGATTAAAAAATTTATTATCTTGTTTACTTTGTTATTAGTCTCAGCCTGTGGATATCATTTGCGAGGCGGTATTGATTTGCCTGATGATTTAAAAAACATATATATACAGGGCGCTTCCAGTCAGCTAACAGAGAGTCTTAAAAAATCTTTAAGATCTTCTGATGGTGGGTTGGTAGAGACTCCAGAGGAAGCAGGCCTGGTAATACAGGTGATAAAAGAAGATATGCGTAGACGTGTCTTGTCTCTGAGCTCAACTGGCAGGGCAAATGAGTACGAATTATATTATTTGCTGGATTTTAACTTGATTGATGCAGAGGGAAATCAATTATCCGAAAAACAGATTATTGAGCTAAGCAGAGATTACTTTAATGATCAGGAAGATGTGTTAGGAAAAGACAATGAGGAACAATTGATCAGGAAAGAAATGTATCGTAAGGCAGTAAAGTCAATGATTTCTCGCTCTCGAATTGCGCTGGAAAAAGGTAATCAGTAATTATGCGTTTAAAACCCGAACAACTGGAGACCTCATTAAAAAAAATGGCTGCGGTTTATTTAATTTCGGGCGATGAAGCACTGCAGTCGGGAGAAGCTGCAGATTCGATACGAAAAGCAGCAAAAAATGCAGGCTATATAACGAGGGAAGTTTTATCTGTGGAAACAGGGTTCGAATGGAATGAGTTGTCGGTTGCGGCTAATTCAATGTCTATTTTTGCAGATAAAAAGCTAATAGATTTAAGATTGATTACGGGCAAGCCAGGAACTGAAGGTGCAAAGGCATTGAGTAATTATTGCCAGCACTTACCAGAAGATACCTTATTACTCATTACCTCACCTAAGCTGGCAGGTGCTACTTTAAAGACAAAATGGTTTCAGAGTATTGAACAAGCAGGGGTTGTTGTTCAAACATGGCCACTAGAGGGTGCTGACTTAATTCAATGGTTACAACGTAGGGCCAAAAAAAGGGGCTTATTGATTGAGTTGGATGGAATTAAAGTTTTAGCCTCTCGAATTGAAGGTAATTTACTTGCAGCAGCCCAGGAAATAGAAAAACTTTACATTTTACATGGCGAATCCAAGTTATCTAAGCAAGCAGTAGAACAGGCAGTTGCAGATAGTGCTCGTTTTGATGTGTTTAAACTGACAGATTGTGTCTTATCAGGACGTGTTAGTCGAGCAATTAAGATTGTAAATGGACTGAAATCTGAGGGTATTGCTGCACCGGTAGTATTGTGGGCTTTGGCGCGGGAAGCCAGGTTGCTGATTAAAATAAAAACAGCTCTAAAGCAGGGACAAAACAAAGAAATAGTTTTTAAAAATCACAGATTGTGGGACAAGCGGAAACAATTAGTCAATGCTACATTGTCTCGTATAGATATAAAAGCTTTAGAACAAGTTTTATTACTAGGTTATAAAGCCGATCAGCAGATCAAAGGACAGGAAAAAGGAGATTGCTGGGAAACTTTGATATCGGTTTGTTTATTGTTTTCTGCCGCATAAATTGGATCATAAGTTTAGCTGATTATCCATGAGTTTCTGCCATGACTGTAGTTTTTTCAATTATCCTAGAAAGATCAGTTGAGTGCGGAATTATAGTGCAAGATATTGGTTTCACAGTGCTTTAACAGGTTTTTGCTCCTGCAAAACCTGCATTTCCTACTTCCATGTAGGTCAAAAAATATGAGCGTCACCTATTCGGTTAAGCGAGTATTTTTTTGAACCACATGGAGGTGGTGAATGTAGAAAAAGCAGGAGCACTTTTCTGTGAAGTGCAGTGAAATCAATAGCTTGTGCTATAATTCGAGATCCAACTGATTTTTCTAGGATTATGAGACTATCTGACTTTTTAAGAGTTCAGTGACCTATGTCTAGTTTCTAAGCATAAAAAATGTGTATTCCATCACGTTTTCCTAAAAAAAATCATGAGTTTTTACTTTTATACAAAAGTTCAACTATGTTTAATGTTCAACTTAAAAAAAATATTTTTTCTGTAGCTTGGTGCGGAATATATGTATTTTATTAAATTGTGTTATAGCTCATGGCTTTAAGCTATTAGTTGATAAATGTTTTAAACTTTAGTACGTAGGTGATTATAATGTATATAAAAAAACAAATGATTTTTGCTCTTGCAATATTTCTCATTACCGGTGTAGCTAATGCCGAATTTATTGATACAGATTCAGGTTGGGCCCGGTTGGTAGATAATAATACGAGTATCAATAGTGATTTTGAAGGTATTACTGCTTTTTTTGAAGCTGAAAGCTACTCTGGAGATGCTGAGGACGATGGCGATAGAGATCATGGTCGGATGACTACTCGGACCCCTTATTTCAAAGAGACTGCAGGTACACCGCGAGTAAGTTTCAGTGATGCAACTTTTAATACATGGGCAAATATACGTGTGCTTGAGAGCGGTCTCCAGGTCTTAGATGGTGAGTTTGAAGTCTATGGCTCATTAGAATTAAATGGCGTTGTAAATGAAGGCTTGGCATTTTCGGCAAGTCTTATAGATGTAGAGTGGAACGATTATACTATTGCATTTTTAATGGAAACAGACCAACATGGCTATTTGTGCGATTTAGGTTTTTGTTCTCTTGCCAATGAAGTATTGAGGTTTAACTTGACTAGTGCTCTTTTTGACGGCGATTTCACTCAAGACTTTGATTTTGGTGCGCAAACTGTAGCTACAGTACCGACACCTGCAGCATTACTATTGTTTGGTACAGCTATCATGGGTTTAGGCGGATTAAGAAGATCTAATAAAGCGGTTGAAATTGCAGTAAGTTAATAACACTTTGAATAGATCAATTCCATATAATATCTATAAAATTTGAAATGATCTAAGCTGTTTTTTACAGCAAAAAGGAAGGTTGTATATAAGCCATAGCGCCAGGGAATGGTGTTATGGTTTTGCTGTTTAATCAATTCTGAGTTACTGCTTCATTAGCCATTTTTCTTTTTTTGTGAGTTTTTTCTACAACAACTTGCCATTCAGTATATCTCCTTATTTCACAGGTAATTGCTGCTGTATTAGTTGTACTCTGTAACATCCTTGTATTTCGGTCGATTCATGCTTGTTGGCAACTGCTTCTGCGTTTCTTACACTCGGCACGTTCTTGTGCTTCGGTAGGTAATTGCTCCTGCATTACCTACACTCAATACATCCCTGTATTTCGGTCGATTAATGCCCCTACATTACCTGCACTCAGAACATCTATGTACTTCGGTCGATTAATGCTCCTGCAAAATCGACACTCAGCACATCCATGTGCTTCGAAATTTATAGTCTGTTTGTAAGCAGTGGTCTAGCCATTTTTGTAGGAAATAATTTAATCGCCATTTGTAATTCATTATTTCAATGCTTTGGCCTGGGTCTTTGTATACTTTTGATACCTCAGATCTTACATGATCTTTCAACACTTCTGCTAGATTGGCGTCTAAATAAATTCTTATTTTAACGGCGGGCTCCATAAAATTTTCAAGGTTTATATTAAAACTATGGCTAAGTTCAACGGTTATTGTATGTTTTGAACGATCAATGATTTTCAAGTGCAGTGAAGGTTTGTTGGTGGTTTTGCCTGTTGCATGGTTCTGAAAAGAACATAGGTCGGGGATCAGACAGAACAGTTTTTGATAGTTGGATTCACATAACTGCTCTAAACAGTAGGATGTATTGATAGGATGAACCAGGCTCATGAGATAAATCAGTTTTCTCGGTAACAAGCATAAGCGCTTGCAGTTTCCCAAAGTACCACTTGATCTACATTTAATCCTTCCTGTTTTAAATGTTGAAAAATCATTTTGCTTAAAACTTCTGCAGTAGGGTGTTCATCAATAGCCATAAAGCGTTCATTTTGTTGTTCTAACAGCGGAATGATGGGGTCTTCTTTATGTAGTAGGAAATTATGATCAAGATGTTGATTAATGTAATTTTCAACACAGTCTTTGATATCAGAAAAATCACAGACCATGCCTTGTTCATCAAGGTGTTCATGCGAAATAGAGATGGAAGCTTTTACGCTGTGACCATGCAGGTTCTTGCATTTACCTTTATGATTCATCAGGCGATGACCATAGCAAAAATAGACTTCTTTTGTAATTGTGTACATATTTAAAGATAAACGCTTTAATCAGTTTTTTAAGTTGAGGTGATAGTGTTATTTAAGGCTTTTAATGGATGCTGCTATTTCAAATGAACCATTCTCCTGTGGAATACATCTTACCACTTCAATAAATGCCGTCATGGGTGGTGTAACCGAATTTTTAGGTAATACTTTAATTTCCATAGCTAAACCAATGTCATACGACGATTCAGAAATAAATGAAACACCTGCTCCGCTTAAAGATGTACAGTTTCCCGTATAAACGGTGTCAGAATCAGCGAGTTTATATGTAATTTTACAATCAACATCCATTCGAATATAGTCACGTTTTTCATCGTATTCCAGCATGGTTTTCCCCTTTAAAATAGTAGATTAGTGAGTGTAGTTATACTAAGGGAGCTGGAAACAAATAATCATCTAATCTTGCGGGTCTTTTTGTCCGTCTTCAGTGGTGTAGCAAAAGTTACAGAGCCTGCTATGCGCCTATTGCTACACCACTGAAGACAAACAAAAATCCTACTCAATATTGGACAATTATTTATTACCAACTCCCTAACTTTAAAGTGTACTATAAAAATCAAGAAAAATGCTGATGAAATGTATGATTTTTGTGAATTATGACACTATTTTTTAATGTTATAGTTAAAAACTGGCTATTCCTTGCTTTTTGTGTAGAATCTATCGGTTTTGAGAACATACTGTAGCTGTTATGAGTAAAAAAATTGTCCTTACCGGTATTACAACAACGGGTACGCCTCATTTAGGGAACTATGCCGGGGCGATTCGACCAGCAATTGAAGCAAGCAAAGATGATAATGTCAGGCCTTTTTATTTTCTTGCTGATTATCATGCCTTAATTAAGTGTCAAGAACCGCAAAGAGTGAGGCAGTCTAGTCTGGAAATTGCTGCGACATGGTTAGCTCTAGGGCTGGATACCTCGAATGCTGTTTTTTATCGACAATCAGATATACCTGAAATACCCGAGCTATGCTGGATTTTATCGTGTGTTACTGCTAAAGGTTTGATGAACAGGGCTCATGCCTACAAAGCATCAGCTGCCGAGAATGAAGACGCAGGTGGTAATGATCCAGATAAGGGGATTAATATGGGGTTATTTGGTTATCCCGTGCTAATGGCTGCAGATATGCTGATGTTTAAGGCAAATCAGGTGCCTGTAGGTAAAGACCAGATTCAACATATTGAAATGGCGAGAGACATCGCTACGCGTTTTAATCATATATATGGTGAACATTTTGCTATTCCTGAAGCGGTAGTTGATGAAAATGCAGCGACTATATTAGGTTTGGATGGTCGTAAAATGAGTAAAAGTTACAACAACACTATTCCGTTATTTGAAACTGAGAAAAAATTCAAAAAATTAATCAATAAAATAAAAACTAATTCCTTAGAACCGGGGGAACCAAAAGAAACTGAAGGATGTACTCTGTTTGGCATTTATAAAGCGTTTGCCAGAGAGACTGAAGTGGCAGAGATTCGTCAGCGTTATGCCGAAGGTATTGCCTGGGGAGAAATGAAGAAAGTTCTATTTGAGAAAATTAATGAAGAGATAGCACCAGCAAGAGAGCGTTATCATGCCTTAATGGAAGCTCCAGAGCATATTGAAGAACAGCTACAAGATGGCGCTGTGAAGGCGCGTGAAATTAGCGTTCCTTTTATGCAAGAAATACGTGAATCAGTAGGTATATCTCGTATTACAAAATGAAATCGATAATTTTTAGTGGGTGGCTGATTCAATTCTTTGAACTGGCTAATAAACGCCCACCGATATAGCTATGTTCGGTGCTGTCTTTGGCCTCCTTAGCTGTTTCTACGCTGATGTATGTTTTCTATAACGGTATTTTGTTAAAAATAAAATTTCTTCTGCCTGGTATCCCTAGCAAATAATTTAATATGAATGATTTCATTCCAGGACAACGCTGGATAAGTAATACTGAATCTGAACTGGGTTTAGGTTTGATTTTGGATGTGGCTGTTAATCGTGTTTCAGTGCTTTATCTAGCAACTGGCGATAAACGGGTCTATGCCAAAGATAATGCGCCATTAACGCGCGCGCTGTTTTCTGTCAACGATATTATAGAATCAATTGACAATATTAAATTAACAGTGAAAGAGGTGATTGAAAAGGAAGGTTTGATTATCTATGTTGGCATTGATGATTCAGGGGAGCAATGCATTTTAGAAGAAATGGATTTAAATCATCATATTCAGTTTAATAAACCACAGGATCGATTGTTTACTGGACAAATTGATCCCACTGCCTGGTTCTTATTGCGGTATGAAACATGGCGCAGACAACAGCAACATCAGCAATCTGCTGTGAAAGGATTGCAAGGTGCGAGAGCTTCTTTAATTGCGCATCAATTGTATATTGCAGATGAAGCAGCTAGCCGGGTTGAACCTCGTATTATGCTGGCTGATGAAGTTGGTTTGGGAAAAACTATCGAAGCAGGATTGATACTTCAGCATCGATTGACTCATGGTTTAAGTCAGCGGCAGCTGATTATTGTGCCAGAAAGTTTATTACATCAGTGGCTGGTGGAAATGATAAGACGTTTTAATCTGCGTTTTAGTATTATTGATGAAGAGCGTTGTTTAGCGATTAATGAATTAAATCCTTTCCTGACGGAGCAGTTAGTAATGTGTTCACAAGGTTTTTTTTCTGCATACCCGGAACGGCAGTTACAGGCGGTAGAAGCAGGATGGGATATAGTGGTTGTTGATGAGGCGCATCATCTGGAATGGAATGAACACAGTCCTAGTGCTGATTATTTGTTTGTAGAACAATTAGCAACTACAACGCCGGGTTTGATTTTATTAACGGCAACACCTGAACAGTTAGGTAAACAGAGTCATTTTGCTCGATTAAGATTATTAGATCCCGATCGTTTTTATCAGTTTGAACAGTTTTTAGCAGAGGAAGCTCTCTTTGAACCAGTAGCACATGCTGCCAGCTTACTAATTTCTGGCGATGTAATCACAGAAAAAGAACGGCAAAGTTTAACAGTATTGCTGAAACAAGATAATGTAAATGCTTTACTTGACGATGTGAATGATACGGATAAATCATCCAAAGCAAGAGCAGAATTGATTGATTTGTTACTGGATCACCATGGAACAGGGCGCATTTTATTTAGAAATTCACGGCAAACAGTACAAGGGTTTCCTGATCGGGAAAGTTATGGTTATCCTCTAAGAGAATCTGCTTTATCAACCAAATTGGAAGACAGTCCTTATTTTAGTTGGTTGTTGAACAAGTTGAGTGAACTGAATCTTATTGGAGAAAAAGCACTGTTAATTTGTCAGCAAGCTGAAACGGTTATTCAATTAGAGCAAACTTTGAAAAATCAAAAGGGTATTGTCTCTGCAGTTTTTCATGAAGGCATGAGTATTGTCGAGCGGGATAGGGCTGCTGCTTATTTTTCAGATGAAGAAAGTACGGTACCGTTGTTAATCTGTTCTGAAATAGGCAGTGAGGGTAGGAATTTTCAGTTTGTTCATCATTTGATTTTGTTTGATTTGCCGGATAACCCCGATTTATTACAGCAACGTATTGGGCGCTTAGACCGTATAGGGCAAAAGCATGTGATACAAATTCATATCCCGTATGTTCTGAATACCCCGCAACATGTTCTTTATCGCTGGTATGACGAAGGGTTCAATGCATTTCAGCATAATTGTTCGGCGGCTTCTCAGGTTGCCAGTAGATTAGCTGATGATTTATCTAAGGCGCTTGTTAACGATAATCAGCTAGAGATTGATGACTTTATTGCTAAAACGCAACGTTTGAACAAAGTATTAGAGCAGGAAATGCATAATGGGCGGGATCAATTGCTGGAATTGAATTCATGTCGGCAACAGCAGGCTGAAGAACTTATCGCTCAGTTGAATGCTATTGAACGAGATAATTCACTATGGCCATACATGGAAGCCATATTTGATTGTTACGGGGTGGACGTCGAATATCATTCAACAGATTGTCATATCCTTAAGCCTAGTGAAAATCTACGAATTGCCTATTTTCCAATGGTGTCAGAAGATGGCGTCACAGTGACGATAAATAGGGATATTGCCTTGGCCCGTGAAGATATGCAGTTTATCACTCAGGAACACCCAATGGTGATCTCTGCCATGGATTTAGTGTTATCCAGTGAAACCGGAAATGCTGCATTGAGTGTAATTAAGCATCCTGAACTTAATGCCGGACAATTCTTGCTTGAAATGTTATTTATTGTCGAATGCAGTGCCCCTGCTGAATTAAAAATTGGCCGCTTTTTACCACATACACCGATTCGGGTTTTGATAAGTCAGAATAAACAAGATATGAGCGAGCTCATTAGTCACCAAAGTCTATTTGAAACAGGTGATAAATTTGATAAAGATCAGATTATTAATTTTTTAAATAGTCAACGCAGTCATATTCATGACATTATCAAAGAAGCTGAAGCTGTTGCCGGTGCAAAAATGCAGGGTCTGATTGCTGAAAGCAATGCGCAAATGCTGGCAACCTTAACCGCCGAAATCAAGCGCCTTGTTAGATTGAAAAAAATCAATCCAAGTATCAAAGACCAGGAAATTGACCAACTAAAACAAATAGCTATGTTGTCACATGAGAATATAAAGCAGGCACAGTTAAGATTGGATGCGGTGAGATTTATAATTACCAATTAATCGTTTAACCTAGATAAATCAGTTGATCGCTTAATACGTTCCTTAGTAAATGTTCAGCGGTCAATTGAGTTTTCAAGGTTGAAGGGTACTAGTACTCCGTCAATACAACAATGACAGCCTACTAGTATCTGAGAATCATTTGCTGTCCTTTTTGTGTCATTTCCAGGTGTTTCATAAAACTCATTCCCAGTAATATTTCATCTTCACGCATGTGAGGGTTGATTGAAGCGCGAATATTATTTAACTCTATGGCTCCGATACTGACGGATTTTAACAGTGTACTATAGACAGTAATATAACCGTTAGCTGTACTACTTCGTATTGGATGGCCCTTTTTTAGGTGCAGTTTTTTAGCCAGGGTCTCAGGTATGCTAATAACTGTCGCCCCCGTATCAAGCAAAAAAGTTACGGGGCTATTATTGATTAGGCCATTGGCGACATAATGTCCATAACGGTTTTGTTTTAGTATGACTTCAGCAATATCACCATTTTGGCGAGTATATACATTCTGGTTAGGATTGTTTTGCTGATCAAGATATTTATTAAAGGCAAATGTCAGCATGACTAAAAGCATGACCCAGGCTATGTAGACCATGCCTTGACCTATTTTTGAAGCGTTATCAGTTTTGTTCATGCGTATTTTCTTGAACCAGTACCCAGGGCTTAATGACCACTGCCCAGACGGTTGAATTTTCTTCAACCCATTTTAAAGCCTGCTGGTCAGAAACCAGGTAGATTTTTTTGTCTTCTAACCATAGTTCAACCTGCGCTTTATTATCAACAGAAAATTGATAGGCTACCTCCACCAAATCAATCTCAGAACAGACTGAGATGGCTAAACCACTGGCAAAAAAGCGTTGTAACTCATGCCAGGCTATCTGAGATGTTTCCAGATTTATTTCATTTTTACTCATTGATTAATGGTGTTATTAAACTGAACTGGTATTCTATAGCAATAATTACAAAACTCACAGAATTGGAGAAATTAATGGCATTGTTTGATGCATACAAAAAGAAATCAACTTTAAAAACAGCAATAAAACAAACAGCAAAAGCACGTGCAAGTGAGGGCACCAAAGCTGAACTATTATTTAATAGTGCGTATCAAGGCTTTGCAGATGTTGTTAAAGATGACTTGATGATGGGTGAAGCTTTGTATAACTGGGGGTTTGCATTATTACATCAAGGCAAATTAAAGCAGGAAGAGGACGGTGTTAAGTCTTATCTGGATGCTATTTCTAAATTTACTTTTTGTTTATTGGTTGAGCCAAATCATCTAGGGGCTGCTATTGATGGCGGTGTCGCTTATATGGATTTAGCGCACATTTTGAATGTCGATAGTAATGATGAGCTATATGACTTGGCAGCAGAGTTTTTTGAAAATGCTGAAAGGATCCAGCGAGGAAGTGCCGCTTATAATTTTGCTTGTATTTATGGATTGCGTGGTCAGCATGATGCTTGTTTGGAAGCATTAGAGTTGTCAAAAGAATGTGGCAGTCTGCCTGTTGCAGAGGATATTATCAATGATGTGGATTTGTTAAAAGTAAAAAACACTCAATGGTTTGTGGAGTTTATGGAAAGGCTGGTAGCGGCACCTGAGCCAGAAGTTGTTGATGACAATGAAGTTACTTATAATGCGGAAGGCGACGTTGTTAATAAAAATAAGAAAAATACACGATATGAAAATGAAGTCGATGGTGTGATTTATGATGCCGAAGGAAATGTTTTAAATGAAGAGGAAGAGTCTGACCAATCAGAAAAGACAGAAACCGTAGAACAAGTTGTGCCGCCTAAGCCGTCCGTAGATACGGATTCTGAAGAAAAATCAAATGACGAATTAAAAGGATAAAAAAGCTTGGGTTTTTTATTGTAGTGTCATTTGCCAGGTTTTAGGTTAACCGAAAACGTATGACTTAAAATAGCCTGGATTTGTTCAATACCTAATTCTCTTGTTACTTTAATGTTTCTTTCTGGAATTGACTCCGGGTGAGGAAATGATTTAAGGGCATGTTCCAGACTGGCTTCTCTAATCAGATGTAACATCGGGTAAGGCGAGCGATTAGTATAGTTAGCTGGGTCCATTGGGCTTTCACCTTCAAAACAATACTGGGGGTGAAAGCTTGCCAGCTGATAAATTCCTTCATAATCCTGGGCAATTAACAGAGATTCCGCCAGTGAAAGAAAATCAAGATAATCATCAAATTGGCTGAGGTGATCAGGGTAAATAATCAGCGTCGTTTCAATGTCAGCTTGAGCGTCAAGGCGTAGACATTCAGAGATTACAGCCTGCAGACAGTGTTCAGTTTTATTCGAATTTATAACAGCGTAATGAATGCTACCCCGATCATATTCCTGTTTTGCAAAAGGGCAGATGTTGTACTTGATGATGAATGACGTGAGCCAGGTTTTAGTCTGACTGATTATTTGTTCTGTGGGCATATTTTACTGGTTAAAAAATAAAAGCCCCTGATCAGGCTTTTTTATTACTGATTTACTTATTCAACTTTGTCACATTTGAATGGATACTATACAAAAGTATCTTCGGGTGCGTGCAACGCACCCTTTATAATCTGACAAAGAAGAACTAAGGAAAGGGCTGGAAATAATTTGAACAATTGACTTGTGCTAATGCAATAAGAATCGATAATCCTAGAAAGATCAGTTGGGCGCGGAATTATAGTGCAAGATATTGGTTTCACAGTGTTTTAAAAAAATCTTAGCTTCACCCATTAGGTTAAGCGAGCATTTTTTTGAAGTGCTGTGGAATCAAGAGCTTGTGCTAGAATCCGTGAGCCAACTGATTTTTCTAGGATAATGCTTAGCTGAACTTTTTATCCGTATTATCTGAACACCGCTAAGTTGCCTCCACATTTTTCATGTTCACGCCTTCCATGTCACTTGTGTAGTAGGGTTAGTAACGTAGCTTGCTGCCATGTCTTGAATGGAAAATGTCCAACTTACTTATGTGTCCGTTCCTACGAGCAGGATTATGTATGGCTTTTCCCATTAGCAATACGAAGTTCTCTTTCTTCTCTAGCATGTTCTAATTTGGAGAAAACTCGGAGAATATCTGTTGAAGATAAAATTCCAACCAGTTTGTCATCTTTAAGCACAGGTAAAGCGCCAATTTTATGGTCAGCCATCATTGCCGCAGCATCTGAAGCAAGTGTATCAGGAGTAACCGAGATAACACCGCGACGCATGATATTCTGTACCTTTTTGGGAATAACATGTAGTTCAGTGCCCGATTTATTTGATTCTATGGCGTTTGAGTTACTTTTTGGACCTAGAGCTTTATACATATCTCTATCAGATACCATACCGACAACTTTTCCTTTTTCTACTACAGGTAAATGCCGTACTTTTTCATAGTGGATTAAGAAGAACACCCGATCAATCATGTCGTGTGGATCAATTGTGAATACATTTGAAGTCATTAATTCTTCAACGCGCATGGAAAGTCCTCTTAATTATGAAATAAATAGCCGACTAAGAATAAGGAAATTAATGTCTTTTTACAAGAGATTAAACATATAAATAGTAATTAAGATAAAATATAGCGACTTGAAAGAAGTAATTAGGCTGACTATTTAACCTATTTATTACTTGATTTAGACAATTTTTTACTTTTAATTTTGGAGTTGTTTTTTATGCGTATTATCCTTTTAGGTAGTCCCGGTTCTGGTAAAGGTACACAGGCGAAGTTTATTACTGAGAAATATGGGATTCCTCAAATTTCTACTGGCGATATGCTGCGCGCTGCTGTGCGGGAAGAAACTCCGTTAGGACTGGAAGCTAAAAAAGTAATGGATGCAGGAGGCCTGGTTTCTGATGATATTATTTTGGGGTTGATTAAAGACCGTATTGGGCAAGAAGATTGTGCTAATGGTTGTTTGCTTGATGGTTTTCCTCGGACTATTGCTCAGGCTGAAGGCCTGAATGCCATGAAAATTAATATTGATCATGTCATTGAAATAGTGGTGGATGATGCTGAAATTATCAAACGTATGGCAGGAAGAAGAGTGCATCTGAGTTCTGGACGGACTTATCATGTTGAATATAATAAACCCAAACAAGAAGGGTTGGATGATGTCACTGGTGAGCCGCTTATTCAACGAGAGGATGATAAAGAAGACACAGTGAAAAAGCGCTTGACTGTCTATCATGAGCAAACTAAACCTTTGGTTGATTATTATTCAGCGCAAGGACAGTCAGTAACATTTAGTTCTATCGCTGGAGTGGGTGAAGTCAGTGATATTACTGAAAAAATGTTTGCTGTCTTATCGTAATAGCACAACATGACTATGATCTTAATGCAGCTTGTTTCAATTATTTTCCTCAAGACACGGTGTGATGATCGCTGTAACTTTGAAGACAGTATGCTTGCTTTCAATAGTTTTGAAAAAACAATAGAAACAACTTGCAACTTGTTCGTTGTCATATAAAACAATTCATATCAACTCTCAAGGACATATAGGGAACTATAAGCCAGTTCTTCAGTGTTTTTGGGCTATGATGTGAGAATAGTTCAATATTCACCTGGAATAGTTATTTACTTTTAATATAGAAGCAGTGAACAACTGATTTTTCTAAATCAAGGTATAGGTGAATTTAATCGTGGTAAAGAGGTGTGTGAGTGTCAAAAAAAATTGATGTAGCCGTTGTTGGAGCAACAGGTGCAGTTGGGGAAGCGATGTTATCAATTCTGGAGGAACGTGATTTTCCTGTGGGTAATGTTTATGCCTTGGCAAGTAGTCGGTCGGTTGGTAAACGTATACCGTTTAAAGGAGGTTCGTTAAAAGTTGAAGACCTGGCCGATTTTGATTTTTCAAAAGTACAGATTGGTTTGTTTTCTGCTGGGGCTTCAATTTCTAGGGAAATTGCTCCCAAGGCAGCAGCAGCAGGGTGTGTTGTCATCGATAATACATCAGAATTTCGATACGACGATGATATTCCTTTAGTTGTACCTGAAGTTAACCCAGAAAAAATTGCTGATTATACGGCACGAGGTATTATAGCGAATCCTAATTGTTCAACGATTCAGATGCTGGTTGCATTAAAACCAATTTATGACGCAGTAGGTATTGAGCGTATCAATGTTTGTACCTATCAGGCTGTTTCAGGTACCGGTAAACAAGCTATAGCAGAAGTGGTCTCGCAAACAGCCAAGTTGTTGAATGGCAAACCAATCACTCCTGAAGTTTATCCTAAACAAATTGCATTTAACGTGCTCCCACAAATTGATGTTTTTATGGATAACGGGTACACCAAAGAAGAAATGAAAATGGTGTGGGAAACGCAAAAGATTTTTGCTGATGACAGTATTAAAGTAAACCCTACGGCTGTACGTGTTCCCGTGTTTTATGGCCATTCTGAAGCGGTACATATAGAAACTAAACAGAAAATTGATGCAAAATCAGTTCGTGAATTATTAGAAAAAGCACCGGGTGTTACTGTTTTGGACGAACGTGTTGATGGGGGTTATCCAACAGCCGTGACTGAATCTTCAGGCCATGATGATGTATTTGTTGGACGCATAAGAGAAGATATTTCTCATCCGCAAGGTATTGATTTATGGGTGGTTGGTGACAATGTGAGAAAAGGAGCTGCATTAAATAGCGTACAAATTGCAGAAGAGCTGGTAAAAAATTACATCTAGTCTAAGCTTACATTGTATATATGACTGCCCTTGGTAAGACATTGTGGTAAATATTTGTAAAGGAGAGCGTAGTGCGCAATTTAACTAAAACTATAGCGGCTGTATCATTACTGGCACCAGCTAGTGCTTATCCGTTAGGAATTGGCGATATTAAATTGCATTCTGCTCTAAACCAAAACCTTGATGCAGAAATTGCACTGCTTGTTTCTGCCGGTGAAAATGTTTCCGGTCTCAATATTAGGTTAGCGCCCCCAGAAAAATTTGATGAAGCAGGTGTTCCCTGGAGTTATTTTCTTTCGAAAATAAAATTTACATCTGTTGTACGTTCTGATGGATCAACAGTTATAAAACTGAGTTCAAAAGAAGCTTTAAGAGAGCCGTTTTTGGACTTTCTATTGGAAGTTAGTTGGGATAAAGGAAATTTGTATCGTGAATTTACGGTATTAGTTGATCCTCCTGCAGTCTATACCCAGCCAGTTATTCCTGTGGTAAAAAAAGCAACGCAGGTAACTGGAGTTAAGGAATCAGTTGTAAAAGTAAGTAGTCGATCTAATACTACTGGGGTAGCGAAGAAACAATACTACTCAACCAGTAGAACAGATACTTTATGGAAAATTGCTGATAAAACCAATGTTTATAATGATGTTTCTATAGAACAAATGATGATGGCCATTTATGAGGCTAATCCAAGGGCGTTTTATAAACAAAATGTTAATGCTTTAAAAGCAGGTCATAGGCTTGATATACCAGAGAAAGAAATAATACTTAAGTTGTCTCGAAAACAGGCATTAGCAGCATTTAAGCAACAAGAAAATGTGTGGCAAGGTCGCGTTGTAGAAAAAAATCAAGTCAAAAAAAATGTTTCAGACAGTACCAAGATCAATACACAGCTGGAATTAGAGGCACCGGCTGAAACTGAAATTTCTGAGTCAGTCGTAGTTTCGGAAAATGGTGCATCTGGAGACAGTCCTGTTGACTCAGATACAAAAACATTAGGCCTTGAATCTAGCGAGAAAAGCTTGGCATTACAAGCAAAAATGCAAGAGCTGGAAAAGCAAGTAACGATGATGAAAAAAATGCTGGTCTTGAAAGATGAGCAGATATCGGCATTGCAAAATCAGCAAAAAGTAGGGGCAGTTCCTATTAAACAAATTGCTTCAATAGATCAGAAAGATAAAACTGTAAAGACATCTGCAAAGACAACTCAAGCTGATGTTGCTAAACCCATCGTTACAACTAAGCCCAAAAAAGTAGAAAAACCAAAACCAAAACCAATTGTTCAACCAGAACCTGAAGCAGGTTTTTGGTCAGATTCTTTTACCATGACTATTGGGGGTATTGGACTCGCAATTTTAGGCATACTTGGTTTGTTTTTGTGGAGAAAAAGAAAGGTTGAAGAAGAGTCTGATAGTGAAAGTATGTTTGCATCTGCAAGCGAAATCAGTTTGCCTGATAACTCGGAAGATGAATTATCTGTTCCAGTTATGGATGACTCGTCGTCCTATGATGTAGGAACTGTGGGTGAGAGTTCATTTTTAAGTGAATTTACTCCCAGTGATTTTGATGCATTTGATACGGATCAAAATGAAGTTGATCCAATTTCAGAAGCTGATGTTTATCTGGCATACGGTCGATATCAACAAGCTGAAGATTTAATGCATCAAGCGATTGCTGATCAACCCGAAAGAGATGAATGCAAGCTAAAATTATTAGAAATATTTTATGCAAATGAAAATAAAAGTGCATTCGAAGAATATGCAACAGAATTGGTAAATTCCGGGAAACATAATGATCAGGAATTTTGGACTAAAGTTGTTGATATGGGGAGCGAATTAGATCCTTCATCTTCACTGTATACAGATAAGGCCGGGGAAAAAGCAAGTTTTGAAGCTACTGATTCAGGTGCAAATTCTGCAGCTGTAATTGTGAGTAATTCAGATGAAAATACGGCTGATAATGAGGAAGTAATAGACCAACCTGAAGACAAAGCGATAGATAATGATGAGCTAGTTGATGAAAGTGGCAATATAGTTGAGTTTGATCTATCTGTTTTCGATGAAGATGAGTCATCTACTAGTGTAAGAGAAAAAACTGATGATGGCAGTCTTGATTTCGATTTAAGTGTATTTGATCTTGATGACTCCTCAACTGGGCAGACGGAAATAGGTGAAGCAAATTCAGAGGAAATAGAGTCTGTTGATTTTGATTTAACACCAGAAGCTGAGCCAAATGAGGAGCATGTTGGAGAGATCGATTTAACTACCGAAATTGATACGGATGAAAGCCTGGAGACTTTTGATTTTTCTTCGGACAGCCCCTTGAGCGATGTTGTTGAAACTGATTCGACCAGTAGTGAGACTTCCGAAAAAGAAACGGAAAGTTTTGATGAGTTTGAATTTGATTTTGACCTGGATACACCTACTTCGACATCTGAGTCATTACCCGAAATAGATGAGGGTGTTTCAGATTTGACTGATATGGATGAGCTTGAGACTAAAATAGATTTGGCAAAAGCATATATTGATATGGGAGATATTGAGGCAGCAAAAAAAATTGCTGAGGAAGTGCTTAAGGATGGGAATTCTGAGCAAAAACAATCTGCCCAAACTATTATTGATCAACTGAATTGAGATAAGCATTTAATGAAACGAAAAGGCCTTAACTGGGCTTTTTTATGTTTAGGAACGCGCACAGAATAAGTTGGGTAATTCGTATTCAAGACGTGGAAGTGGGCGCGTAGCAAACTACGCAACAATCTCTACAACGAAGAAGACGGACAAAATACAAAGCCAATTGTTCAAGTTATTCTGTGCACGTTTCTTAACTATTCGTTGTTCAGTCTTGAGCAGAAGTACTCTGATTTAGTAACTACTCTGTATATTTTGATAACAGTATTGGCGATTAATTTACATAAGCATGAACTTTTTACCCTACTTTTCAAGACACGGTATGTACGTATCCGTGGATATAGCGTTTTTCTGGCAACGTGCCTGATAACAAAAGGGAAATAACTGGTCTCTTGTTCACAGTATAGATGGATTATAAGGATATCTATATGTCCAAGGAAGTTCCGCTGTATGGTCATGATGTAACATCTTATAACACAATAACTTGATCTTTCAGTTAGATTTACCCTGATTTGCCAATTTTTTAGTCTTGAAAATTATAGAGAATGCAACTTTCTAGGTCAATTGGTTGAGAATAGTTTCTTTTAGTTTAATAAAATCGATGATCTTATTTTTTAAAACTAGAAAATTAGTGTCAATGCATTGAGTGTTTTTTTCAATTAAACATACTTCCATGACTGCAGCCATCTCCTGAATATCAACAAAGCCACAGAAACTGACAGAGCCATGGAGTTTATGGGTAACTTGCTCAGCTAAAGTCAAATTGTTAGAATTTAATGCCCGCTCTATTGTTTCTGACTGTTGCTGAAGTTCTATAAATAATTTGTTAAATAAGGTAGTTGCCAAGTCAATATTTCCTGAGGTTTTATCAAGCATAGCTTTAACATAATCCATCATTTCGGTTTTATTTTGCAGACAAGACTCTTTTTCAGGTAGCCACAGATTAAGTATTTCTGTTAATTGCTCTAATAAAACAGGTTTAATCAGACATTCATCAAACCCTGCTTCGATTAGTGTTTGTCTTTGGTGACTTTGTGCGTGGGCAGTAATTGCAATTACAGGCGAGTCCCTATTTATTGAAGCTGTTTTTTTAATGTTTTTAATAATATCCTGCCCACTAAAATAAGGCATTTGTAAGTCAAGAAAAATTAGATCATATTTATGTTGTTGTAAGTAAAACAGTGCTTTTTTACCATCTTTTGCCAAAGTTATATTTTTACAGTGTTCTTCCAGTTGAGATTTTAATAACAGTCTGTTAATTTCATTGTCATCTGCAATGAAAATAGAACATGAAGTGGCTCTTATAGAAGTTTTATTTGGGATTATGTCAGGAATTGCCTGAGTTGTGTGGGTGATTGTTTCAATGACATTTTTTAAATAGTTAGATCTGCAGGGCAGGGCTAAACAGTGGACAAATGATAGTGTTTTTTTATGGGAATTTAGAAAAATAATTGCACTACATGTTACTGGTTTTATTTGATTCTGTATCTCATTGACATCATATGTTTCATTTTTATCAGCATAAAAAAGCAGGTCAAAGTAGCTGGATGGTTTCAACTTAAGCTCTGTAATAGAGCTTGAAGTCAGGGTCTTATAACCCAGATGGTTAAGCTGCTTGGTGAGTGCTTTTCTTCTTAAGTTTAAGGCATCAATAATGAGTATCCTCAGTGTTTGAATTTTAACGGGTGGAGACTTTGTTATTGATATTGGAAGGTTGAACCAAAAGGTTGTTCCTGTATTATATTGTGTACATACGCCAAGTGTCCCTCCGAGTCTTTCTATAATATTTTTGGAAATAGTTAATCCAAGTCCTGTCCCCAGTTCGTTGTTAACAGCATATTCGCTAGTTTGCAAAAAAGGTAGAAACAAATCCTTAATTTTGTTTTTGTGAATGCCAATGCCTGTATCTGAAATTGATATGAATAGCGAATTCGATTCAAGTAAATGGCAGCGTATAATTATGTGACCTTGATGAGTAAACTTACAAGCATTACCAAGCAAGTTGGTAATAACTTGTTGTAGTCGAATAGGATCTGTAGAGATCCAATATGGAATATTTTCATCGATGTCAACAATGACGCATACTTTATCTGATGCAGGAACAATTGTCGTGGAACAGTTTTCTAAATTCTCTCTGAAGTTGAAGGTTGAGATGTTGATTTTAAAATTACCTGTTTCCAGGCTGGAGTAATCTAGAATTTCATTAACTATTGCCAAAAGACTGGTGGCTGATGTTTTAATTAGATGAGCCTGGTCAAGCTGCTGCAGTGATAATTTTGATTTTGTAAGGAGTTCGATAAATCCCAGAATTCCATTCATAGGTGTACGAATTTCATGACTTATATGAGCAAGAAATTGAGATTTTGTATTGTTTTGAGTGATTGCTAGTTGTGTGGTTTTTTCTAGTGATTTGTTTTTTTGTTCCAGACGGCCTAATGTCACATTTAACTTATTTACAGCAAGTTCAACTTGTTGGGTTAGATAATTGTGAGTATTCTGTAAGGCAATTGCCATTGAATTAAAGCTCAGACATAGATCATCTATTTCAGAAGTACTACTTCCCTTGGCACGAGCATTCATGTTGCCATCAGCTAAATCATTTGCTATTTTAATCAGATTTATAATAGGTGTACTAATGGAGTTACTTAAACGTATAGATAGTAGTATTGTGAAAAATACGCCGATACATATGAGCAGTAGACTATTTAACAGATAGGATTGTTGTTTTTTTTGGGTATTTACCAGGGACAACGCAATTTTAACTGATCCAATAATTTTTGCGGGTTTACTGATTGGTTGGTGAAGTAAGGTATTGGCTGTTTCATTGGTTCGATGCTGAATTGATTGTATGGCTACAGGGTGCTGAAAAAAAATAAGTTTTTTTTGGGGGGGGAAAGGATTTTTTTCTGAATGAGCTAAAGCATTGCCTAACTTATCCGTTATCTCGACTAAAGCAATATCGGGTTCGTTTAATAAAGAACTGGCAATCTCATTTAGGACTTCAGAATTACCCGAGAATACGCCATATATACTAGAAATTGCAAGTTGGTTTATGGTTATTTGACCTTTGTCCTTTAATGCGTTTTCAAGATCAATATAATGATATTGAATAAAATAGTAGGCCAGAGAACTTATGAGAAGTAAGGTAGGAACGATTGCCAGAAGTAAAAGGCGAAATTGTATGCCTGCAAAATTCATTTTTAATAGTTTATTTTGATACGGGCTTATAAATACATAGTTAGTTTTAGGCTTTTTTGTTGACTATTTAAGTAAATGTTAATATTCTCTAGATTCTAATACTATCCCATAAAAATTCACAAAATGCATAAAAATAATAATATTGCATTATATTATAGCGTATGAGGAGAAAATCATGGCTCGAATAGTTGTTCTAGGAGGCTGTGTGTACTGGTGTCAAGTTATGGTAAATGAGTGCATATAGCAAAAATTGGTTTTGAGAAATATTTAATGCGTAATATAAGAAAAGGCACAAGTGAGTTATTTTACGAAAGAATTAAGCTTAAATTTATGGGTGGGGTTAGGCAACTAGCAACAAATAACCCACCCATATTATTGGGTTTTTATTCGTCTTCTGCGTTGTGGAAACAGTTACGTAGCTGGCTATGCGCCTATTCCCACGCCTCGACAATTGCTCCTGCATTGTTCTACCTACACACATCCATGTGTTAGTTGAATACAAATAAAATTCCTGCGCAATCTGGGTAGGTTATTTATTGCCAGTTGCCTTATATAAAATAGGAGTTGAAATGACTATAGATAGATTAGTAATGGCATTTGCGGGTGCTTTTATATTAATTAGTGTGAGTTTAGCTGTTTTCCATTCACTAAACTGGCTTTGGTTTACTGCTTTTGTAGGTTTAAATTTATTACAGGCTACATTTACTGGTTTTTGCCCATTGGCATTGATATTAAAGAAGTTTGGAGTTAAATCAGGTTGTGCTTTTTAGCAGGTCTAATTATTTTCAAAAGATTTTTTAAGGAGCCTCTGGTTTAGTGTGGACGAAGTAAATTATGTTTAAAATATTCAGATCCAAAGCTACCGCTTCCGTCTGCCCCCCCCCGCCCTACTTACATCCTGTAGGCAAGGCAATAATCGTACGTAATAGTAGACTACTGAGAAGATTTATAACACAGACACTGAATATTCTGAGCATGAGCTACGAGTTCGTGACTTGATCAGAAGTTACTTAACAAAGGGTTATGACTTTATCGTCTAAGACATTAAATTGCTGGTATTTTAATATCAGGTAAAGTAGTGTGCTTTACCTTTTTTATTTTAAATAGTTCATGTTCGTTATTCTTTAATCGATGGCCGCAGGCGGCCTAATCCGCTCTTTAATAAGCGTCTGTAAGTTATTTTTATTTGAGGATTCTTTCTAGTGTTCCAACAACTTTGGTTTGATGGGTTGCTCTCATAACGGGGCGCAGTGCTTTAGCCTGCTTTGGTTGCCGAAAAAGCAGGCTAAAGCACTGCGCCCCAAAGATCCTTACATCTCGAGGAATTAAACACCATCCATCAAATCAAAGTTGTCAGGCTACTAGTACTATCCTAAAAGAAGCGGAGGGCATTATTGTATGTTTTAGTTAAGGAGCGAGGATTTAATAACTTCCGGTTTTCGACTTGTCTTTTGACTCCACAGAGGCACAAATAAAAAGTTACGTAGCCAGCTATGGTCGTACCCAACATCCTGCCTCTAGCGACACTTACACATCCTTGTGCTTTGCGCCTATTTTTTTAGTACTCCTGTGGAGTCAAAATCCTACGTTAACAAACTTCCAGAACTTATTAAATCCTCACTCCCTAAGAAAGGATAGTCCTATATGTCTTTAATAAACTCGCAATAGGGACACTAGAAAAGCATGTCGGATTGGCGTGGTTCAGTTAAAGAGGCGATAAATAATTTGAATTGTTGACTATACTTCGCTTGAGCTGAGTATGAAAGTTGAATCAAAATAGTAGTGTCAAAATTAAGTTAAAAAGTGCTTTCCTTGTTTTAACTATTTGATAAGTAGGTTTATTAAATTATTGGTGCTTTTTTTGCTTTATTAAAATCAGGAAAGAATATGGCTGAGAATGAATTAGAAAATGGTGAAGAGAAAAAGTCTTCAAAAAAAATAATTATAATTGTTGCAGTTGTTTTGCTGTTAGCTGGAGGTGGGGCAGGCTACTATTTTATGTCTGGAGAGCAATCACCAGATGAAAACGGTGAGCAGGTCGAAGAAGTTGAAGATGTTGAAGAAGAAGGTTCTGATATCGAATTGTATTATGATTTGAACAAAGCCTTGGTGGTGAATTTCCCCAAAGGTTCAGGAGCCAGTTTAATACAAGTATCAATTTCTCTTTTAGTAAAAGGAGATGAAACAGTAGAAGCATTAAAGAAACATGAACCCATGATACGAAATAATTTATTGATGGTAATCAGTGCAAAAGGGGCTAAAAACTTAATGAAACGAGAAGGTAAAGAAGAGCTACGCTCTGATATGTTAAGAGAGATTGGTAAGGTTATGGAAAAAATGACAGGAAAAAATAAAGTAATAAACATTTTTTTTACTACTTTTGTGATGCAGTAACATGTCTACAGCAGATTTACTCTCACAGGATGAAATTGATGCACTTTTACATGGTGTTGATGATGGTGATGTAGAAACAGAGGAGGTTGATCAGGATGAGATTAGTGGCGGTGTCAGAAACTATGATTTTAATAGTCAAGAGCGGATTGTCAGAGGCAGGATGCCTACTCTGGAAATGGTTAATGAACGGTTAGCCAGATATTTTAGGATCTCTCTTTTTAATTTTCTCAGAAGATCTGCTGAAATTTCGATAGCAGGTATTCAGGTACAGAAGTTTTCAGAATATATACAAAGTTTATTTGTGCCAACAAATCTTAATATTGTACGTTTCCCACCATTAAGAGGTCGTGCTTTGATTGTTATGGAGCCGAGACTGGTTTTTACTGCGGTGGATAATTTTTTTGGTGGTGGAGGGCAATTTTATAATAAGGTTGAAGGACGTGAATTTACGCCTACTGAAATGCGCGTAATTCGGTTAATTATAGATTTGTTGTTTAATGATTTGAAAGAGGCCTGGAAGCCAGTGATGGATCTGGACTTTGAATATATGAGTTCTGAAGTAAATCCCCAATTTGCAAATATAATCAGTCCTTCTGAAATTGTTATTATTTCTACTATTCACGTAGAACTTGAAGGTGGCGGTGGAGATATAAATATTGCTATGCCTTACGCTATGATTGAACCCATAAGGGATTTACTGGATGCTGTCAGTAGTGACCGAGGAGAAATCGATGGGACCTGGCAAGAAAATTTGAGAAAGGAAGTGTTACGTAGTGAAGTGTCTTTAAATAGTATGCTGGTTGAAAAAACCATACCGTTAAAAGACGTGATAAATTTTAAGAAAGGGGATGTTATTCCTATTGATATGCCGGAAACAGTAATTGTTCAAGCGGAAGGTGTGGCTATTTTTAAAGGTAAAGTCGGGTTGTCAGATGGTAATTATGCTATTCAAGTGACTGAAAAATTAACTCAGGATTATTTATAAAAAGCTCAATAGTCGGATAAAGGGGCTTAATAACTCGCTGAATCTACTACTATTTTTTTATTTACGATTGTAGAATTAGCATTTTTTAGAGTACAAATACGTTTTAGAATTAATCAGGCAAGATAATGAGTGAAGACGAAAACCAAGAAGAAACGGGTGATGACTGGGCAGCGGCAATGCAGGAACAATCAGATAGTGAGTCTGCTACCGAACCTGAAGTAGAGGCAGAAGCTGACTGGGGATCTGCTTTACAGGAACAAAATGATGCTGAAAACCTTGAATCGGCACAGTTCAATGAGTTAGAACAAAACGCGGAACATGCTGTAAAAAAAGATGTTTCTACAGAAGATCTTAAGTTAGATGTCATTCTGGATGTACCTGTTAACATTTCTATGGAAATAGGACGAACTCAAATAAATATCAGAAATTTATTACAACTTAATCAAGGATCAGTCATTGAATTGGATAGGTTTGCAGGTGAACCCATGGACGTTTTAGTCAATGGTACTTTAATTGCTCATGGTGAAGTGGTAGTGGTAAACGATAAATTCGGTATTCGGTTAACCGATGTAATCAGCCCAACTGATCGGGTGAAAAAATTGGGATAACGAAGTGGAAAACGAAGGAACCTTAAGATTGAAACTTTTAACAAACAGTGTAGTTGTTTTTTTGTGTTCTTTTTCATCAGCTTTTGCAATAGTAGAAAACGACAGCAAACAAGTGGTTAAAACAGTTTCTTATGAGCATGTGCTTAACTGGTCATTAGGGTTGATTATGGTCTTACTCATATTTTTTGCATGTGTATGGTTTATGCGCAAAATGGGGGCATTACCCATAAACTCTAAACAAAGCATGCGGGTGATTGGAGGAGTATCTTTGGGTATGCGGGAAAAGTTAATTGTGGTTCAAGTAGGTGAAAAGCAATTGGTTTTAGGTGTTACGCCTGGAAGAATAGATAAGCTATTGTTGCTCGAAGGAAATGAGCAAATATTTAAGGCGCAGTCAGGTACAGAGGGTGAGGGAGATTTTTCCAGCAAGCTTAAGCAATTAATGACTGGCCCTGCAAATGAATAAAATCTACTGTGTTTTTAGTGTCATTGTTTTATTTATTCCGGCAACTTCAGTTTGGGCTGCGCCAGGGATAGAAGCAGTAACAGTTACTACCAATTCTCAAGGGGGACAGACTTATACCGTAACTATCCAAATCCTGGCTTTAATGACTATGTTAACGGTATTGCCGTCATTGTTATTAACTATGACGGCGTTTACCCGAATCATGATTGTATTAGGTCTGTTACGCCAGGCAATTGGTACTGCACAGGCTCCCAGTAATCAAGTGTTACTTGGTTTGTCTTTGTTTTTAACTATTTTTATTATGATGCCCGTTTTTGACAAGGTTAACGTTCAGGCCGTTCAACCTTACATGGAAGAAAAAATTGATATCAAAGTAGCGATTGAAAAAGCATCAGAACCTTTTAGACAGTTTATGCTAAAGCAAACTCGTGAAACGGACCTGGAACTGTTCATGAAAATTTCTGGACGAGACGATTTTGAAAATATTGAGGATGTACCTTTTTCACTAATATTACCCGCTTTTGTAACCAGTGAACTTAAAACAGCTTTTCAAATTGGTTTTTTAATTTTCTTGCCTTTTTTGGTAATTGATCTGGTTGTCGCCAGTGTCTTGATGTCCATGGGGATGATGATGTTATCGCCGATGATTATTTCATTACCATTCAAGATCATGTTGTTTGTTTTGGCGGATGGCTGGTCTCTAGTACTGGAAATGTTAGCAGCAAGTTTTTATGTTTAGCCATACTGGCTTTATGATCAATATTAAGAACCTTTTTTTGCAATGCCCTGATATTAGGTAACCGCTTATGGAACCAGAAGTAATCTCTACAATTGCCCAAGAGACGGTTTTGGTTGCAGTAAAATTGCTTGCGCCCATTCTTTTATCTTCATTAGCTGTTGGCTTGTGTGTCGCTATGTTTCAGGCTGCTACACAGATTAACGAGCAAACTTTAACTTTTATTCCTAAACTGGTAACCATTATTATTGTATTAATGGTGGCAGGTCCTTGGATGCTACAAGTAATGATTGATTATTTTCAGGGTTTATTACATCAAATACCTACGTTAATAGGTTGAAACAGTGAATTTCACTGAACAGGAAATTTTATCCGCAGTAGCTGCATTTATTTGGCCATTCATGCGTATTAGTTCGATGTTTATTTCCATTCCAGTGTTTAGTGTAAGGTCGCTACCTGCAAAAATTCGATTAATTGCCGCCTTGTTAATTACCCTGGTTGCTGTGCCTTTATTGCCTGCCCCACCTAATGTTGCAATTTTTAGTTATGAAGGGTTTATGGTCACTGTTCAGCAGATTGCTATTGGATTGTCGACTGGGTTTATATTGCAAATGGTTTTTGCTGTGATGGTCGTCGGTGGACAAAGTATTGCTTTTAGTATGGGGTTAGGTTTTGCATCGATGGTTGACCCTGCAACTGGTATCCAGGTTCCGGTTGTGGCACAAGTCTTCGTTGTTTCTTCCAGTTTGGTATTTCTTGGTGTAAATGGACATTTGTTATTAATTGAAATGCTGGTGGAAAGTTTTCATACCTTGCCGGTTGCAGTTGTTGGTTTAAGTCTGGATGACTTATGGAGCATTATTATCTGGAGTAGTCAAATATTTGCTGCCGGTGTTTTATTGGCATTACCGGTTATGGCAACCTTACTGTTTGTCAATATCAGTTTTGGCGTAGCAGCAAGAGCAGCGCCTCAGTTGCAAATTTTTGGGGTCGGTTTTCCTATCACCATTATGCTGGGCATGGTTTTAATTTGGGTTTCTATATCTAGTACGCTGGACGTTTTTTCTGATGTGTTATCGGATGGTTTTAGACTTATTAATAAATTATTAAAGTTATGATTTTATTAGGCAAACGAAGTGGCTGAAGACTCCGGTCAGGATAAAACAGAAGAACCTACCGAGAAGCGGCTTACCGATGCAAGAAAGAAAGGCCAGATTCCAAGGTCAAGAGAACTGAATACTTTTGTTGCATTAATGACGGGCTCTGTGATGCTCCTGTTTACAGGAAAGTCAATCACAAACGGTCTGGGTGATATTATGCGACAACAATTTCAATTGAGCAGAGAGGTGATTTTCGATCCGGCCAGTCCAGTGATATTCTTTGAGCAGGTGTTGTTAGATGGTCTGTTGCTGATTTTTCCATTGGTTTTACCTCTGGTCCTGGTTGCTCTTTTGACACCTATGATGATGGGTGGATGGAATTTTTCTGCTGAAGCAATGAGTCCCAAGATCTCAAAAATGAATCCTTTTTCAGGTCTTAAACGGATGTTTGGGGTGCAGGGGATCGTTGAATTGTTAAAAGCAATAGTAAAAATTGCTTTAGTTTTTATGGTTGCAGGAAATCTGTTCAATTTTTATTTCGATCAATTTATGGCGTTGAGTTCGATGTCATTAACCCATGCTATTTACCAAGCAGTAGATATAATATCGTTTAGTTTTATAATTCTGAGTTCGACTTTGGTCCTGGTGGTAATAATTGATGTACCTTATCAGTTATGGAATACCAAACGGCAATTAAAAATGACCAAGCAGGAAGTCAAGGATGAATCAAAAGATCAGGAAGGCAATCCTGAAATTAAGGGACAGATCCGCAGGAAACAAATGGAAATGGCGCAACAAAGGATGATGGATGAAGTGCCAAAGGCTGATGTGATAGTGACTAACCCGGCCCATTATGCAGTCGCATTAAAATATGATCCTATGGGGACAGGAGCGCCTGTCGTCTTGGCGAAAGGTGTCGACTTAATTGCTGCACAAATACGTAATATTGCGATGGGTGTTGAAATTCCTCTGGTAGCAGCCCCTCCTTTGGCAAGAGCTTTATTTTATTCAACAGAGATAGGTGAAGAAATTCCTCAGGGACTTTTTTTGGCTGTTGCTCAAATATTGGCTTATGTTTTTCAATTAAAAACAGCAACGGAAAATAATTGGGAAAAGCCGCGCCCGCCTAAAGATTTAAAGATACCTGATGAATTTCGGCAGCAGTAAATTTAGCTTTGGTGGAGGGGATGGTTCCATCATTTTATCAAAGTACAAAACTTTAGGCAGATGCCTTATTTACATTAACCAAACGTGGTTAGAAGAATAATTATGGATCTTGCAAAAGTAATCAATTCAATCAAATCAATTTCAGGGATGGGGCTGGGTGCACCGATAGTTATTATCATGATTTTATCAATGATAGTGTTGCCATTACCTGCTTTTCTACTGGATTTGTTTTTCACATTCAATATTGCATTTTCATTAATTATTCTGTTGGTGGTTATTTATAGTCTTAAGCCTTTGGAATTTGCTGTTTTCCCCTCAGTGATTTTGATAGCAACCCTGCTTAGACTGGCATTAAATGTTGCTTCAACGCGTATTGTTTTGTTAGAGGGGCATGAGGGTGGAGATGCAGCAGGAAAGGTGATTGAAGCCTTTGGTTCCTTTGTTATCGGGGGGAATTTTGCCGTAGGTCTGGTGGTTTTTGCTATTTTGGTTATTATCAATTTTGTTGTGGTAACCAAAGGTGCGGGACGGGTTGCAGAAGTGGGTGCCCGGTTTACTCTGGATGCCATGCCTGGTAAACAAATGGCGATTGATGCAGATTTAAACTCTGGCCTTATTGATCAGGATCAAGCCAGAGAAAGGCGTGCTGAAATAGCGGCTGAAGCAGATTTTTATGGATCTATGGATGGTGCCAGCAAATTTGTAAGAGGCGATGCGATAGCCGGAATTATCATTTTGTTTGTCAATATGATTGGTGGTCTGGCAATTGGTGTTGGGCAACATGGTATGAGTTTTGCCGATGCTGGCGAAGTTTATGTATTATTAACCATCGGAGATGGTTTGGTCGCACAAATTCCATCACTGCTGTTATCTACTGCTTCTGCTATTGTGGTGACTAGAGTCAGAGGGAGTAACGAAAATGTAGGTCAACAGGTGAGTGCCCAGTTGTTTAATGACCCTAAGACACTGATTGTGACTGCTGCTATTATGGGATTGTTGGGTATTATTCCGGGAATGCCTAATCTGGTTTTTATTTTACTCG
>Ga0256847_1000180_pt1 | contig 44132 bp, 42 predicted proteins | sample TeddybearmetaG_FD_189099 | JGI IMG/M metagenome (GOLD analysis project Ga0256847, IMG submission 189099) | Hydrothermal vent microbial communities from East Pacific Rise, Pacific Ocean - Teddybear | ecosystem: Environmental > Aquatic > Marine > Hydrothermal vents | place: Pacific Ocean: East...
AATTGTGCCACCTTAAGAGGCGACAATGCCATGTCCGCCTTATTTGGACATTGCAAAGGCGCTTTTACAGGTGCTTTAAGTGAGCGGGCAGGATTATTACGAATGTCAGACAAAGGCTTATTGTTTTTAGATGAAATTGGCGAATTAGGCGCGGATGAACAAGCCATGTTATTAAGAGCAATTGAAGAAAAAATCTTTATGCCTTTTGGATCGGATAAAGAAAGTCAAAGTAATTTTCAATTAATCGCAGGAACCAATCGAAATTTATTTAAACAAGCCCAAGCGGGACATTTTAGAGAAGATTTATTAGCCCGTATTAATCTATGGACTTATGAAATTCCGTCTTTAAAAGAGAGAATTGAAGATTTAGAACCCAATATTCAATATGAATTAAACCAATATACCCGCAAAGCGGGGCATAAAATTAGTTTTAATAAAGATGCCAAAGCCTTATATATTGCTTTTTCCCATTCTCCAGAAGCCTTATGGCGGGCTAATTTTCGAGATTTACATTCTAGTATTACCCGCATGGCAACCCTTTCCAAAGGCGGGCGCATTAATGAAGACAATGTAAAACATGAAATTAAACGTTTAACCGCAGATTGGCAAACATATCAAAGATCCTCAATACAACATAAGGCACAAAGTTTACTAAAACAACAATTAGGCGATAAGGCGGACGAATTAGATTTATTTGAACAAATCCAACTCGGTCAAGTATTAGAAATCTGTCAACAAAGCCGAAGTTTAGCCGAGGCGGGGCGAAAGTTATTTAATATTAGCCGAAATAATAAAGCCAATACCAATGATAGCCACCGATTACGCCAGTATTTAAAAAAGTTTGAGCTGGATTTTAAAATGATCCAAAGTGAAAATAAATAATTTCACTTAGGATAATATTTTAAACTCGATAATAAATCTTCATCATCGCCTAAATCTTTAATATGTTCGGTTAGTGTTGTAAAGCAAGTATTGCCATTGTTTTTTTCAACAATTAACACCGCATCTTTATGATTTTTAAAATGTTTAAGAATATAGGGGTTATGGCTGGTGGCAATAATTTGGACTTTACTTTTACGGCGCGTTAATTCAAAACACAATTCAATTATTTTTCCATAAAGGCGGGGTTCTAACGCTTTATCAATGTCTTCTATACAAATAATCGAAGGTCGATCTTCTTGATATAAAATACTTAGTAATATTAAAGTTAATTGCATGCCTTCGGATAATTGATTCACTGCAATAAAACCATCAATATCGCGAATTTTAACTTGTAAATATTTTCCTTGGGCGGTTGATATAAAATTTAATTTTTCGATTTCATCAATAAAGGTTGTTAGTTTTTCTTCAACTAACTCAAATAAATCTTCTCGTTCCCCTGTTTTTAAAGTATCTAAGACCTGAACCGTGCCCGCCCCATTGCTTTGAATGATTGGATTATCCGTTAAAGGTTCTGTTACCCCCGCCATTTTAGGATCAATAGAAAATAGCGCCACATTAAGATTCATCCAACCTTGTTCAATTTTAAAACGTTCTAACATGGCAGGAGAAGAGGTCAATTCGGGTTCTTTTCCTGATTCAGATTGCTCAAAATCAGAAGACATAATTTTAAAAATAGTGCCTTTCTTTTTACTAATAAAAGTAAAGGTTTGAGGTTCATCAGGTTGGTTAAAATGAGAAGTTCCAATAAAATGCTGTTTCCAATTAGTGTGATTTTCATCAATAAATAAGGAAATTCGAGATAAAAAATCTAAAAAATTAGATTTTCCCGTGCCATTTGCTCCAATAAGTAAGGTAAAAGGAGATAATTGAACAGTTGCATCAAGGATTGATTTATAATTTGTAATCTGTACTTGGTTAATCATAATCTTTAAGTCTTCTATATTATTAAATGAATTATCATTTTTCTCAGCTTTTTTATCCTGAATATTGCCTGCTTTGCGAAGAAACCATTGTTTCTCAATACTTTATTTGCAAAGCTTGTTATCAACAATTTCCTTTTAATCAAACAAACTGTTTACATTGTGCTTCACCATTAAAAGAATCCATTGATAATTGTGGTGCTTGTCTTCATCTTTCTCCGTTATGGCATCAGGCGATCATTCCTTTTCTATATCAAAAGCCGATTAATTATTATATTAGTCAATTAAAATATCATCAACAATTATTACAAGCTAAATTATTGGCAGATATTTTTTATCAAGCGGCGAGGGTTCAAATTCAACAATCGTCTCCTCAAGTTATTATTCCCATTCCACTTCATCCATCTCGTGTTTATCAGCGGGGTTTTAATCAAACGCTTGAAATTAGTAAATATTTACAACCTTTAGTTCAGATTCCTTTTGATTATCATCTTATTCGGCGGAAAAAAAACACATTACCCCAAGTGGGTTTAAGCCGCGCCAAACGATTAATTAATTTACGCGGTTCTTTTGAAGTGATAAAACCTCATTCTTATCAACATGTGGCTCTTTTAGATGATGTTATGACCACAGGTGCCACCATGCATGAAGTGACTAAAGTTTTATTAAAAAGCGGGGTTAAAACCGTTGATATTTGGGCAATTGCACGAAGGGGTTCTCACTAAATACAAGCTCCTGTAAAATAACTTTTTTTTTAATTATACTTTGATTTTTAAATGCTGCATTTATCCGATTATGACTATGTATTGCCCAATGAATTAATTGCCCAATACCCATTAGAAAAACGCTCTGCAAGCCGTCTTTTATGCGTGAATTCAAAACAATTAAGCGATCAAACATTCAGTCATTTTATTAATTTAATTAATGAGTCTGATTTATTGGTTTTTAATAATACCAAAGTCATGAAAGCCCGCCTTTACGGAAAAAAAGCAACAGGCGGAAAAGTGGAAGTGTTAATAGAACGGTTATTAGATCAGAATCAAGCCATTGCTCATATTAAAGCCAGCAAAGCATTAAAAGAAGGTGCTTTGATTTATTTAGAAAATGGCGAATATTTAAAAGTGGAAGGGCGGGAAGGCGATTTATTTAAAATTTCTTATCAACAAGATTTAATGGATTTGATGGCGGAAAGCGGGCATTTACCTTTACCACCTTATATTACGCGTGATGACAATCAACAAGATCAAAGCCGTTATCAAACCGTTTATGCCAAACATCAAGGTGCCATTGCCGCCCCCACCGCAGGACTTCATTTTGACCAAGAGTTATTAGCCCAATTAGCCGAAAAAAACATCACAATGGGACATTTAACCCTGCATGTGGGGGCGGGAACCTTTCAACCCGTACGAGTTGAAAATTTAGATCAACATCAAATGCATGCCGAATGGGTCGAAGTGGATGATTTATTAGTTGAACAGGTTAAACAATGTCGCCAAAGGGGAGGGCGGGTCATTGCCATTGGAACCACCAGCGTCAGAGGATTAGAATCTGCCTCACAACAAGGCGAAATTAAAGCTTATACAGGAGATACCCGCCTTTTTATCCGTCCTGGTTATCAATTTAAATCAGTCGATGCCATGTTAACCAATTTTCATTTACCAAAATCAACTTTATTAATGTTGGTTTCAGCTTTTGCGGGATTTGATACTATTTTTAATGCTTATCAACAAGCAATTAATAAAAAATACCGCTTTTTTAGTTATGGGGATGCCATGTTTTTAGAAAAATCAACGCATTATTGAAATTCAAAAGCGCCCATATCAATTTGATCATTAATCACCCGAGGTTTACCATCTAGATCAATATTTTGTTCAAAAACACTTTTATCTCCTGCATTAATGGCGGCTGAACCATTATTTAAATGAAAATCATTATTATTGGCATCAATAAAAAGGGGATCTCCTTGAATAATATGTTGACCTATTTGAACTTCTCCTGAAATATGGTTAACCAAGCTATAATCAACTTTGGTATTATTTCTATTAAATTGGGTTGACTGTTTTCTTGATATATCATTAAGACGATTATCTGTTAATTTATTTTCCCAAAAGATGCTATTTAAGATATTTCCTTCACCATAAAATCCGCCTCCTTCTTGTGCTGTATTATTATATAGGGTGCTATTAATTAAAAGAAATTCAGAATTATCACTATAAATAGCCCCTCCATTTCTTGCTTTATTATTATAAAACAAACTATTAAATACCTTATTTACATTGGCAACGGCTCCCCCATCAGAACTTGCTTCGTTATTATAAAAAACACTATTAATAACTCTAAAAGATTTAAATACAGCGCCTCCAATAGCGGCTCGATTATTCTCAAAAAAACTACTAATAATTCTAGAGGAATTACTAATTGCTCCGCCACCTGATTCTAGGCTGGAATTACCAATAAAACGACTGGCTATAATTTGATCCGAATTCCCGACAGCTCCCGCACTTGATTTTTCACTGACATTACCTGTAAAATCACTATTAATAATCATATCAGCTCCTGATACTGCGCCCGCACTCCATCGACTTTTATTTTCAATAAAAACACTATTTATAATATGACCCCAGCTATTGATGGAAACAGCCCCTGCAAGATCATCTCGACTACGATTGCCAGAAAAAAAACTATGACTAACCATACCGCTACAAAAAATAACAGCCCCCGCTGAATCACTTTGATTATTAATAAAGCGACTATTGTGGATGCTAATGTAAACAGTGTTATTAAAAATGAAATCTTTAGGACACAAACGCCCATCAATTGCCCCCGCATCAGTAATATCGGGAGAAACGCCTGTTGAACTATTGATATTTGGATTATTGCCATTTCTAAAGGTTAAATCTTCAATTTTCACCGTCCCCGTTGAATTACGAATGGCTAAAATTGTTTCTTTATTATTAGCATCTAAAATGGTTAAATCTGCATTGCTTATTTGATTTGTAAAATTAGCATCCCAACCCCCTGAAATTTTAATTCCATTAGCAAAATTCTTTGTTTCATTGAGAATAAGTTTTGTACAATTATTATAAATTCCTTGCTGAATTCTAATTTCTTCCAAATCTCCGACTAAATCAAGCGCGATTTGCAATCCAATACAACCTTGAAAAGTGCCATTTTCTCCAACTGAAAAAATTTTATTGCCCTGTCCATTAAAAATAAAAGATTTTGATTCAATATTACCTAAAATTATATTTGAATTAGGTTTTGTATAAGCCGCAAAAACTTGATATTTACCTGAGGGTAGATTAGATTGCATTGTGATACTAATAATCTGTTTATCTTCCTCAGCAATGTGATTTATTTCTTTAAAATAAGGTTCTGTTTTTGTTGTTATCCCCGTTTTAGTTAGAAAAAATATTTTTTTATTATTAGGTAAAGTATAGGCAATATAAACATCCCTTTTTTCCCTCCCAAAATTTTCTGAAATCGCCATAGTTAAAGTTTCTTGGGGAGATAAAAAGGCGCTATTAACCACAATATCAATAACTTTAGCTTGGCTGCTAAAGGTCGATAAAGTGATAAATAAATAACAAACCGCATATAAAAGTTTTTTCATTGTTAATAACCAAGTTTAAAAAATTAACTAAAGTATAGTATAAAATCCCGCAACAGCTTAGATACCTCTTTATTTATAAAGAATGGTGAAACGGGGGCGCCTTCCAATTTTTCAAAATAGGCTTTGGCTTTTTCCTTATCAACGGTTTTCTTTAGTTCATTAAAGCGTCCATAGTCATTAATATTTGACTCCGTAATGCCCGTGTTTAACATCTTTTCTAGTTTGGTTTTATCTAATCCAAATAATTCAATCAGATGGTCAATTTCTAAGTTTCTCGCCTTAAACTGATATTCGGTTATATATTCTTTAAAGGTTTTTTTAGAATCAAGAATTGCTTCGCCACTTTGTACTTCATGAATAAAAATATTGGCATATTTTTGATCTTCTTGAGACAACGAAGCAAAGGATTTATATAATTCATCTAATATTTTTTGGGTTTGTTCTTTATTGGTTCCTTCTTGTTTTAAGATTTTAAGATATTTTTCAAAGCGGGTATTCATATAATTGGCATCAATAATGCCCGTATCTATTTCTGTTAAATAGCCATCAATTTCAAAAGGAACATCGCCAAAATCTGCTTCGCCATTGCCACCGCCTCGATTTAATAATTCTTTATATCTTAATGCCAATGTTAAATAGTCTTTTTCTAAAAGGGAGCTTGATTCACGCCATTTAAAACCTTGAATTTTAGCGGCGGCTAAATAATCATTAAATTCTTTGAAAAGTTTGGCAAATTGTCCGCGTTCAGAAAGATCTTCGGGCAATTTTTCAAAGTATTGAATGCCCGCATTATCAAATAATTCAACCATTTCATGATAAAGCATCTTAAGTTTATTTAAATTGCTTTCAAGTTGCTCGGCAAATAAGCCAATGGGTTTATCACCTGAATAAAGTTTAAAGGCATTTTCAATATTTTGCGCCATTGTATGCGGGTAGCGATAATAACGAATTGTTCCAAAAGGTTTATCAGGACCAAATAAGCGATTGGTACGTGAAAATGCTTGGATAATATTTTCATATTTAAGCACCTTATCCATATAGAGCGTATTCAGCCATTTAGAATCAAATCCTGTCAGCATTTGATCCACCACAATTAATAAATCAAGTTGTTTTTCTGGGGTTCTTGCAATGCCTGTATAAGGTTCTTTATGGGCTAATCTGGTTGCAATGTCTTTTTTAAACTTGGCATAATTAGCCAGTCTAAAGTTTTGATTATATTGTTTATTATAATCTTTGATAATTTCAACTAATCCATTTTGTTTAAAAATAAGGTCCTCATGATTATCATTATCAATACTAGATTCAAAAAGGGCGGTTATTTTTAATTCTGGTTTGGCTTTTTTTAATAGCCGATAATAGGTAATGGCTTCTGGAATACTATTGGTCGCAAAAATAGCGTGAAATTGATAGTTTTGGCTGAGGGTTAAGTAATTATCAATAATATCTTCAACCACTTTTTCTTGATGCGGTTCTCGGTTATATTGAGACTTGGGCAAATAATCCTCAATTCCTTTAATATATTTTCCCGCCTCATTGATATAACCCGCCATTTTGACTGTTTGCATAAAAGTATTAAAGACCGCTTTCTTTTTAGGATTAGAAAGTGCCTCGCCTTCATTTTGGGCTTTGGCTTTTTCAAGTGCGACCTTGGTTCTTAAATCCTTATCTCGATAAGTCATTACTTTATACGGATCAAAACCAAGCACATTTTGATCACGGATGCCATCCGCAATACTATAGCGATGTAATTCATCGCCAAAAACGGTTGCTGTGGTATTCATTTTCTTTTGATTTTCATCATAAATGGGCGTTCCTGTAAAACCAAAAAATAGCGCGGCGGGAAACGTTTCTTTTATGGTAATTAGCATATCGCCAAAGGTTGAACGATGGGCTTCATCAATAATAAAAACCAATCTTTTTGAGCTGATAACGTCAATATCATGGGTTTTTAAAATGCCGTCTTCTTGATTAATATTACTCATTTTTTGAATTGAGCTAACAATTAAGGTATTGGCTGGATTGGTGCTTTTTAATTTTGTTATTAGAATCCCTGTACTTTTGGTTTCCTGTACCTCTTCATTGTCCCCTGCAAAACCCTGATATTCTGTTAAAGATTGAGTTCCTAGCTCAATTCTATCCATTAAAAAAATCACTTTATCCGCTTCTTTTGAATTTGCGATTAATTGGGCGGACTTAAAACTGGTCATAGTTTTACCTGAACCCGTGGTATGCCAAATATATCCGCCCAAGGGATTATTATTCCGCCAATCAGTTTGTGAAACCTTAACCGAGATAGCATTAGCCGCATAATATTGATAGCTTCGCATGACCTTAAGAATCCCATCAGAACCATCTGCCACGGTATAAAAACCAATTAATTGATGTGCCATTGGAATTGACAGTAAAGTTGACGTAATTCTTTTCCAATGATTAATCGGTTCATTATTAAAATCTGCCCAATGAAAATAAAAATCTTTATTAAATTTGCCATCAATTCCCGCATTGGCAAAATAGACCGTTTCTTGCGGTTCCATTGCGACAAAAACCTGTATTAAAGAAAATAAGCCTGTAAAAATGCCCTCAAGTGTATATTTTTCAATTTGACGAGTGGCTTGACTGACCGATACCCCGCTTCTTTTAAGCTCGATATGAATGACAGGCATGCCATTAATTAACAGCATCAGATCGCCCCGACGATTATTAAGGATTTTAGACTTACTTTTAAATTGGGGTTGTTGAACAATTTGGTAACGGCTTTTTCCTGCGGCTATTTCTTGGCGATCATAGATATCAAGACTGATCTCTTTTCCAAAATGTAATGTATCGGCGGGATTATCACGCTTAATTGAAACAGATTTGCCATTAATAAAGCCATTAAGTTTGAGCGGTGTTTTTAAATCAATGATTTGATCGATAATCAACTGCATTTCGCTATCAGTTAAAGGCGTATCATTTAGGCGATCAATCGCTCGATTATTTTCAAATAGAATCTTTGCCCAGTTTTTAAGTAAATCGGCTTCGTTTGGGTATTTTAAAACGGTATCTTCCCAACCTTTATTTTTTAGCTCGAAGATTAAGGCATTTTCAAATTCGGATTCTTTGGTAAAGGTCATTTGTTTGTCCTTGGGGGTGGGTTTTATATGGGTTTAGGTAAATTTTATTATTTTCTGGTTCATGGGAAGAAGAAATTCCTAATAATTAAAAATGCTTAACATGAAATAAAAGAATATATATAAATAACGTAGGGTCGGTGGAGCGCTAGCGGAACCGACCATATACCGCTCGATGGTCGGTTTCGTTTCACTGCACCGACCCTACCATTGTAATACTATATAAATAAAAAATATTTATTTATCCTTAAGATTTTTAGTTTTATAAAGGGTATAGCCCTCATAGTAATAGCTTGCATCAATTCCTTTCATATAAATTTCATTGTCATCTATTTTATTTGTTAAAGCTTGTTTTAGTAAAAATTTAATTTCAATATCTTTAACGGGGCTGCGTTCCATTGCCAATAAATAATCATCCTTATCAACAAGGTTCCATTCAATTACTTTTTTTAGTTCTTTTTTTAAAATTAAATCAAGCCATATTCGAGTACTTCGTCCATTGCCTTCTCTAAATGGGTGAGCAATATTCATTTCTACATATTTTTCAATAATTTCATTGAATGTTGATTGTGGCATTGTTTCTATATTTTTTAAGGAAACTTCTAAATAACTAATCGGGGCAAACCTAAAGTTCCCTTTGGCAATATTAACCGTGCGAATTTGACCTGCAAAATCATATATGTCAGTAAAAAGATAATAATGTATATCCGCTAATGTCTGAAAACTTCCTGCTTTGAGTGTATTTAAAAACCCACTTGTAAAAAGCTTATTTGCTTTGATTTTACTGAGTTTTTCCTCAACTCTGGCAAGTTCTACTGCATCGGTGATATTTAGTTTGTTTTTTAAAATCATAGGGGATTTTTTCCTTAAGGCTTCGTTTGACGGCTTTATATTGATCGTAGGGTTGGCAGTTTTTTTTGCCCACGTTGCCATTTTGTGGGCACAAAAAGAAGAACCCCTCTCGTTCCCACGCTCCTGCGTGGGAATGCATACTAAATTTGTCGTATTTATTATGCTTATTTAATACGATTAAGCTCCTATGCATTCCCACGCGGAGCGATGGGAACGAGGGCGTTAAGGGGATTTTTGTGGGTGACGTTTCTACCATTGTTTAGACAAACATTTTTTCTAGACAGGCTTTTTTAATGTTTTTTAGTTTTGCTAGTTTGGTTTGGTGGAGGGTTAGGAGGTTGTCAAGGGATTTGAAGAGGTTGCCGATTTTGGTTTGTTCTACAAAATCTGGACATTGAAGTGAATATTTCCAAAGATCATTAATTGTTATATTTGCTTGGTTTGCATTTCCACGTTGAATATCCTCAATATATTTAGCATATTTTTCATTTATAAGCTGATTATATATAAATTGGCTATCATAATTGGGGATGGGTGTTATTTTTACTAAATTTTGATTTAAGATATATCCTTTGTTTTTGGTAAAAATAATAGGTCTTCCAACAGCGGATTCTTTTAGTTCTGCTTTTGAACCCACAGTAGTAATAACAATATCGCCATAATTTATTATATAATTTAAAAACTGTTTTTTCTTATTATTATTTAGATATATTTTATCTATAGATTCTGAAACACTATCTTTTGATAAATCAGAAACTCTTATTATTCTTATTCCAGCAGTTTTATAATCAACAGATTTAAATGCAAAACCTTTAATATAAGTACTGATCCCTCCTAATTCTCGCTTTTCCCACTCCCCACTAAACCCCTTAAAACGAATTTCTGGAACATCTACCCCATTTTTAGGAAACATTTTTTCAAGCATGGCTTTTTTTATGTTTAAAAGTTTGTCATATTTTTGTTGATGTAGAATAATTAGGGTATCGAGTTGTTGGAAATAGTTGCCGATTTTGGTTTGTTCTAAGGAATGAGTAGGGGAAGAAATCGTTGTATTTTGTATTGCTGATTTAGAAATTGATAATACTTTTGTTCCTTGCATCAATGGTAAAAGCTGATTATGATATGCGGGCGAATTCATATAATAACCAAGATATTTTGATGCAAAAGATAGTATTGGTCTAATTGTAATTGTGTGTAGCCCAGAAAAAATAATTTCTTCTCCTACATTTATTAATTCAGTACATTTTCCAACAGTTTTATCTTCAGCGGCATCCGCAATAATTACATCACCATTTTGTAGTTTTGAGGATGATTTGAATTTATTCACTAACGTGTTATTTGTAATAAATGGGATTTCTTCTTTTTCAATATTTAGTAATTCCCCAAATTTGATTAGAACATCCCCATAATGTATATTTTTAGCTAGACCAAAATTGTAATTTAATTCAGCTCTGGAAAGAGTATTATTAGATATATTTGTAAAAGTTTTACTATACTCACACTCCCGCCAATCCCCCACAAACCCCTTAAACCGAATCTCAGGCATTTTTCCCACCCTTCAAAAACATTTTAAACTCACCCAATCCCAGCATATCAAATTCATTTCCCTCAAGCTCCTCAATCAACCCCACTAACACTTGTTCAGTATCCCGTATTTCCTCCTCCACATCCGCATAAGTACTAACATATTTCTCAACTATTTTTTCCACTTTAGCCGTTAATTCATTAATAATCGTCTCAGGTAGTTTATTTAAAGCATCAACAAGCGGGCTTATCCATTTTAATTCCAGCAATTCAAGTACCTGTTGATCACTTAACCCCTCTATTGTTTCTTTTGTTAATAAATGTAATTTATCCGCTGCCGCTTTACCTTCTTTTCTTTGTTTTTTCTCTTCGGCAATCAGTTGATCGACTTTTAATATTTTGGCTTCATAACAATCTTCGGCAAAGTCGCCTTGTTTTTTAAGCTGTTTGGCTTCTTTTATCACCATTGCATTAATAAACGCGTCATTTGATTCTTTAACGGTTTCGGCTTCTTTCTCTTCTTCAGAAAACGATTCCAGAATTTCTTCATATTCGCTACTTATTTCAACAAGGCGGGTTTCATTCTGCTGTAAATTCTCTAATTCCTCCTTTAAAATTGTTTTTTGTACCAATTCAAAGGGGAAAATATGTCCCGTCCAACCTTCTTGAACTTCCTTTTTCTTTTTTATTACAATAATAGGATCAACTTGTTTGCAAGCTTCAAATCCTTCTGTCTGTATTATTTCTAAATCAATGGCAATATCAAGCCAACGATTATCAAGCAGTTGATAAGCTTCATATTTATCAATTAAATTAATATTTTTTAAACGTCCAAAGAGTTCTTTACTCAAAATAGCTTCTTGTTTAGAAAGTTTAAGCGTTGCCATTTTCTCCAATAATTCATTTTTAAGAAAACAATCAAAATCATTAAAAAATTCTAAATAAGCATGGGTAAAGTTTTTAACATCCTGATGTTTTGTAATGGTATTTTTTACATTATCGCTATTTAATACCACTTGTTGGCTGGCTGTTTTTGAAAATAGGGCATCACGCAAAGCGGGGAAGGCTTGCCAATAGGGGGCGAGTTCATTAAGTTCTTTTTCGGGGATTCCGCCAAACATGGAAGCATAAATATCCCAGCTTTCGGCATTTTCTGATGAATCAACATATCTTGGAATATTGAGGTTATATTCATTTTCGCGAATTTCTTCTCTACTAATCACTTTGGAATATTTTGGGGTGGTTTCTCTGTTAATCACGGTGTCGGTGATTCTTTTAATATCCGAGGCGCGCAGTTTATTGCTTTTACCGATTTTAATAAATTTCTTAGATGCATCGACGATTAAAATATCGGTATTGGGGCGATTTTGTTTTAAAACCAGCACAATGGTTGGGATGCCTGTTCCAAAAAAGATATTGGCGGGGAGTCCAATCACCGCATCAATGTGATTTTTTTCAATTAAGTTTTTACGAATCGTGCCTTCTTCACCGCCACGGAATAAAACGCCATGCGGTAAAACAATGGTCATAATGCCGTCGGGTTTAATGTGATAAAGATCATGCAGTAAAAAAGCATAATCGGCTTTGGTTTTAGGTGCTAATCCAAACGGGGCGTAACGTGGGTCGGCTTCTTTATCCTCAGAATCCCATTTTTGGGAGTAGGGCGGGTTAGAAACAACGGCATCAACATAAAGCGGATCGTATGAATCGACGGGGTTGTTTTCATCAAAATAGGGCCAGTCATCTTCTAAAGTATCGGCATTACGGGTCAATATATTATTAGGTAAAATTCCGCGCATGACTAAATTCATACGGGTTAAGTTATAAGTGTTCTTTTTTAATTCTTGGGCATAATATTTAATATTGTTTTTATCATCCATGTGCTTTGCAACACACTCACCAATATTAATTAATAAGGAACCTGATCCACTGGTCGGATCATAAATTTGTATTTCTTTTTTATCCTTTAAATGGTGAGCGACAATCTCCGACATTAAAAGGGAAACTTCGTGGGGCGTGTAAAATTCCCCTGCTTTTTTACCCGCATTGGCGGCAAACATGCCAATAAGATATTCATAAACAAAGCCCAGTACATCATAATCTTGCTTGCCATCCATTGGGATGTCTTTGATTAAATGAATCAGTTGACTAATTGCCTTGGTTTGCGAGGCGGCACTGTCACCTAATTTACTGAGCCCTGTTTGTAAGGTATCAAAAACCCCTTCAAATAATTTTTTATGAGCAGGGCTAATTAAACGACTAAAAGCAGATAAGGCATCTCTAACCTGAGAGACATCAAAATCTTTTCCATTGTCAATCCATGTTGAGAAAAGATCGTTGTAGGAAATAAAATAACCCAAATTTTCTTTGAAATAATCAACATTATCACTATCTTCCTCGCTAATTAAAAGCATCTCTTCGGGAGACATGCCTTCTTTTTTTGCAAATTGAATTTCTTTGTCAGATAGATATTTATAAAAAATAAAGCCTAAAATATAGTCTTTATATTCATTGGCTTCAATTTTGGAACGCATTTGATTTGCAGATTCCCAAATTTTTGCCGCTAATTGTTGTTTATTCAATTTTATTTCCTGTTTAACTAGGTAATTTCAATGGTATTTAACCAAGTATCATGTTTATTACAAACACTTAAAACATTAACAATGCCTTTATAATCACCCAATTTAAAATGAGAAATCGGGCTTTTATCTTGCATAGGATCAAATCTTTTTTCATCTAAAAATTTAAAATCCTGATCTAAAATAATGTGTTTGATAATATAATGCTCATAACCTTTCATTTCATGCGATGTGGCAACTTGAAGTAGCGCGCCTTGGTTGTCTTTGGTTATATTAAGATGGGGTAAATGTCCGCCCACCTTTTTTGCCCAGCGTCCTGAAGCTGATTTTGTATAATAGAGCCCGCCTGCCATCGTTGGGCATTGGGTTTGGGCAAAAAGAGCTTTAGGGGCGGTGATACCCGCTACAGATCCAGCAATGGCTAGATTAATAAAATCACGACGTTTCATATTAATATCTTTCATTTAAGAGTAAAAAAAATCAGACCGCGATTAATGTTCATTGGTTGCACTCAATATTTTTTTTAATAATTGATGATTTAAACGATGGGCGGTGCTTGAGGCGGTAATTTTGCCTCGAATATCCCCGCCCGCCAGCATTAAATCGCCGAGTAAATCTAAGACACGATGTCTAATCGGTTCATTAGGCATACGCATCCCGCCTTTATTGATGGCTTTATTGCCAACTAAAATTAAACTACTGTTAAAATTAGCCCCTAGACAAATGGGATCTTTTTTAAAGTAAGTGAGTTTTGCTAATAAACCATTGCGTAATCGTCCAAAAGTGCGGGCTTGGATAATCTCTTGTTGACATATTTCAGGCGTCATTTCACCTTGCCAACGTAATACCCCAAATTTATTTAATTCAATTTGAATATCAATAAATAAGGTGTTTGCGGGTTCTATTTTGATCCAACGTTGTTCACTTTCTTTATATTCATGGGTTTTGGTTATTTTAATGTGTTTTCTAGGGCTGTTTTGAATATAAATATTGTCTTTTAATTTTTGATCAAATAATAACCCACTGCCATCTAAAATAGGGACTTCTAGTCCGTCGATTTCAATTAATAAATTGGTTATTTTATTGGCATAACAAGCGGCTAATAGGTGTTCAATGGTGCGAATATAAAGTTCAGGGGCATTTGGATTAACAATACAGGTGCATAACGGCAATGTTTTGACATTTTGCCAAAGGGCGGGAATGAGGGTTTGACTTTTTCGGTGTTTAAAAACAATGCCCGTATTGACTTCGGCGGGATAAAGTTGAATAAATTGTTTTTTACCCAAATGAAGTCCCGCCCCGCTAAAACTAACGGGAGTTTTAATGGTTCTTTGCATTCTATTTATTTAGTTTCTGTAAAAAATAACTGCTATGTAAAAAATCAGGGCTATTTTCAGCCACTAAATATAAAGCCTGTTCGACTTCAAGGGGTTTTAATCCTGTAACTTCGGCAATCCATTGACAAACTTCGGCTTGGGTCATTTTATTTAAATTTGGATGTTTATTTTTCCATTTTTGAAGCGTCGTTTGTTGATTGCGTTGTAATAATTTTTTATTTTTATCAATTTGCCAAGTATAGTTTGCGCTAGCATAAAGATGTTCCATTAAATTACGACGACTTTGTCCTGTTAGTTTTAATCGCGGTCCCGTGTAGCGACTATTCCACCATAAAAATAAAATACCAAAAATAATTAAATTAATTATAAATAGCGGAAGATTCTGCCAAGTGAGTTCTAATAAAGAGAGGCTATCGGCTTGATAAAGTAACCATGCCTGTTTTGATTGATCGGCTAAAATGGCTAAAAATAACGCATTATCTTCTTTATGAAGTCGTCTATTTTTAAATAAGTTTAAATTGGAAAGTACGGTTATTTTGCCTTTTTTAATGGGATATTGTAAAGCAAAATAACCCTCTTTTTTATCTGTTATAATACTCCAGGCAGCCGTTTTATTATTATCTATTAATAAATTAGAAGCATAAGCTGAAATCGTAAAGGATTCAGGAAAAATAGGAATTTTAATATTATCTTTCCATGTCTTAATAGGACACGTTTTTAATTCATCTTCCTCCTTTTTAAAAAAATCATCATATCGACTTTTCACAGAAACATTTAACTGATCTAAAAAATAATTTATGGACTGATCCGTATGATGGGGTGCTTGAAATACAAGATGCCCACCTTGTTCAACCCATTGCCAGAGTTTCTCTTGGCTTTTTTTGGGAATTTTTTCTCCCATATCTTCAATTAATAACAAACCTGTTTTGGCGGGTGGGTTTAATAAATATTTTCGCCCCATTAAGCTTTCTGTTGGAATATTTAATTTTTCTAAAAATAAGGTACTGGCAAGATAGCGATTAGAACGTGCTTCTTTTTTAGTAAAAGTAATAATTTCCCGTGTTTTTTGCTCATGGGTATGGACAAAATAATACCAATAGCTAAAACAGACTAAAGCAAAGAAGAAAAAAATAAAATATCCAATAATTCTGTTTTTCATTGTTCTTCTACGCTTTCAGATTCATAAAAACCCCGCCATTGCTGACATAAATCGGCTACTTTTTGAGTTTCTAAGGATTGATGTCCATAAGCAAAAAGTAACCATGTTTGGGTTAAACTATTAAATAATTGCGATTCATTATTAGGGGCTTTTTGTTGAATTAATTCAGCACATTCGGTTTCTGTTAAATTATCGGTAATTTCAATGTGTTGTTCATAAACAAAACGAGCTAAAGCGCCTCGATAAAGCAAACTTAAGGCTTCTCGAAGCTTTCCTTCGGCTAATAAAGCCAAGGCGGTATCGCTAATATGTTCAGGTAAACTTTGTTTATCAATGGCTAAACCAAAAAGCTCACTGGGGGGCTTTCGTTTGGTTTTTTTAGGTTTTAAAAATTGTTTTAACCATTGTTTATTTTTAATTAATTGAAAAATTAAGAAACCCACTAATAGTCCCGCAAAAAACCAAATTAAAACTTGCCCAAAATCAGAAAAAAAATGACTTAAAGCCTCTAGCCAATCTAAATCTAAATCATTTTTAACTTTAGGCTCTTTGACTTTTTTAATTTCTTGCCAATAAGTTTCTATTTCAATGCCAAAACTGTCGGATGCCATGACATCATTAATCGTGGTTTTTGCGGTCTCTTTGGTGATCATGATTTAGACTAATTTAATTTTAGCAAAACGACGTTTACCGACTTGATAAATATGTTCGGTTCCTGCTTCTATCATTAATTTTTGATCCGTTATTTTTTCACCATCAATTTTAACGGCGCCTTGTTTAATCATTCGCATAGCATCCGCAGTGCCTTTGACTAATTCGGCATCTTTTAATAAATTGGCAATACGATAACCTGTTGGGGCGGGATTGGCATTGGCATATTGTTCAATATGCGGGGCAACCGATAATTCAATTTCAGGAATATCATCAGGCAAAGCCCCTTTTTGAAATCTTGCAATAAAAGCCGCTTGAGCATTTTCTCCCGCCTCGTCACTATGAAAGCGAGTAACTAATTCTTTAGCTAAAATAAATTTAATATCGCGCGGATTGGTTCCTTGTTCAATTTGTTTTTTAAAAGCGCTAATTTCATCCATTGCTTTAAAACTTAGTAATTCAAAATAACGCCACATTAATTCATCTGAAATAGACATGATTTTGCCAAACATGTCATTGGGTTCATCTTGAATACCAATATAATTATTAAGTGACTTGGACATTTTTTGAACGCCATCCAGTCCTTCTAAAATAGGCATGGTTAAAACAACTTGGGGTTCTTGTCCCGCATTGGTTTGGAGTTGTCTTCCCATTAATAAATTAAATTTTTGATCGGTTCCGCCGAGTTCTAAGTCTGCCGCTAAAGCCACTGAATCATAACCTTGAATTAAAGGATAAAGAAATTCATGAATGGCAATGGGTTGATTAGCGTTATAACGTTTACTAAAATCGTCTCGTTCTAACATTCTGGCAACGGTCGATTGGGCGGCTAATTTAATTAATCCTGAAGTGCCTAATTTTTCCATCCATTGTGAATTAAAAACAACTTTGGTTTTGGCGGGATCTAAAATTTTAAAAACTTGGCTTTGATAAGTTTCGGCATTTTCTAAAACTTGAGCTTTATCCAATGGTTTTCGGGTGACATTTTTACCTGTTGGATCGCCAATCATGGCGGTAAAATCCCCAATTAAAAAATAAATTTCATGTCCGAGTTGCTGAAATTGGCGTAATTTATTTAATAAAACCGTATGTCCTAAGTGTAAATCTGGGGCGGTGGGATCAAACCCCGCTTTTATCCTTAAAGGTCTATTTTCTTTTAATTTTTTAATCAATTCGGGTTCGCGTAGAATTTCATCTGTGCCCCGTTTAATTAATGCTAAAGTTTCATCAATGGCGGACATTATTTTTTTCCTCGTAGCAGATAAATAAATTTAATGTTAAATTATAGTTGATTTTTTCTAAAAAAAACCTAAACTTAGTGGTCATAGTTAATCTATTTTACTAAGTTGAACACAATATTAAAATATAATAATAAACAATTAATAGATTAAACATGATGGATAAATAAAAAAGGCACCTAATGAATATAACAATGACATCTTTAAAAGCAACTAAAAAAACACCAATAAGTATTTTAGCAGGACTCTTACTTATTTCCGCCAGTATGATACCTTATGATTTAAATGCAAGTAACAAGGGGGTTGCAGAAAAAAAAGTCATTACGGTACAACAACAAAATTGGTTAGAACATCGGGTTAAAAATGGCGATACTTTAGCAAGAATTTATCATTCATATGATTTTTCTACAAAAAGAATGCATCAAATGTTTGCTAAAAATAAAAAAACACGAGCTTTAAGTAAATTAAAAATAGGGCAAACGCTCCGCTTTTTAACAGGTAAAGACGGCGAACCTCAGAAAATTGAATTAGTTCGTTCGCCGATTAGTCGATTGGTGGTAACTCAAACTAACGAAGGCGGTTATCGTGCCAAAGAACTTAAAAAGTCATTAAAAACTCAAGTAGGACATGCAACAGGCATGATTCGTTCTTCTTTATTTGCGGCGGCAAATAAGGCGGGGGTAACGGATCGGCAAATTATGAAATTGGTTAAAATATTTGAAAGTGACATTGATTTTGCTTTACAAATTCATGAAGGCGATACCTTTGGTCTTGTTTATGAAGAAAAATATTTAAATGGTAAAAAATATAAAAATGGGGCTATTTTAGCGGCTGAATTTAATTTACATGGGCGGTTATATCAAGCGGTGCGTTTTAAAGACAAACACGGTGATATTGCTTATTATTCACCTAAAGGAAAGAGTAAAGACGGCTTATTTTTAAGAACGCCTTTAAACTTTACTCGTATTAGCTCACATTTTTCTAAACGCCGCTGGCATCCAAAATTAAAACGCTGGCGTGCTCATCATGGCGTTGATTATGCCGCACCAACAGGTACCCCGATTCGTGCCACGGGTAGTGGTAAAATTTCTTTTCATGGCTGGAAGGGCGGTTATGGACGGGTTCTTTATATTAAACATAAAGGCAAATACACCACGGTTTATGCTCATATGTCCCGTTATGCCAGAGGAACTAAAAAAGGGCGAAGTGTGAAACAAGGACAAATTATTGGTTATGTGGGAAGTTCAGGTTTAGCAACAGGACCGCATTTACATTATGAATTCCGTATTTTTAATAAACATAAAAATCCTGAAAAAATTAATTTTGCCAGTACCCGTATTTTACCTAAAAGCATGTTGCCAAAATTTAGAAAAGAAACCAGACCTTTATTAAGTCAACTTAAAAGATTAAGGACAGATGTGATTTCTTTAGCTTCTCGGTGAGAGTTTGGTACTGTATGATGATACTCAAACCTATTCGGTTATAAGGGTGACGGATAAATTAAGTTAATTAGCTCCGTCTCTTTATTTCTAAGCTCTGCCGCTTGCCAAACAAAGAGGTGGGGGGATTATTTAAAACTCCTGCCTTATCGCTATTTGAGAAAATAATTCCTTATAATCAACATTAATTCCTAAATCATTTCGCTTTATAGATGTTCTATTCCCTTCAAATAATATATTATTACTAATCATAATGTCGCAAATCAGAAATTAAAAAATCCCAATGTCTATTGATAATACTGAAATAGAAAAATATATATTTGATCCAAAAAATCCTAAAAAGTGTAAGTCATATCACTTGCTGTTGAAAATTGCTAAGAAGGATCCTTTGGTCTTTTTTTCACCCACTTTTTTACGACACTTTTTTGGTAAAGAATTATTAGGTGATTCATTTAAAGAGGAACTCTGGGATATTCCAAAAAATTATAATGAGTTATCTTTTATAGAAAAAAAAGATTTATTTATTGATCAATTATCAAAGCTTGAGCTTGAAGAATATCAACATAAATTAGTTCCTGAAGATTTACCACTTAATAATCTTTATAAATATTCTTTTTTAAATTATTTTGTAGAGTTATTTTTTAATAACGTACCAGAAATAGAAAATTTTATTTTTAATAAAGAATTCTATGGACAGCACATACTCGAAAAAATTTTTTTAAATGATAATATTGAAAGTGGTTTTTCAGAGGTGGGTGAAGATATATTTGAGAGGCATTATATCTTCTTTTCTTTTAATGATTTATCAGCTTTAGGTATACCTGTTGTTCGTTCTTCTATTTTAGTAACTTTGGAAGAAAATATGAACCAATATCAGCCAATTGTTACTTATAAAAGTTCTCTTAACAGTTTTAGTTCCTTTACATTTGACGGTGAAAAAAACAACACTATAAAACCTTTATTTCTAAAAAAATTAGAAGATGTTGATTTACTCCTTAATATCCTTCAAAAAGACATACAACGAGAACAAGCTACAAGTAAAGCAAAAAAAGAAAAAATACCCACAATAGATACAATTAATATTAAAAACTTTTTTAGTCTTAAAAATATCAATCTTAATAATCTAAAAAATAAAAAAGAAATTTATATTGTGGGTGAAAATGGCGATGGTAAAACATTGTTATTACAATCCATTGTTATCGGTTTAGCAGGCATTAAAGAAGGCGATGTTTTTAATCTAATTAAATCACAAGAAAATGCTGAAATTGAACTTTCTGATAGTAGTGAAACAACTTATTCTAAAAATAATAATAATACTTATCCATATATTTTTGCCTATGGTGCTTCACGCTATAATATTTGTCAAATGACGGAAGATAAAACGGGTTATTTAACACTTTTTGCTAGTCGATATAATTTAAGAAGCCCAATCGAATGGCTACAGTATTTAGATCACAGCGAAAAATCAGGAAAACCACTCATTTTATCCGTGCAAGAAGCAATCTTATTACTCAAAAAATTACTTAATAGCGATATAGAAATAGAAGTAACACCTGATAATGTTACTTTTACTGAAAAAGGAGCTGTTGTTAGTTTTGAGCAGTTATCTGCTGGTTATAGAGGGGTCATCACAATTATTTGTGATTTAATTGCCCGATTATATGAGAAACAACCTTATGTGTTAGATATAAAAGATTTTAGAGGTCTTGTGTTGATTGATGAAGTAGAGCTTCATCTTCATCCAAAATGGAAATATAACTTTATGAAAAAGTTACGTGATACTTTTCCACTTATCCAATTTATTGTTACGACTCATAGCCCCACAGTAATTTTAGGTGCAAGTAAAGAAGCCGTTTTTTATAAAATTTATAAAGATAATGGCGAAGTGAGTATTTCTAACCAAATTGCAAATAAAGGTTACACTAATAATTCCGTACTCTCTTCACCTCTTTTTGATATGGAAACAATTACATCAAGAGACTATGATAAAGTGGTTAGTAACGATGATTATATTTATGAAAAAATTCACCAAGTTATTGCTCAAAAAATAAAAGAAGACTTAAATGTTAATGAAGATGAATTATTAAAATTAATTGATCAAGAGCTTGATAAAATATGATCCCCGTTAAAAAAAAATTTCAGAATATTCCATCAATTTTGACAAAAAAAGCTCGAAAGGATGCCTTTAATCAAAATATTACTTCAGGAAAATATGCTGATGAGAAAAATAAATATAAAGTAGCCTCGGTTCAAAAGAGATTGCATACCATCTATCATTTGAAGTGTGCCTATTGTGAAAAAAGCTTATTAGATTCACCACGACATATAGAACACTATAGACCTAAATCTATTTATTATTGGTTAGCTTATAGTTGGGATAACCTTCTTCTTTGTTGTGGGTCGTGTAATTCTTTTAAAACAAATAATTTTGAAACCACGAATGCCGCTGTAAAATATGATAATGAAGCTTTTGTCGATATTCATACTCTTGGTCATCGTTATAATGAAATTGAAGAACCTCAAATTATTAACCCAGAAACAGAAGATATTTTAGATTTAATTTCTTTTGATAAAACGGGTCAAATAAAATCTACTGATGCACGAGTACAACATACCATCAATACTGCTTGTAACTTGAATAGAAGTGATTTAGTAAAACTGCGAAATAGTATTGTGACTGACTTTATAAATCGAATGAATCAGCATTATTTTTATTATAAACGCCAAGGAGATATAAAAAAGTTTGTTCCTGATATTAAAAATTTTATAGAGAACTGCACTGTAGAAAAAGAATTTTATGCCTTTAGATATTTTGTAAGCCACCATATTGAGGTGTTTGTTGAAGATAAAGGGCTGCAAAAAATACTAAGTACACTATTTTTAAAATTCAGACTTAGAAGGAAAAACAAATAAAGACATCTAAACTTTCTGCCATATTTGCCAATCGTTTATCCTTATGTTGTTTATCTTGAATTAAGATATAAACCTTGGCATTTATTCCAAAATTATTTTCTATTGTAAGTGGACAAGGATAGTCATAACTTTTCTGAGAATTTTCAAAACCAAATAAATTAGCCATATCATGATAAGCAGCTTCGCCTTGTTTGCTTTTTTGTTGATGAAAAAAACAGGGGGTATTTAATGGCTGTTGGTTTAATTGGTTTAAAAAATCCTGAATATCATCTAGAAAGTTTCCCGCCATAACAGCGTTGTAATGGTCTATCAGCAATCGGGATAATAACCCAAAAATAATACTTCATATTAATCTAATCCTGATATCGCTCTAAAATCGCAATGTAATCATCTAAATTATCTAATAAAAGATCGACTAATTGGGCTTCAAAATGACGACCACGTTGTTCTTTAAATAAGGCAACAATATCTTTCATATCCCATGCTTCTTTATAACAACGTTTACAAGCTAGGGCATCAAAAACATCGGCAATGGCGGTAATTCGTCCAAAAATATGAATTTCGTTGCCTTTTTTATTATTAGGATAACCACTACCATCCCATTTTTCATGATGTTCATGGCTAATAATAGCGCCTGCTTGTAAGACTTCGTTTTCAGATTGTTTTAACATATCATAACCAATTTTGGCATGACTTTGCATGGTTAACCATTCTACCGCATCTAGTTTTGCAGGTTTATTTAAAACAGCATCTGGAATGGCTATTTTACCAATATCATGAAGCGGAGAAGCGAGTCGTAATAATTCAATTTGATCTTCACTTAAACCATAAAATTTGGCTAATAAGGCGGAGAATTCAGCGACGCGTTTAATGTGATTTCCTGTTTCTTTAGAACGAGTTTCAATGGAGGTTCCAAGTAAATTAACAATTTCTTGTTGTCCTGTTTCCACTTTTTGATATAAGGTTAAATTATCAAAACTAATCGAAACTTGTTTAATATATAAATCAATTAACCCTCGATCCATTTTTGATAATTCAAAACTACCTTTAAAACACAATAAACGCTCATCGCCATTTTGAGTTGCAAAATAAGCAATGCAACAACCAGGTTGATATAAGGTTTTTTTATTGTCTAAACTTTTTTGTAATAAATCAACTGTCGGACCATCAAGTACTTTGCTCGCATCTTTTCCAATTAAATTTGAATAATCTCCAATGGCTGAAATAATGGACATTTCGGCTTGTTCTTTTTTGATGATCATTTTAGAAACATCACACATAAAAGCATCTTCATCGCGATAAAGTAATGAAGTTAATTGCTCTAAAGTGGCAGAAAAGAATTTATCAATGGATTGCCGAGAAAAAATATCTGCAGTGGAATCAATAATTTTATAAAGTCCGACTTTGCTCCGTTCAAGGGCTTGAATATCTCGATAAGAACGCAATGAGGAATACATTAAGGTAAATAATTTTTGCGAGGTAAGTTCGGTTTTTTCTTTATAATCATTAATATCATAATCAACAATGACTTTTTGTTCGGGTGCTTGACCAGGTTGACCTGTGCGTAAAATAATTCGGACAAATTTATTTTTTAGAGTATTTCTAACATGTCGAACCACTTCAAGACCCGCGTTATCCGTTTCCATGACGACATCTTGCAATAAAATAGCCACATCAGGATTTTCAGCAATCATTTGGATGGTGTCTAAACCTGTATAGGCGCTAATAAATTCTAGACCTTTATCTGCAAAAGAAAAATGACGTAAGGCAAGTTTGGTAATTTCATGGATTTGTTCTTCATCATCTGAAATAATCACTTTCCATTTTTGTTTTTTTTGAGGTTCCTGCTCTTTTTTAGATTCTTTTTTATTTGATTTAGCAAAAACTAATTTACTCATGATCTAACCCTCTTCCTTACAAAATTCAATGGGTAAAACAATATCAAACTTCACCCCCTCACCTAATACGCTATGACATCCAATATAACCGTTAAGCTGTTGAGTCACAATATTATAAATAATATGGGCGCCTAACCCCGTTCCGCCCTTATTGCGTTTGGTTGTTACAAAAGGTTCAAAGACCTTACTCACAATTTTTGCTGGCATTCCTTGACCATTATCTTGATATTCAATCTTCATTTCATTCTTTTTACATTTGACCGTAATTACTATTTTACCTTGATCAATGGTTTCAAAACCGTGAACCAAGCTATTTAAAATTAAATTAGAAAATATTTGATAAAATGAACCAGGATAACTATTAATATAAATATTTTCAGAGGCTAAAACTTCTATTGTATGATTATAGCGCTTAAGTTTAGGATGCAAAGATTTTATTATTTCAGCAAAATAATTTTTTACATTAAAACATCGTTTTTCTTCCACACTCTGATCAACAGAAACTTTTTTGAAATTTTTAATAATCTCGGTTGCGCGTTGAATATTTTTTAAAATAATCTCAATACTTTCATTAGAAGTTTGTAAAAAACCCTCAAAATCTTCTTGAGTCATCTCCTCTTCTTGGTAAGCTTTTTGCAATATATCATTGCGTTCTTTTAAAAAAGAAGACGCGGTTAAACAAATTCCGATAGGGGTATTGATTTCATGTGCAATGCCTGCCACTAACCCCCCTAAAGAAGCCATTTTTTCTGATTCGATTAATTGCCCTTGAATATTTTTCATTTCATGCAAGGTACTTATTAATTCATTGTTGAGGACTTGTAAATTACTGGTTCTTTGTTTGACGGTTTCTTCAAGATGTTGTTGGTGTGATTCTAGTTGTTCTTTTTGAATGATTAGGGCTTTTTCATATTGTTCGGTTTGTTCTAATAAATCATTAAAAGTATCAATTAAATCGCCTAATTCATCATTACTGGTTTTTTGTGCTCGAATTGAAAAATCTTTATTATTTTTAATTTGTCGGGTGGTGGATTCTAAGTTAACAATGGGGACGGAAATAAATTTTTGAATATAATTAGCAACAAATAAATTAAAAATAAAAACAAAAAATAGAATTAATGCATATTGATAAATCCCATCATAAAATTCGCTAAACACAAAGGCATCATCGGTCACAATATAAATAAAACCAATGACACTTTTATCAAATTCAATCGAAGAACCCCAAATCAACCATTTATTTTGATAAAGACCTTTAGAAAGCGTATTTTCTACTTTATCAGGACAGACTATTTTGGTTTGATGGGATTTATTTTGATAACGAGCAACCACTTCATAACTTTCATTATATAAACAAGCGAATTCGATATATTTCATGCGATTTAAAGATTTAAGGTTTTTTTCTGCCTGTTGATTGTCCATAAAAGTCAGCGCCGCCGTGCTTCTTTCAGCAATCACATCACCTAGAATACTAATATTTTGAATTCCACGTTCTTTAATGGTTTGAATATTAAAATATAAAATTGTCATAACCATTAAAACCAAAGTTAATAAAGATGAACTAATCATCATTAAGATCAAGCGGTTACCAATTGAAAAACGTTTATAAAAACTCATGGACCATCCACAATGGTGGCCACTTCAAGTAAATTAGAACTAATTTTAAATCCTGCAGATTTTGCCCTTTTTAAATTAATTTCAACTCGAATTCGACCTTTTTTTTTGACCATGCCAATAATTCCCCCTTTGGCACAAAAATTCCGTGTATCACTAATAGACAAAACTCGATGTTTGGTAAGTTCAGGTAATAAAATCGCAATTTGGCTTTTTTCTGCTTTCCCAATATAAAGTAAATGACAGTTGGGAATGTTTTTAGTATTGGATATTTTTTTAAATTTTAAGGAATGACCGCGTACTTTTTTACCTAAAACAGGTTTAAAAGCCTTTTCAAACCGCCGATTATGCTTAAAAATACAAATTTGAATAGATTGTTTTTTTTGTCCTAATTCGGTGGAGGGCCAATTAATAAAACGAATAAAATTAAAAATATAAGAAGCTTTTATTTTTTCTTCGCTGCTGTTTTTTTGAGCATAGCTCGTTTCTATTAAGGTAAAACTAAGTATTAACAATAAAAATAAATGCAAAATACGCATAAGTTAATGGTTTCCTAAATTCATTATAAATATTCTCCTTGCCCTTAAGCCTAGAATATATAACTAGATTGTCAAGCAAAGTTGGTCTATATTTAAAAAATTGATCTATATCAACTCATGGTTCGGAGATAAAAAAATGATAATAACTTCAAATCTTAAAATAATACTTTCCTATTTACTCATTTTTAATTTAACTGCTGTTTGTTGGGCAGAAGATATTTTTGATTTAAGTTTAGAAGAATTGGCGAATGTGTCCGTAATTAGTGGACTTTCAAGAAAGGAACAATCCAGTTTTACCGCCACTTCGGCTAATTATGTGATTAGTCAAGAAGACATTCGGCGCTCGGGTTTAAACAGTATTCCAGAATTATTAAGAATGGTTCCTGGAATGCATGTGGGACAATTGAATGGCAATATTTGGGCGATTAATACTCGCTCACCGAATGAGCGACTTTCTAGCGAACTTTTAGTCATGATTGATGGGCGAAATGTCTATAATTCATTATTTAATGGGGTTTATTGGGATCGAATTGATACCTTAGTTGATGATATTGAACGCATTGAAATTATTCGCGGTCCTGGTTCTTCATTATGGGGCAGTAATGCTTCTAATGGCATTATTAATATAGTGACTAAAGATGCAAACGATACTCAAGGGCTATTAGTTAGCGCAAGCACAGACACGGGGCAATTAGACAATGAAATTAATGCTCGTTATGGTTTTTCAGGTGAAAATCATGACACTCGTCTTTATCTTAAAAAATTACATTTATCATCCAGTACTTATCCACCAAACCATGATAGACAAACTGAAGAAGATTATCCCATCGGATCAAATGCGCATGATGGGCGTAAATTTTGGCAAGTGGGATTTCGCAGCGATTTGTTTTTACCGTCATCACAACCTTTAACAATCCAAGGCGATTATTATCATGGCGAGGAAAATGAAACGCGAGTCCCTTTTGTTGATAATACGGTTAAAATTGACGGTTATAATTTATTAACTCGTTACAGTCATGAAATTAATGATGAATCTTCGGTTATTCTACAAGTATATTATGATTATCTTAAAGCAGAGGATGGTTTTCTAACAGAAACAAAAACATGGGATATTGATTTATCTCATAATTTTAACTTACCCCGCCAAGAAATTATTTGGGGACTGGCCTATCGTCGTATTAATAATGACACTGAGCATACAGGTCAACGAGGGGCTTTTGCTTTGTCTCCCGCTAAACGAACTACGGATACTCGAAGTTTTTTTATCGAAGATGAAATTAGCTTAATTGAAGATACTTTATCGCTTGAAATTGGTTCAAAATTTGAAAAAAACGATTTTACGGGTTATGAATATCAACCTAATATTAAATTAGCTTATCAATATAATGAAAACACCTTTTTCTGGGCTTCTTTATCTCGTGCCTTGTCCGTGCCTTCTCGAATTGCTTCAGATGCTTATCTTGATTTTAATAGCTTTAATAGTCGTTGTGATGCCTTAGCTGAACGGGGATTTACTAATGATCCTGAGTTGGGATGTATTATTGATATTGGTTCAGAGGATGTTGAAAGTAGTATTTTATATGCCAAAGAATTAGGTTATCGACAAAAATTTAATACTCAATTATCAATGGATAATACGATATTTTTACATGATTACCGAGTCATTGATAATGATCCGAGTGAAGTGGATTTACTTTGGGGATATGAAGTTAATATTAATTATCAAGCAAATAAAGATTGGAAATTAAAAACTGCATGGACTTATCATCGCGGAAAAGAGGTCACATTAGGCAAAAAATCACAAAATATTCCTGAAAATAGTATATTTTTTAGTTCTTATTATAATATCAATGAGCAGTTGGATTTAGATTTGAGCTACTATTACAAGAGCCATACCAGCTCTCAAAAAAATGTTCACCAAGTTGATTTACGATTTGCTTATCGTCCCAGTCAATCAATTGAATTAAGTCTGGTAGGAAGTAATCTTTTTGATCGAAAACATACTGAGGGAGACGTTGATACTTTACGAGCCAACACCAATATTAATCGGGCTTTAATGGCAAAAATTAAATATACTTTTGAGTAAAAAAAGAGAACATCAATAGTCTATTCTGGTAAAATAAGGGTTTAATTAATGATAAAAAATATAATGTCCCAGAAAACCCAGATTATTGGTGGAATTCATGCCGTTCGCACTGCTATTAAACATCCTGATAGTCAAATTCAACAAATTTGGGTAGATAATAAACGCCATGATAAACGGCTTTTTGAACTACTTCAAAGTTTAAAAAAAACAACCATTCAATTAAATAAAACCAATAAAGAAGCCCTTGATAAATTGGCGCCTAAACTTCGTCATCAAGGTATTCTTGCCGAAGTGACTTTGCCCGCAGCAAAAGATGAAAGTAGTCTTGAAAATTTATTAATTAATTTGAAAAAACCCGCCTTATTACTTATTTTAGACGGCATCACAGATCCTCATAATTTAGGCGCTTGTTTGCGCAGTGCGGATGGGGCAGGGGTGGATGCGGTTATTGCGCCCAAAGATCGGGCTTCTGGTTTAACGCCTGTTGCTTGTAAAGTGGCTAGTGGGGCAGCTGAATCAGTGCCTTTTATTCAAGTCACTAATTTAGCCCGAACATTAAAAGATTTACGTCAAAATTATGGGATTTGGACCATTGGAACCGCAGACGAAACATCAAAAACCATTTATCAAGCAGATTTAGCCGTTCCAATGGCGCTTATTATGGGCAGCGAAGAAAAAGGTCTGCGGCGTTTAACTCGGGAACAATGCGATGAATTAGTTTCTATTCCAATGCAAGGCATGGTTGAAAGTTTAAATGTGTCTGTTGCAACGGGTATTTGTTTATTTGAGGTTAATCGACAACGTTATGCTTAAATATTTATTTGGAATTTTACTGATTCAAATTGTAACGGTTTCATTGGTTTTATTTTTGCCTCGAGATGTTGAAGGTATTGGTTGGTTACAATTATTAATTCCTTTATTTTCAATTAGTTTGGTCGCCGCCTTTTGGTTTAGTACCATTGCGGAACATTTGCGTAAAGATGAATTATCAAAACTAAAAGAAAATCATTTTAAAGAGCGGGAAAAAATCCGCGTTAATGCGGAACGTGCCAAAACTAGAGCTATTAAAAAAACGCAAAAAGAAATGACCAAAGAAGTCAGTAAAACCCATTCAAGAGCTAATTTTAAAGTCGTAACCGCTTTTTCTGGGGCGGTGGGTGTGGGTGTTTTTATGATGTTTACCGAACTAATGACCTTTGGTTTATTAACTTTAACCACGATGGGCGGCGGATTGGGTGGTTATTTATTTCGGGCTAAAAAAGAAAAGCGCCAAGAAGATAAATTATTAAATATTCAAGGCGAACAAGCCATTGTTAAAGTGATAAAAAATCCATTATTGGAACAAAAAAAGAAAAAATCATAAAATTGGCTTGAATAAAGTACAATATGCGCTTTTTATAAAATGTAGGTTTTTAATTATGAGTTTTTTTATCAATGATGCTATGGCAGTGGGTGAAGTTGCACAACAAGGAAATGCCTTTCTTAATTTATTGCCATTAATTGCCCTAGGTATTTTCTTTTATTTTGTGATGCTTCGCCCACAAATGAAACGCCAAAAAGAACATCAAGGTTTAGTGAGTAATTTAAAAAAAGGCGATGAAGTGATTACCATTGGGGGCTTAATGGGCAAAGTAACCCATTTAAAGGAACACTATATTAAAATCGAAATTGCAGATAATACCCAAGTCGCCATTCGTCGTCCTTCTGTTGAAGCCATTTTACCTAAAGGCACATTAAAAGACCTTAATGGTTGAATTAATGATTTAACACCTTGTCTTAGTTGTCCTTAATTCCAATTTAGGAAAATTTTTATATGCAAAAGCTAAATTACTATCCCCTGTGGAAAAATTTAATGGTATTGACCGTTCTCGCGATTGGACTGTTTTATGCTTTACCCAATATCTTTGATCAAAATCCCTCTATTCAAATTGCCGCTAAAAAAGATCAAGTGGTTGATGAAAAAACACAAGCTCAAGTAACCAAAATATTAAAAGAAGCTAATCTTCCTTTTAAAGAAATAGTGATTAAAGATAAAAAAATGTGGGTTAAATTTGATCATACCGATCAGCAATTTAAAGCCCAAAATTTATTAGAACCTAAAATTGGCAATCAATATCATACCGCTTTAACAACTGTTGCCGAAGTGCCTGAATGGCTGACCCGTATGGGCGGTAAAACAATGAAGTTAGGGCTTGATTTAAAAGGCGGAGTCCATGTGGTTATTGATGTTAAAATCGAGGAGGCTGTTGCTAAAAAAATTAAAGCTTTAAAAGATGATTTAAGAAGTCTTAAGCGAGAAAGAAAAATTCGCTCTAAAGGTCGTCCGATTATTAAAGATGGACAAGTTATTTTAGCTTTTAGTGATAAACAAACCCGTGAAAAAATGATGGATGCGGTTGCAGATGATGACCGTTTTACGGACTTAAGAAGAGAATCCAGTGATAGTAATGGACTTTTTTATGCCAAACTTTCTTTTAGCCCAAGACAATTAAAAGAAATTAAAGCGTTTGCCATTACCCAAAACATCACCACGCTACGCAATCGAGTCAATGCTTTAGGCGTTACTGAACCGATTATTCAACGTCAAGGTGAACGGCGTATTGTAGTCCAAGTGCCTGGCGCCCAAGATCCAACCGCAATTAAGATAATTTTAAATGCCACCGCCACTTTAGAATATCGCGCAGGGGATACCGAGCATAATGCACGAGAAGCGGAATCGACAGGACGAATCCCCGTTGGTTATAAGCTATATAAGGAACGAGGAACAGGCAGACCCATTTTATTAAAAAGAACCATTATTGCAACGGGTAATCAAATTACGGGTGCTTCATCAGGCATTGATAGTCAAGATGGAACGCCGATGGTATCTGTCCATTTAGATGCGGCAGGGGCTAAAAAAATGCTTGATTTTACCACCAAAAATGTTGGTAAACCGATGGGCGTTGTTTTTATTGAAGATCAAATAGAAAACAAGTTGGTTAATGGTAAAATGATTAAAGTGACAAAGCATCTTGAAGAAGTGATTAGTCTTGCCAGTATTAGAAGTCCTTTTGGTCCTCAATTCCAAACAACAGGCTTAGACAGCACTCAAGAAGCTTATGAATTGGCTTTATTACTAAAAGCAGGTGCCTTAGCCGCTCCCATTGAAATTGTGGGAGAACGAACCATTGGACCGAGCTTAGGACAAGAAAGTATTAATCAAGGCTTTATTTCTATAATTATGGGATTCTGTTTAGTTGTTATGTTTATGGTTTATTATTATCGCACCTTTGGCATGATTGCCAATATTGCCTTATTGACCAATTTAGTCTTAATGATTGCTATTTTATCTTTAATGCAAGCAACTTTAACCTTACCAGGGATTGCGGGGATTGTTTTAACCGTTGGAATGGCGGTTGATGCCAATGTTTTAATTTTTGAACGTATTAGAGAAGAATTACGCAATGGCAATAGCCCCCAAAATAGTATTCATGCAGGTTATGCCAAAGCATTCTCAACCATTATGGATGCCAATATTACCACCTTAATTGCCGCCATTGTGTTATTTGCTGCTGGAACAGGGGCAATTAAAGGATTTGCGGTCACTTTACTGATTGGTATTATGACATCCATGTTTACCGCCATTGTTGGCACCCGTGCCATTCTTAATTTTATGTATGGTGGCAAAAATATTAAAAGCCTTTCAATTGGGGGAGTAAAATAAATGAAAAACTTAAAATTTGATTTTATGTCAAAACAAAAAATTGCCATGATTTGTTCAGTAAGCTTAATTCTGATTGGTGTTGGTTCTTTAATTGTCAAAGGATTAGAGTTAGGCATTGATTTTACAGGCGGGACTTTGGTTGAAGTCGGCTATCAGCAAGAAGCAGACTTAACCCAAATTCGCAAAGTTTTATCAGAAAATGGGTTTAATGATGCGGTAGTACAATATTTTGGTAATAATCAAGATGTTTTAATTCGACTTGCTCCGACTGAAGGAGCGGGAAAAGATAAAATCTCTGAACAAGTTTTATTAGCATTAAAACAACAAACCGAAGATTTAAAATTACGTCGAGTTGAGTTTGTGGGTCCTCAAGTCGGGGATGAATTAAAAAATGACGGCGGTTTAGCCATTCTTTATACTCTATTTGGTATTTTATTATATGTTGGTTTACGTTTTGAATATCGCTTTGCGGTGGCGGCAATTATTGCCTTAATTCATGATGTTTTAATTACCATTGGTATTTTTTCACTATTAGGCATGGAATTTAATTTAACCATTTTAGCGGCTATTTTAGCGGTCATTGGTTATTCCCTAAATGATACCATTGTAGTTTTTGATCGAATTCGGGAGAATTTCCGCCTATTACGCAAAGATACTTCCGCTAATATTATTAATATTTCATTAAATGAAACGCTGTCAAGAACCTTAATTACGTCATTAACGACTTTATTAGTTCTACTTTCATTGGCTATTTTTGGAGGTGAAATTATCTTTGGATTTGCTTTTGCGTTAATTGTGGGTGTTTTTGTTGGAACTTATTCTTCTATTTATGTTGCCAGTAGTTCCGTTTTGGCATTAGGAATTTCTAAAGAAGATTTAATGGTACCGATTAAAGAAGGGGCTGATCAAGGAGGTTTAGAACAGCTATAAACTAGCGTAGAGACAAGGCATGCCTTGTCTCTACAATTATTATCTAAGGTGCTTTAGACATATTAAGCATTTCTTGTTTACTACCGACTTCTTGTAAACCTCCAAAAATATCTCCTAAAACATAAATTTTATCTTGTGAAGTATCAACCCCAATATAAGCTCTAGTTGAAGGATAATAACGATATTCCCAATCACCAAAAATTAAATCAAGGGTTCTTTTAGGAAAGAAGTTAGGGAATCTTTTTTCTGCCCAATCACATAAATTACGATTGTCTTCATTGACTTGATTCAACCAAACTTGATTACCCACAATAATATCTTGACGTCCATTCTTATTAAGATCCGCAACGTCTATTTTAGAACCAAAAAATCCTGTAATGTCTTTATGACTGTCGGTAAAATGTCCTGTCCCATCATTTAACCAAATTTTTAATACTTTAGGAGTGAAATCGCCTTGTTTTACTTCGGCATTTCTTACAAAATTAACTTCTAAAGCATCTAAATCGCCATCATTATCAATATCAACAAGGTGAACATCAGTACTACTTAATTTTTCTGTAAAGTTTTGTTCTAACTCGCTAAAAACACCCTGTCCATCATTAATAAAAACATGAGCAAAAGCCCCTAGATCTTCTTCCCCAAGATTACCAGTCATAGCAACCCAAGCATCTAAATCACCATCATTATCAATATCACCTGTTGCAATACTCATTGCCGCTTTTATATTATCCTGCTGCATATCAAGAAAAAAAGATTTTTGAGGTGATTCGGTAAAATGCCCCGTACCATCATTAAAATAAAGCATAAAATTGCCATTTTCTGTTAAGGCAACCCAAGCATCTAAATCGCCATCTTGATCAACATCTGAAAAAGTTGCAAATTGTCCTGCAATGGTCATTGTTTCAAACATAATAGAGAGACCAGAACCACTAAAATTATATTTATTAGATGGAATTTCATCAACAGGGACGTTTGTTTGAGCACTAAAAATATTAAGGAAAAAATCTAAATCAGGACTTTCGGCTTCTTTATCATTTAATGCGACTATTATTTCTGGATCAGAATAGCTATCGACATCTGTAAAATCATTTAAATAAATCGTAATGGCATCTAATTTCTGATCATTATTTAAATCAACGAAATCGAGGGGTAATCTATAAGAAGTAGAATCAGTAATAAAAGCGAGTGTATAAAGAAAGGGTTCAAAATCATCAAAAGTTTCTACATTAAAAGTATCGACATTTTTAAAGTTTGCTTTGCCATCATTAAGATAAAAATGACCTTTAATAAAAGCATCCATATTTCCATCGTCATTAATGTCCGCTAAAATTAGATGACTTGAATTGCTTCTATCTGCGTCTCCATTATTAAAATCTAATGTTTCTTTTTTTGTAAAATCTCCTTGTCCATTATTTATCCAAATTTCATCCAGTCCAACCCAAAGATCAGCCGCTCCATCATTATTTAAGTCCGCCACTGAAACCTTAAATTTAAAAGGCTCTAAAGGGAAAGAATTGGTTTCTGTATTTTCACCTGCATGATCTCCACCAAAAGTTTGTTGTAACTGAAATTCAAATGCAGAAGCAGAAGTTCCTAATACTAAAAGCAAAGCCGCACAGCTTAATTTTTTTTTAAACATTATTTTTTACCGTTAAATTTATAGAAGAATTATGGGTAATAAGTTTAAAGAGTTTGTTTTTTTTTACTAGCGGCTTTTACCTTAAAATTAGCGGGATAAATTCCCGTTTAAGTCATCTAAAATAGTATCTATGGTTTCATTGGTTAAATTTTCATAATACTTTTTACCAATTTGCATCATGGGAGCGCCCGCACAAGAACCCAAACATTCAACTTCTTTTAAGCTAAATTTTCCGTCTTCGGTGATTTCATTAAAATTAATTCCTAAACGGCTTTGTAAATGTTTATAAACATCATCTGAACCATTCATCATGCAAGAAACATTAGTACATAAACAAATTTTATGTTTACCTACAGGTTTTAATTCATACATACTATAAAAACTAGCCACTTCATATACGGCAATGGGCGGCATATCTAAATAAAAAGCTACTTGATCCATTAATTCGGTAGTTAAGGAACCTTGATTAAAATCATCCTGAACAATGCGTAAAGCGGCCATAACGGCGGATTGTTTCCAATCTTCGGGATATTTTGCTGTCCAAGCGTCAATACGTTGACGAATCTCGGTGTTAAATAATGTTTCTTTTTTCATGAGTTTACCTATCAACCTCACCAAAAACTAAATCCATGGTGCCAATAATCGCCACCACATCTGCTAACATATGCCCCTTGACCATTTCATCCATCGCACTAATATGAGCAAAGCCTGGCGCCCTTATTTTGACACGGTAAGGTTTATTAGCCCCATCTGAAACCATATAAATACCAAATTCCCCTTTGGGATGTTCAATGGCACTATAAACTTCGCCTTCGGGTGTACAATAACCTTCTGTAAATAATTTAAAATGATGAATTAAGGCTTCCATATTACCTTTCATTTCAGCGCGTTTAGGCGGGGTAATTTTATTATCTTCTAAACTAACGGGTCCCGAGTTTTCACGTAACCAAGTCACACATTGTTGTATAATTCGATTAGATTGTCTCATTTCTTCAACCCGAACCAAATATCGATCATAACAATCGCCTTTTTTACCCACTGGAATATCAAAATCAACCTTATCATAAGCGGCATAAGGTTGTTTTTTACGTAAATCCCAAGCAACCCCAGAACCTCGTAACATTGGACCTGTAAAGCCTAATTCTTTAGCCCGTTGTGGTGTTACAACGCCAATATCAACTAAACGTTGTTTCCAAATACGATTTTCTGTTAATAATGTTTCATATTCATCCACTAAACTTGGAAAACGGTCCGTAAAAGCTTCAATAAAATCAAGTAATGAACCTTGCCGATCTTTATTTTTTTCATCAATATCCTTATTAGAACGAAAATCATTATATTCATGTTTGGGCATTTCATCAGGTAAATCCCGATAAACGCCACCTGGACGATAATAAGCGGCGTGTAAGCGAGCGCCAGAAACCGCTTCATAACAATCCATTAAATCTTCGCGTTCTCGAAAACAATATAAAAAGACCGTCATTGCACCAACATCTAAAGCATGCGCCCCTAACCACATTAAATGGTTTAAAATACGGGTAATTTCATCAAACAGGGTGCGAATATATTGCGCTCGAATGGGCACTTCAACGCCCAATAATTTTTCGACGGCCAAACAATAAGCATGCTCATTACACATCATAGAAACATAATCGAGTCTATCCATATAAGGTAAGCTGGCATTATAAGGTTTGGTTTCAATTAATTTTTCAGTGCCGCGATGCAATAATCCAACATGCGGATCAGCTCGTTCAATCACTTCTCCATCCATTTCTAAAACAAGGCGTAATACACCATGCGCGGCGGGATGTTGAGGACCAAAATTTAACGTATAATTACGGATTTCACTCATTGTTATTTTCCGTTGGTTGTTCTGAAAGGGTAGGGGATGGCGTATTTTCAGCTCGAATAACCCTTGGAACTAAAACACGGGGTTCAATATCAACAGGTTCATAAATACAACGACCTTCTTTTTCATCGTAACGCATTTGAACATGCCCAGAAATCGGAAAATCTTTACGGAATGGATGACCAATAAAACCATAATCCGTTAAAATACGTCTTAAATCATCATGCCCTTCAAAAAGAATCCCAAAAAGATCAAACGCTTCCCGTTCAAACCAATTAACTCCCGCCCAAATAGAACAAACACTGGCAATAATGGGTTCGGCAGTATCAAGATAAACCCGTAACCGTAACCGTCGATTATATTCAATAGAAAGTAAGTGATAAACAACGGCAAAGCGCTTTTCCATGCTGGTATCTTGCGGGGTTATCCATTCAATACCGCGACTAAAACCCGTTGATGAAGCTGTTTTAGTATCAAACTCCGCTTCTCCATAGGTTAAATAATCCACGCCGCAAATATCCAAACATTGTTCAAATTGGAAAGCTTTATGATCTCGTAAATTTTGAGTAATTTCTAATATTTTTTCTTTTGGAATAATTAAAGTTAATTCATTACGATGCTGAATTAATTCAAAATCAGGATATTGCTCACTTAATGATTCTTTTAAGGAATCAAAATTAGATTGTGCTGAACTCATGCGCTTGACCTTGCAATGGTATTGGTCCGAATTTTGGCTTGTAATTGTAAAATGCCATATAACAAAGCTTCAGCCGTAGGCGGACAACCTGGCACATAAACATCGACAGGAACCACCCGATCACAACCCCGCACCACCGCATAAGAATAATGATAATAGCCGCCACCATTCGCACAAGAACCCATTGAAATAACCCAACGAGGTTCCGCCATTTGATCATAAACTTTGCGTAAGGCGGGCGCCATTTTATTAACCAAAGTACCCGCCACAATCATTACATCGGATTGCCTTGGACTGGGGCGAAAAATAATACCAAAGCGGTCAAGATCATAACGAGAAGCCCCCGCATGCATCATTTCAACCGCACAACAAGCCAAACCAAAAGTCATCGGCCATAAGGAACCTGTTCTAGCCCAGTTAATTGCTTTATCAAGGGTTGTGGTCACAAAACCTTGTTCAAATACGCCCTCTATTCCCATTCTAATGCTCCTTTTTTCCATTCATAAATAAAACCAATCACTAAAATAGCTAAAAAAACCACCATCGCGAGATAACCGACAATCCCAATATGCGGTAATGCAACCGCCCACGGAAACATAAAAGCAATTTCTAAATCAAAAATAATAAAGAGAATGGCAACCAAATAATAACGCACATCAAATTTCATGCGGGAATCGCCAAAGGCTTCAAATCCGCATTCATAAGGAGAGTTTTTTTCTTTTTCAGGCTTATGAGGTCCAAGAACAAAACCAATGCCAACCATAACAATGGCAACTATAACGCCAATGCCGCAAAAAATTAAAATAGGGAGGTAATTTGTCAACATAATTTATTTTTTTTCATAAGATGATAAGACATCAGCTAGTTTATGGCGAAGATTAAAAAGTGTCAAGATTAGGGGGCAATTCCGACATTAAAATCCGAATCAATATTTTCTCTTTATCTAAACGATATGTTATATTGGCAATAAATATTAAATTATAGATAAGATTCCAGCGGTAAAAAATTGTCAAATTTATGAATAAAAACTATGGGGCGTTGGTAATGCAAGTTCAATATGAAGAAAACCCAATTTTAACAAAAGCCGAACAAGAAACAAAAGATATTTTAGCTTTAGAAGGTATTGAGTTAAATGCTTATAATATATATTTATTAAGGCTAACAAAAGAAGGAACTATTAGTAGAACGCAAGCAGGTTTAGCCGCAATTTCTTTTGAAATTGATGATATTAGGAAATACTAATGAAAAAATGGGAAGACTATTTTTATAAAGGTACAACTGTTTTAAAAAATAAAGTTGGTATAAAAGATCAAAAAAGACTGGATGTTTTTGAAAAACAAATGACCGCAGATAGAATTGAAGAACTTAAACAAAAACCTTTTAAAACAAATTTTGATAAAAACCGTCTAAAAGATACCCATGAGTATATCTTTCAGGATATTTACGAGTGGGCGGGTCAAAACAGAGAAGTTGATTTTGGAAAAAATTTATCTGAATTTAGATATTTTGAAATCATTGATCAAAAACTAGATCATGTTTTCGATGGTCTTCAAAAAAAAACAATCTAAAAGGCTTGGAACATGCTGAATTTATAGATGAATTTGCAAATATTTATGGTCAGTTAAACCAAATCCATCCTTTTAGAGAAGGTAATGGTCGAACGCTCCAACTGATTATGAGTGAAATGGCCAAAGAAGCGGGTTATGAAGTAAATTATGGGATGGCTTCTAAAGATGATTGGAACAGAACCTTTGAATACGATACATTAGACAATAATGAAGAAAGTCTAAAAAATAATGTTAGAGATAATACTGAACTCGAAGAACTTTTTGCTACAATCACAAAACCAAATAAAAGATAAATTATTTTTTAATCATTCGTTTTAAAAAATCTTATCCGCAATTAATGGAAAACCATTGGGTAAAATACAACTATAACCTTCTTTGATGACCTTACAAGATAACTGAGTTGCTTTTAATTGAGTGGCTGAAAGTATTTGGATTTGTATGGTGGCTTCAACAGCAGAAACAAAGGTTTGTACTTGAAACGTGGTTTTATTCTGGCGATTACCTTTATAAGCTTCCCATAACTCCGTATTTTCTGCCAATCTAACAATAATAATAGTCTCTTCTTTTTCAGTCACCATAAAATACCCGACATTTCTAATAGACCAAATACCATCATAAGGACCTGATGCAAATAAAGGAGCTATCATTAATATCAATAACCAATTTAAAATTATTTTATGGTTTTTAACTTTCATATAAAATAAAGTATAAATTAAATGATTATTATACCGTAAATAAGCTTTCTTTTATAGGATCCCCGCCTTTTGATGCCAATATCCATTACAAGCTCCAATCGGCATTAAAGCTTCAAGTTGTTGATTTAAACTAATGATTTCTTGCTGGTCTTGTAAAGCTTGATTAAAAAGCTCAATCACTTGAAAGGTATTTTCTGCTTGTGGGCTAATCCTAAGAATATCAATGCCTAAATCCTTTAACTGAGGGATTTCAGATAATAAAGAAAAGGTTTGGGCGGATTGGGTTTGAATGCCATTAAGAATAAATAAATCCTGTTCTTCTGTGGTTTTAAGTAATAATCCATCAGGATCATCTAAACATTTTAATTGACAATTATCTTTAGGCAAATTATGCGCTCGCGCAGTAAAACAACGGGCTGAAGAAGCTAGCGGGAGTCTTCCATAAGCAAAAATTTCAGTTTCCAGTCCAGCGGGGCTATATTGTAGAATATCATGTAAGGTTTGTTGCGATAATTCAAGCGGCATAACCCAACGCCTTAAACCAAGTTCAACCAAATATTGTAAACTATGTTGATTGTAAATATTAATGGTATAACCTGCAACAAATGCATTACCTTTGGCATTTTGAATGGCACTAAAATCATTGGCTTCAAATAAATATTGTTGTTGACTTAAAGCTCTTAAAGCAGACAATTCACCTGCTGATTCAACCAGACTTAAACTAGATAAAACAACGGATTTCCCCGTCTTTGTTAATATTTCAGCAATATCTAACCAATCTTGACGATTAAAAGAGCGTCTTTTTGAACAAACGGTTTCACCTAAATAAACAATGTCAATCGGGGCGTCTGCTACTTTTTTATAAAAATCAATTAAGGTTTTACGAGACCAATAATAAAGAACAGGTCCTAAAGATAAACGTATTTTTTTCATAATATTATTGCCAAGGGCGATGAAAAGCGCCTAATGTGGTTTGAGAACCTTCAGATACTTTTGCTAAAACGGCTTGCCATTCTTTTTTAGCTTGATAACTCTTAGGGGATTGTTGACAAGCATCTAAGGCGGCGCGCCAAACTTGAGTGACTTGTTTGACATACATCGGGCTGCGTTGACGTCCTTCAATTTTAATGGCGGCAATGCCAATTTCTTGTAATTTTGGTAAAATATCAAGCGTATTTAAACTGGTGGGTTCTTCCATTGCATAATAAGTTTGTTCATTTACTTTAAAACGTCCTTTGCATAAAACAGGATAACCCGCACTTTCATTAGCTCCTCGACAATCAATTAAAATTTTATTCAAGCGCGTTTCTAAGCCTTTTGAGGTCTCTTTCCATTCAACAAAGGGAGCGGGAGAACAAGCGCCAAAAGTATTAGGTGATTGTCCTGTTGCATAAGAAGATAATAAACAACGTCCTTCAACCATCACACAAAGACTCCCAAAACCAAAAAGTTCTAAAGGAACAGGACTGTCTTGGGCAATTTGAATAACCTGTTTAAGTGATAAAACACGGGGAATAACAGCTCTTTTAATATTAAATTGGGTGTAATAAAAAGTTAAAGCATCAGCCGTGGTTGCTGAACCTTGTACCGATAAATGTAATGCTAAATCAGGATAATTTTGATGGGCATATGCCATAACGCCAATATCGGCAGCAATCAATGCATCAAAACCCAATTTTGCCGCTTGATCTACGGCAGTTTGCCAGCGGGTCCAGCCACTAGGTTGTGGATAAGTATTAATGGCTAAATAAACTTTTTTACCCCTTTGATGGGCATAATTTAAACCTTGTTGGGCGCGTTCGGTATTAAAATTCAAACCCGCAAAATGGCGCGCATTGGTATCATCTTTAAAACCAATATAAACCGCATCCGCACCCTGATCAATGGCGGTTTTTAGGGCGGGTAAATTACCCGCAGGGCAAACCAGTTGCATATTTTTGTTCTCTTAATAAAAGGGGAGAGGCTGCTAAAACTTCCGCAATTCGATTGAGTACCAACCATTTTTTTTGGCACCAAAGTGGAGCTAATAAAATATCTTTTGATGCGGTTCCTGTAAGGCGATGAAAAATAACAGATTCAGGCGTTTGTCTAATTAATTCAACGGTTATTTCGACATATTCTTCCAAAGTAAGCGGATAATATTCACCACGACGCCATTGATTTGCTAATAAAGTCCCTTTAACCACATGTAATGGATGAATTTTAAGCCCATCAACCCCTAATTCTAAAACACGTTGTAAAGAAGCCGAAGCGTGATAAGCCGTTTCATCAGGTAAACCGACAATAAGATGGGTGCATATTTGTAAATGACGTTGTTGAGCGGCAATAACGGCGCTTTTATATTCCGCAAATCCATGTCCTCGATTAACTTTTTGTAAGGTTTCATCAAAAGCAGATTGCAAACCTAATTCAAGCCAAATTTCATAACCTTCATCTTGATATTTTGCCAATAAATCTAAAACCGCAGGTGGCACACAATCAGGACGGGTTCCAATAGATAACCCTATGACATCAGGTTCCGCTAAAGCTTGTCGATAAAGCTGGTCTAATACGGCAACATCGGCATAAGTATTGGTATAAGCTTGGAAATAAGCAAGATAGAGTTGAGCGCCTGTTCTTTTACGAATAACCCGCCGCCCATTGGCAATTTGTTCTGCTAAGGGCAAGGGTTGTCGTCCATTCGGACTAAAAGAAACATTATTGCAAAAAGTACAGCCACCGCGCCCTTTACTGCCATCAATATTAGGACAGGTAAAGGCGGCATCAATGGCAATTTTATGGACTCGCTGTTGATAACGTAACAACATGGCTTGCCCGAAAGTATGAACATAGTTTGATAAAATCATTAGCGGATAGTAAGAAAGCCCGCTTAAAATAACAATCCCTATCCCGCCTCTAGCTGATTTAAATCAATGAATAAAATTTTATTTTGGCATACTGTTTATCAATTATATTGTTTATTTTTTAGGATCTTAAACTCAAATGAAAACACCCTTTGTTTTAAAAATATTAGCCAAACCTTTACATCTTATGCCCGCTAAAATTCCTGAATTTATTTCAGCTCAAGTTTTAAACCAAGTTTTTAAAACAGAACGAAAGGCGGGAGAACTTGATTTTTTAGAATCAAAAATGCTAATTATTGAAGTTATTGACTTAAAATTACAATTTAAATTTTATTTACATCGCCAACGTTTTGCACAACCTTCTAAAACAAGACAAGCTAATATTGTAATGAGTGGTAATAGCTTAGATTTTATTTCCTTAATCAGACGCCAAGAAGATCCAGATACCTTATTTTTTCAACGTCGCTTACAATTATCAGGAAGTACCGAATTAGGATTATATTTAAAAAACTTTTTAGATGCTTTTGATATTGAAAGCAAATTACCTGTTCCTTTAAATCGTTTTTTGATAAGGTTAGGAATTATAAACTAGCTTTTGTATTTTTAATTTGAAAAAGAACAAGCTTTTTTTATTTTACTCAAAATTTTATCTCTTTCTATTTTTCTAATATCTTTTTCATAATTTGAAAGTTTATAAAATTGTTCAATCATTACTTCGCCACAAAAAGCTCCTTGTTTAATAAATATTCTAGCACTCTTAGTACCACCATTGGATTTACATTTGTCTATAATTAATAATGGGTTTTTCTTGGCTATAGCTGCATCATATGCTCTTGTTAAACAGGTATCAAGTGGTCTAAATATTTTTGTTACAAGGAATTTATTAAAATAACGTGTAAATATTTGGTAGTCTTTATTATTTAATATTTCATGAAAAAATAATTTATTTTCTAAATTATGAGTATTCCATCTCACATAAGCATTATCATATAATTGTTTTCTATGCCTTATTTCTGCTATGTCCGCCTTTCTATCAAATGAAGAAATAAGTAAATTTGCACGTTCTTTTCGTTCAAAAATAAAAACGGATATTTTTGAAACAGCTAACTTTCTATCTTTAATTCTTTCTTTTTTGGTAATTACATTATTTGCATATAATGTAAAAACAGAAATAATTACCCCCATTAAAATAAAATGTATTATTTTATCTAATACAACAAGTTTTAAATCTCTATTATTATTATCTTTATTCATTATTTAATAATCTCCATTAAATTTAAGTTAATATAAAATATATACAACTTGGTTTATAGTATAATAATAATAAAAATTCAAGTTATTTATTTAAAATAATTTTTTAGTTCTTCCTAATAATATTAGTATATTTAGGCAATTTTATTTTTGCAACCATTTTGGGACAATCAGATATTTTGATAATATGATTTTCATTTGCCAAACCGTTCTCGCCAACTATCATGCTGTTGAATTAATCCAAGCGCTTGTGCTGTTAATTCTTTGCCAGGACTGCTTCTAAACCAAGTTGAAAGTCCCGAGGGATGGGGGAGGGCGATCACATCAACAGCACAATCATAAAGCTTTATTTGTTTTTGTTGTCCAATAATATCCGTTAATTTATTAATTTTTATTAACTGATTAATGGCTAATTTACCACGGTAAGAGCATTATAACTATTGTTAAAAAACAATAGTTTAACTATTTATGAGCACTTAAAATTGCATTAAATTATGTTTTAGTCAATGATAATCAAAATTACAATGACAGCGACCTTAACAT
>Ga0256847_1000181_pt1 | contig 44129 bp, 37 predicted proteins | sample TeddybearmetaG_FD_189099 | JGI IMG/M metagenome (GOLD analysis project Ga0256847, IMG submission 189099) | Hydrothermal vent microbial communities from East Pacific Rise, Pacific Ocean - Teddybear | ecosystem: Environmental > Aquatic > Marine > Hydrothermal vents | place: Pacific Ocean: East...
TAATACCTACAATTAAACCGGCTACCGTTGTGGTCATGGCAGTATAAATTCCTTCTGCAAGCGACCCCATTTCGGCTTGTCCACTACTGGTTGCCAATTGGTGAAAGGCGAGTACCATACCGATTACGGTTCCTAAGAAACCGATCATGGGGGCAGCTCCCGCGATGGTAGCCAAAATACTTACATTCTTTTCGAGCTTATAGACTTCCAATCGACCGGCATTTTCAATGGCGGTGTTAATATCATCCAGCGGACTCCCAATTCGGGAAATACCTTTTTCAGTCAGTCGTGAGACTGGCGAATTTTGTTGAACGCAAAGTGATTTTGCTCCCGCAATGTTCCCAGTAGAGACGTGATCTTTTATTTGATTCATAAAATTCCGATCCATTTTGGACGCTGCTTTAATAGCGAACAGGCGTTCAAAATAAATATATACGGCAACGAACAATAAGATAAAGAGGACTCCAATAATTAGTTGTCCTCCAATACCCCCATTGGTTAGAAGTTCCATAATGGAGATGGTCTTTTCGGTAACTTCAGGTTCTAAACCTTCTAAAGCCTCCTCGGCACCATCCTGAAAAAAGATGTTAATCATAAGCGTTTGTTGTTTACGTTCTTCCGTTCCTAAAACCAAGTTTAAGACAAGGCCTTGGGGATGCTAAGGAGGAACACGTAATTATAGATTAAAGGGTTAACTAGATTATTAATTTAAACTGAATACAAAAACAGGGCCTTTGCATTCAATTTAATTAACGGCTTAAATGGCTAGAAATTGTAAGGCCTAAAAAACATAGGCTTTGAATAATAAGAATACTCCAGCTCCGGCAAGGAAACCAATAAAGGCCAACCAAGCTATTTTTCTTAGGTACCAGATAAAATCGATACGCTCCATTCCCATGGCAGCAACACCGGCCGCCGATCCTATGATGAGCATACTTCCACCAGTTCCAGCCGAGTAAGCGATAAAATGCCACAAGGGCGAATCTATCGGGGCATCATACATCCCAATCGAAGCAGCTACTAGGGGTACGTTGTCAATAATGGCTGACAATACTCCTAACAACAACACCACTATATCTTGATTCGGAATGGCACTCTGCAGCACCTCGGCTAAATAGCGCAGCGTACCTACTGGATCCCCATTTTCGGCAACTCCATAGACCAAACTTTCCAATCCGGCCACAGCCATCAAGATTCCTAAGAAAAAGAGAATACTAGATATTTCAATTCGGGATAATGCTTTGTGCGCGGAATACAGATGTCTGCGTTCTTTACTGAAATCTTCTTCAGGATGAATATATTCTGAAACGAGCCACACAACACCTAACGCGAGCATCATACCCACATAAGGAGGAAGATGGGTTAGGGTCTTGAATATGGGCACCGAAACGATCATCCCTAAGCCCAGAAAGAGCATGGTACGACTACTTAATAGCTTTTCTGCAACAGCGTCTCCGCTTGTATCTACTTCAATATTTCCTTTAAATGGCTTTAGAAATCCTGCCACGAAAAATGGCACTACAAAGCATGCAATTGAAGGCAGTACTACATATTTAATAAGGCCTAAGGCCGTTACCTTATCTGCAATCCACAACATGGTTGTCGTTACATCGCCAATAGGAGACCAAGCTCCGCCAGCATTAGCAGCTATAACCACCATAGCAGCAAACCAAAGGCGCTCATTTTTATTCTGAATAAGCTTACGCAACAAGGTAACTAACACAATGGTAGCTGTTAAATTATCGATGATAGCAGATAATACAAAGGCAAGGATCCCTATAATCCAAAGAAGTCTTTTCTTGCTTTTAGTCCGTACAGCTCCTTTTAAAACCTCAAAACCTCGATGAAGATCAATGATTTCTACAATGGTCATCGCCCCTATTAAGAAAATAAGAATTTCGGCGGTTTTACCTAGGTGATGCAACAGTGTATTATCAAATCCATGTTCCGCCGTTTCCCCTCCTGTTAGGAAATTGAAGACATTTTCATGGGTGTCGATTACATCAAACCAACCATTGTGAAAACCAACAGCCAACATAGCCCAAACAAGGGCAGCCATAATAAGCGCAGGAACTGTTTTATCAAGTTTTAAAGGGTGCTCTAACGTAATCGATAAATAACCGATTACAAAAATTAAGATGATAATTGATTCCATATGCTGGTAAGATTAGTGAATTCAAAACTGAAATTTAAAAATAGAATAAATAGCTCACATAACCATAAAAAAATCCCGCTATTGGACGGGATTTTTGGAAACCTTTTTATACACTGGCTTTCTGCCATTATCAAAACGTATCGTTTTATCTAGATAAGCTGTTTCAATGCAATTTCAAAAGCTGTTTTACTGATGTTTGTTTTGGAATTCCTGCTGTTGAATGTATCCTGAATGGCCTTACGTATGGTCAAGGAAGTATCGTCAAAAATGGCATCGTCTGTCATTTGAACTTTACGTTCCATGAAATAAGCGAAGACTCGTGCCATTCCGCAGTTGGAGATAAAATCGGGAATCAAACTCACCCGCTCATCCGTATACTCCATAATAGGTCCGAAGAATATTTCTTTATCAGCAAAAGGCACATTAGCACCACAACTTATGACCTCCAGGCCAGTGTCAATCATGCTTGATATTTGAGCTTGGGTGATTAAACGCGAAGCTGCACAAGGAGCAAAAATCTCTGTCTGAAGTGTCCAAATTCGCTCGTTCATTTCATCAAAAGGAATAATGTTATCTACCTTTAAGTAATTTCCCTTCTTCTGCAAAAACATTTCTTTTACTTCTTCTAAGCTAAATCCATCCTCATTAATAACACCTCCAAGACGATCGATAATACCGACCACCTTAACGCCCATTTGGGCTAGGTAATAAGCTGCCGCTGCACCCACATTTCCAAAACCTTGAACCACCGCTCTTTTACCTTCAACACTTCCACCATAAATATCGTAATAGTGACGCACTGCCTCGGCAACTCCGTAGCCAGTAATCATATCGGCAACGGTATATTTACGGCTCACGTCTGGCGAAAAAGTCGTATTTTCAATTACTTTGATTACTCCTTGACGCAGTTGTCCAATTCGGTTAATCTTATCGGCCTCAGTCGGGTTAAAATGTCCATTAAACACGCCTTCTTGTGGATGCCATACACCACTTTGTTCGGTGATTGGGATTACTTCGTGAATTTCATCTACGTTTAAATCTCCACCTGTTCCATAGTATGATTTTAGCAAGGGAGAAACTGCTTTATACCAGCGCTCCAAGACCCCTTGTTTTCTTGGGTCACTCGGATCAAAGTTAATCCCAGATTTGGCACCTCCAATGGACGGACCAGAAACGGTAAACTTTACTTCCATGGTTTTCGCAAGTGAGAGCACTTCATTTTGATCCAGTCCGGGTCGCATACGCGTTCCACCACCTGCAGCACCACCTCTTAACGAGTTGATTACAGTCCAGCCTTCAGCTTCGGTTTCGGGATCGTTCCAATGAAAAACAATCTCAGGTTCTTTATTTTCATACTTGCTAAGTAATTCTTTCATTTTCATACGTTTGAATCTTTAAGTTGAGTTTTACGCTTCTCTATATTCTTCGAAGACCTTGGCAAAGATAAAAAAGATGCTTGCTGCATCATCAATATTCTATATTATTTCGTTGCCTAGGTCTGTTTAAAATCATCCAATGATTTTAATTCCTTTAAAATACGCTCCTGCCACTCTTTGTTAATCTCGATAACACCTCCGTGATTGGTTTTTCGGTCGTATTGCTTTTGCATGTTCCTGCATTGTTTCCAGAACAAATTAAACGCATCCTGATACACAGAGAACGAAGCTTGTTTTCCCTTTTTTAATTCTGAAAAACGCCTTCTAATTTTTCTTGCAAACAATTCTGCGATATCGAAATGTAAACGCTCATGCTGAAGGATATGGTCACTAATCGTAGAATGCCAGGAGCTGTTTTTATAAAAATTGGCAACTACCGTCAAATTCTCATAGCCTTGTATCTGATCATTTTCATCAACCATTACAGCTTCCGGAAGTAAATCAATTTTATAGCTAGTCAATGCTGCCATGGTATAATTTTCATCTGGTGGGCCTTGAAAATCGTTCCAAGAGAGGCTATAGTTTTCGGCCCAACTAATAAAGGAATTGGAAGCCGTCTCGGCGGTGTTTTGGGCACTACCAACACCATATCCAAATAGCAAAAAAAAAACAATACGTAGTGTCATAAAATATAGTTGGATGACAAAGATAGAAAAGTTGGATTTAGAGCTTTGTATATATTTTTAAATACTTTGAGTTCATATGTCTCAAAAAAATACGTGTAAACACGGAGTTCCGCCTAAGATCAAAACCTGTAAATTGCTATCATTAAATACTGAGTATTGTCACCTCCCTTTGATATGCCGTAATATCAATCCAATATTTATAGCTCCCCTTAATAGCATCTTTAAACAAAAAGTATGGAAAAGTGGAATTACGTTTGGATCTTTTTTGGCTTAATGGCCTTCTTCTTAGTTCTTTTTTATTTATTAAAGCGGTTTACCAAAGAGGTCACCAAGGTTCGGCACCTCAACCTTAGAGCCAAAGGGCTTACTCAAATGCCCGCGGTACCTTATATTATTGCAGAAACTCTCGAGGCCTTATATGGTTTAAGTCAAAGAGTCAAGGAAACCAAAATGGCGAAACATGGCCTAAACCAAATGTATAGAATTGGCGATGCACATGAGAACGCCTATACCTTTATGTATGACACTTCCGGTCATGACACTGCTAAAGATGATAGGGACGCCCTTATAAAGAAATTGAAGCATTCTAAAGAAAAAAACATTCTTAGCAATGTCAATTTAGAGACTTACCCTCAAGAAGTTACCCATGACCACAAAGCAAATACGGGGATTAACTTCACGGACCTGTTCTTAGATAAGCCGGAACAGCTTACCATTTCATGGACCAACTATTACGGTTTCAGACATGATGCTCATTCTAATAAAGACACCTTTGCTAACGTCCTCAAAGATCCAGAAGTGGCCACAGAAGAGTTTTGGCCTACTATTGCCAAATTTGGCTTGGCTTATAATTTGTTACTTCTTCAGAAGGTTAAAAGTGAACATATTGACGATATTAATAAGAACTTCGGAGATGTTTGGGAATCTGTTATTAAACCTATATATGATGAAGATCGCTTGTATTTCATTGACCTTAGGATATTCAACCAATGGGATGCTCAAAAAGTAAAAGGTTTTGATCGTTGGACACCAAGCTCATGGGTGCTATTGAAGCAAGATAAAAAAACAAAGAAATTAACGCCCATTGCCATACGAATTGCCGACTTCAAAGATACTAACGTACAAGTTTATACAAGAATGGATGCGGCTTGGATATATGCCCTTACGGCCGCCAGAACCTCAGTTACCGTTTATGGAGTTTGGCTAGGTCACGTTTATCACTGGCATATTGTTACTGCGTCCATGCAAATGACCATGTTCAATACGATGGACAGCGACCACCCCATAAGAACATTACTTGACCCACAATCGGAATCATTAATTGGATTTAATGCCGCCTTACTACATATGTGGAAATCTATTGGACCGCCAACATCGTTCTCAACTTCCGACTTATTTCTAGAACTTACCAATAGTTTCGCGACCAATAGAAGTTTCTTTGATGATGGCCCTAACGTTGCAATTAAGAAATTAAACTTGGACCCAAAAGACTTTACCTTAAAAGAGGAATGGGATCAGTACCCCGTCGTACAAGATCTATTGCATTTTTGGAAGATTTCAGGAGAATTTGCTGAAGTATTTGTGGAACATACTTATAAGGACAATCAAGCTGTATATGACGATACCCAACTACGAGACTGGATAGACGAATCAGCCAATCCAGAAGAAGGGAATATACGTGGCCTGCCAGAGATGGGAGATAAATCGGCACTCAAGAAGGTCTTGCAAAGCCTTATTTATAGGGTGGTCGCTCACGGAAATTCTCGCTTATTAAAATCATTAAGCGATGTGCTTTGTTTTGTTTCCAATTACCCGCCTTGCCTGCAAAACAAGGACATACCGAAACCTAGTCATGTATTTGATAAGAAGGGTGAGCTACTGGTCAAATATTTACCCAATACAGGAACCATAGGGGAGATGATGACGTTTTATTATATTTTCACTTATTCGGCACCTTACAAACCTTTACTTCCGCTCTTAGGAAACGATACTTCCTTGTACTTTAAGGATCCTGATGACCCTCGAAATATTGCGTTAATAAAATTCAGAAATCAAGTCGGGGAATTTGTTCGAAAATATGATCCAGATGCGCCATTGGTACATCAATGGCCAGCCAGTATTGAAACTTGATTTGGCAAGTGATGCCAATAAAACTGGGGCTGTGTGAAAATAGCCCGCACTAGAGAATTTACTATGAATACTCGTCTAAATAAAGCTCAAGAAAGCAAAAAGAGTGTTGTTTCCAACCACAGTCCAAAAGAGCAGAGCGTAGAAGACACCTCGCTTCAGTTTGACGATCAACGTTCTGAAACCGTTGTTCAAGGGAAACTGCAAGCATTGGCAAATCAATATTCAGGAAATAATTCCGTTGCGCAGTTACAGGCAATGGCCAACAATAGAGCTCGTCCCGCAGGAACTACGCAACAACAGGCAGCATTATCCACGGAAGGTGAGTCACATATCATTCAGAAAAAAGAAAATGACACAGGCCTGCCCGATAATTTAAAGACCGGAGTCGAATCACTTTCCGGTCACTCCATGGATGATGTCAAGGTGCATTATAATTCGGCTAAACCTGCTCAGTTGAATGCCCATGCCTATGCCCAGGGAACAGATATTCATCTCGCCTCGGGACAAGAAAAACATTTACCCCATGAGGCATGGCATGTCGTACAACAGAAGCAGGGTCGTGTTCAACCTACACTTCAGATGAAGGAGAAGGTGGCCATTAACGATGATGAAGGGTTGGAAAATGAAGCAGACGTCATGGGTGCAAAAGCCACCCAATTAAGCCCTGAACCTTCCAATCAACAACCAGCAATAGCGATTAGCTCAGCAGGAGAAAGGTCTTCAAAAATACCCGTTCAACGAGAGGTGAAAATGGAGAACAATTTAGGTTCAGAGGCCTTTGAAAAAGCATTTGAAATTTTTATAACAGCTTTAGAGAGTCAAGGAGGACAAATCGCTGCCTATCTCCATTTTGTAAATAGTTCAGAGAACAACCACAATCTTATCTTCAAAGCCCTCCCGCCAAGAAAGAAGGTTCCAAAAGGCGGAGTACTTCATGGTGAAACCAACGTTACATTTTCTGGTTCGGGAGAAGATATCCTTGCCCATATGTTTAAGAAAAAATTAAAACCTTGGGAGAAAATTGACGAAATTATGGAGGAAATTGATCCCATTCGCGTAATGAGGGGTGTTGATATAGAGATTGAGGTATTTATAATGCGCGATAGTGAACCCGCTATTTTACTTGAAACGCTTAATCATGAGTTTACGGTACACGCTATTAAATGGCACAGCTTTGTGGACAGTGTTTACAGCGAAGATGACACACGGAATAAACTTCGTGCTCGTATTTTAGAGATGCGTAGTGACCATGACGAATTTGGTACTGATAGTAACGAAATGTATCGGGAGGTAAGAGAAACTATAAGAATGGCCATCGCCAAAAATGAGGTGGCCGATATCAGAAGTTTTGGTTATCCTCCAGCTATAGCCGAGGAGTTTATGGAAATCTCTAGAAATGCAATTGGAGATCACAAGCCTTATGCGCTGGTCAAGATAGAAATGGATGGACTCATCGAACGTGCTTCAAATTTGGAATCCACTCCATTGCTACCCAAATTCAAAGCAAGAAAGCCCCCGAAAAAAAGCGCTCAGGAAAAATGTTGCTATATCACTACTGCTTGTATTGAAGCGCAAGGACTCCCCGATGATTGTGAAGAGCTCACAGTGTTACGTGCCTTTAGAGACTCTTATCTAAAACAAAAAAGTAATGGTGAATCTCTAATTGCACTCTATTACGAACATTCCCCTAAAATTTTGGAACACATTCACAGAAGCGAAGATGAAGAAGAAATTCTGAGACGTCTCTATCACATCATCAAAAAATGCGTTGAGGCAATAAAGAATGGTGATAATGAATACGCCTACAAAACCTATTGTGAAATGGTCATAAAATTAAAGGATAAATATGCACCAGATTTGCCAGTAACCATACCCGCTCTGTAAAAAAATCACACAAACAAATGACTCTAAACCTAGTACATCTTCAATAATCAATCAGTCAAAGTTTTTTTTATTAGTTTTACCAAAAATCAAGAATTTGTTGAAAAAGAATCTTGGCATGTCGGATCGGGTAATTAGGTGGGAATTAGCTATCTTAATTGCTATTGCCTATTTCACAGGACTCATTGCGGGGATCGTTGGCACCATTTTAATCATATTGGCCTTAGTTATAGCCATCACTGGAAGTATTGGCTGGTGTCCTGTGTATCTTCCTTTTGGATTAAACACCTATGTCTCAAAAAAGAATAAGGAAAAGTAGCGCTAAGAAAACCTATTACACCTTGCTTGCATAAATCACCCCACTACTGTGATCCCTAAGAGCCCCGGTAACACTAGCCAAGCAATTCACTTCATCTCGCAGCTTTAACAGCCCAAGCAACCCAAAAACTAAAGCCTCTTTAAATTCTACTAAGCTAGCATCTGGAACTACTAAATGTATTTCTTTATGGCTTTTTATTCGCTCTAGCAAATACGAATTGTAGGCTCCTCCTCCGGTGATCAACACCTGACTTCCCGCCCTAATTTGACGCGCCAATTGCATTACAATATGTTCCGTAAAAGTTCGGAGTTTACTTTCTACCGAAATTGTCGAGGCTTTCAACAAGGGAAAAACATGTTGTTGCACCCATTCCAATCCTAGGGATTTAGGTGGTGCTTGTTTATAAAAAGACAATTCGTTTAAAGTCTCTAAAAGTGTTTCATCCAAGAGGCCCGATGCTGCAATCTTACCGCCGTCGTCATAAGGTAGCCCTAACAATTCAGCAAAACGATTCAAAACGATATTCACTGGGCAAATATCATAGGCAATTCGCTTCCCGTTATTTTCGAAAGAGCAATTGGCAAAACCACCTAAATTCAGACAATAATCATAATTCCCAAAGAGCAATTGATCTCCTATAGGAACCAAAGGCGCTCCTTGCCCCCCCATTGCCACATCCTGCACTCTAAAATCGCAAACGATTTGTTGTTTTATGAGTTCACCCAATAGGGGTAAGTTTCCAATCTGCAAGGTCACTCCCTTATCGGGGCGATGTAAAATAGTATGTCCATGGCTACAAATGGCATCTAGATCTTCTAGCCCATTCTTTTCAATAAAAGTGGAGATAACTTCTCCCAAATAATAGGTATACTCGTTATTCAGAGTTTGCATCCGGCCATCAGAGAAATGCACTGCATCCTGCAATCTAGTTTTCCAAGATGAAGGATAGGCTAAGGTCTCAGCCACGCCAAGGGTATAGCTCCAATTGTTTTCTTCCGAAAGACTAAAAACACAATGAGCCAAATCGATACCGTCCAAAGACGTACCGCTCATAGCTCCAAGAACGCTGTACTGTTTTTTATTCATTCAAGGTAAAAATAGCAAACTTTCCTCGTTCTTCAAAACTCGAATTGAAATCAAAACTAAACCTCAAAAAATACCTTCTTAATTTAAAACTTCTCATTTGTCATTTAGGTTATATGGAGTATCTTTGCACCCCAAACGAAAACGTTTTAGAGAAAAGTATCAAACTATGGATTTTAGTCTTTCAGAAGAGCACATGATGATTCGCGACGCAGCTCGTGACTTTGCAAGAACCGAATTACTTCCTGGTGTTATTGAGCGCGATAACAAACAAGAATTCCCTACCGAACAGGTAAAGAAAATGGGAGAACTTGGTTTTTTAGGGATGATGGTAGATCCACAATATGGTGGAGGTGGAATGGACACTGTTTCCTACGTCTTGGCTGTTGAAGAATTAAGCAAGATAGACGCCTCGGCTTCGGTCATTGTGTCGGTCAACAACTCCTTAGTATGTTACGGTTTACAAGCCTACGGAAGTGAAACTCAGAAACAAAAATATTTAACCAAATTAGCGACAGGCGAGTCTATCGGAGCATTTTGTTTGAGTGAACCGGAAGCTGGAAGTGATGCAACTTCTCAGAAGACTACTGCCATCGACATGGGTGACCATTACCTCCTTAATGGAACCAAAAACTGGATCACCAATGGAGGAACAGCCGATTTCCATATAGTAATAGCACAAACGAATAAAGAGAAAAAACACAAAGGCATCAACGCTTTTATTGTTGAAAAAGGATGGGATGGTTTTGAAGTGGGACCCAAGGAAGACAAGTTGGGAATTCGCGGAAGTGACACTCATTCCCTAAATTTTAACGACGTAAAAGTCCCTAAGGAAAATAGAATTGGCGAAGACGGTTTTGGATTTAAGTTCGCCATGAAAACATTAGCTGGTGGCCGTATTGGAATCGCAGCTCAAGCCTTAGGAATTGCCACTGGTGCCTACGAAATGGCACGCGACTATTCAAAAATTCGCAAGTCCTTTGGAACCGAAATTTGCAACCACCAAGCCATCGCCTTCAAATTGGCCGATATGCATACCGAAATTGCTGCAGCCCGTCACCTTGTGATGAAAGCAGCTTGGGACAAAGATCAAGGCAACAACTACGACATGAGTGGAGCAATGGCCAAGTTATATGCTAGTCAAGTAGCCATGGACACCACCATTGAAGCCGTCCAAATTCATGGAGGTAATGGTTTTGTTAAAGAGTACCATGTGGAACGATTGATGCGAGATGCCAAGATCACACAGATTTATGAAGGAACCAGTGAAATCCAAAGAATTGTGATTTCCAGAGGTCTGTTAAGAGACTAATCTTCATCCAAACATACATTGAAACCTGGCCTTGGTCGGGTTTTTTTTATGGCAAGTCCTCCGCCGCTGAAGCTTTAGAGGACCGCGCTATCCGCTTTTACTCCGCTACGCCGGTGGCGTATTCGGGGTAACCGCTTCTATCCCTCTTGCGGGAATTCAAAATAAATTTCACCTACAACTCCTTCAACCGCAACTATATAGGCAACCAAACAAGCCTATTAACGGTGCTTAAGGCTAGAATTCATGTAACATTTCATGCCTTCCTAGCGACTTATATAAAGCAACTTTCGAAGAGTGCGTCTAAATTTCGAAAAATCGGTTTCCCAACTCGATTTTTTTACCGAAATTGATACTCCAATAATTTTAGTCTTTAGTAACCATAAAAATAGCCAAACCTATGTCCGATGATTTTGATTTATTAGAAACCGATGACTCCACTTCAAAGCAAGAACAAGTTGAAGTAAATTGGGGGAAGTCCATTGACCAAATGAAGTCAAAACTGGCCCAAGAAGAAGATCCAGAAATGCGTCAAAAAATTCTCAATGCCACTTTGGACGACGTAGTTGGTATGGCAGAGAAGGATCGTACTTCTTTGTTAGATGCCATTAAGGATCTAACCGACTACCAAGATGAAGTTGGAATCATTTTCGAAAAATTCTCCACGCTCAACCCAGCCGAACAAAAAGTAATTGACGATGCCCAAAAAGCATTGGACCGTGCTAAAATGGAATTGGAAGACTCCGAAAATGTAAAAGACAGCTGGTGGAATAATTTATGGGGGCGTAAATCTAAAATCAAAAAACGTGAAGCCGAATTGGAAGCCGCGCAAAAAATACGCGATGGTGCCGACATGAAGGCCAAAGCCATGTTTCAAGAACGTATTGAAACAGCAGACGTTCAAACACTACTCAACGAACTCTCTTATAAAAGTCAGGCCGCAGTTAGCCGATTGAAAAATCGCGAGGTCGAGATAAAGGAAGTGGAAGAGAAATTACAAGTAGCCATCGTCGAGGCAAGTAAAAATCACACCAAAGCGCTCGAAAAGAAGAAGGAAACTGAAGATAAACTGGAAGAGCAATATGCCTTGCTTAAACAAGCGCGTCAGGGACTTGAAGAAATTTCAGATAAGCAATCCACAGCATATAGCGAAGCCATTGGTAGCATTACCACGCTGGAGCAAAAAGTAGAAGAGCTAGAAGGGCTTAAAAATGCCTATACCACTTTGGCTGCCAGTAAAGACAGTTTTGTACATAAGCACAATTTGACTATCAAAGTATTGACCTCTTTACGTAGTAATCTGCAAACACATAGAGCAAAATTAAAGAGTGATACTGACGAGCGATTGAAGTATTATGATGGCTATGTTGTAGCATTAAAAGCGAGAACAGATCAGGAATTTGCTGCGATCTTAGAACACTTAGGTGTAAAAACAGATGAACATATTGGACAAACTCTGGCTTCTATGCATTCTGCAAGTGCAAAAGCCCGTCAGGAAATGATGGACAATATTCCAGTACACGAAAAAGTAATGCAAGGTGTTTACGGCAGTTATGCCGAAGCCCTTCAGGAAATACGTGAGAAGGATGCCGATATTCAGAAAGATTTTGCCAATCGTTATGGAATAGATATGAAAGAGATTTTTGAAGAATACTATGCGAGTGACGGAAGCGCCCCTAGTGATGAACCTTCGGAAACGCCAGACAACCCAACTCCTGCTGAAGGAGATGATGATTTGTTAGGGTAGTTGATCTACGTGCTTGGAGCTACCTCTAGTTGTCTAGTTTCATTAGTTTGTCCGACCAATGTCCGGTCGAGCGCAGTCGAGACCTCAAGGCGCAGTCGAGGTTTTAATTCGTAGAACTATTTTAAATGGAATGAAAAGTTATTTTATCTATATACTAGAATGTTCAGACGGTCTGCTTTATACTGGTTTTACCAATAACATTTCAAGGAGATTTCAAGAACATCAGGAAGGTGAAAATAAGAATGCCTTTACATTTAAACGAAGACCTTTAAAATTAATATTTCACCAAGAATTTAACGATGTAAAACAAGCTATTTATTTTGAAAAGAAAATAAAACGTTGGAGCGCTCAGAAAAAGCGAGCTCTTGCCAACGGTGATGGTAAAATGTTACAAATACTAGCGGAATGCAGAAATATGACACATTACAAATTTTGCCCCACCGATGAGGAGGTCTCGACTGCGCTCGACCAGACATCACAAGAATGATCTAATAATTTATTTAGAATTTTAAATAAAGCAAACAAATAATCATGTCTTCCATTAACCAAATAGTCACTCCTTTAGATAGTGCTGTTCTTGAAAACAAAGATCAGTATGCAGTCTATTATAAGATTATAAACCACGCTTTTGGGCAGATGGTTGACAAACTGATGGAACATGAAATTTGCAATCCGTTAGAGCTTTCATTTATTAAGCAGTATTGTGAACTCCTCACTTATTCACTGGAAGCCTTCCGGGTGAAGTATTTGTTCGATGAAGAAGAGAAAATGCGTGTGGATCTTACAGAGTCGGGTTTCCCGAACTATTTAGAGTTTAGATACCTCATTAACGACCTGGCCTTAAAAAGTGAGCACATCAGTAAACTTCCAAAGCCTGAGCTTTTAAAGGAAGAGTTTTTAGAAAGTTTACTTAAATACAAAGAGCCTGTTCCCAAGCGTAAATTAGAACAAGCCGCCTCCATCGTATACTATTCTTCAGTACAAAAAAACTATATTTTTAAACGTTTCGTACAGGGGAAAATCATAAAAATTGAAAACAACCCGGATGCACCCTATTTGGTAAGCTGGTCTTTTTATGATATTTCATTGAACCGTCCCTTTATATGTTTCATGTACTTTGATCTCCACAAGACCGATGTCGATGAAGCCACTGAAGCCATTTATGACATACTTGAAAAATCGGCAGACCGAGACATGAGTTTAGATATGATGGCCTATGCTATTGATAAAAAACTACCCAAAGTACTTCCTAAGAAATTTCGGAAAATCGACCTAGGTCCTTTGCATAATGTTTTCGCCAAGGATGAATTAGAAATCACCCACTTAATATTGGAAGGAATTATAAATAAAACATTAAAACTTCCTGCCTGCGCTGTGTCCTTATCCATTGATGAAATTCATTCAACAGGACAGTTTAGTGAAGGTAGTTTTTTCAGCAAACAGGTGTTACAAGTTTGGGAGTCCAAAAAGACCGAAAGTTATGTTTTTACTACACACAGAGTAATGCAGATGCTCTACGACAGGATTCCTGAAAGCATGAACAAACTAACCAAAGAACCGATCGAAATACCCCAATTAAAACTATAATATGGAGCACAACACCACATTTCCCATAAAAAACTCTGAACTCGCTATCCTGCGGGATGAGGCCACCTCATATCTAAAAGGGGTGCAATGGGATCAAGGTCATAAGGCGAAGAATAGGGATAAAAATAAAAAGGACGAGTCCATTTTATTATACCTCTCCAAAGCAAAAGGAAATAACACTTCTCAAGTGGTGTCTGTATCCAAATCAGTATTGGGATTAAAAAAACGATTACTACCAGACTCGGTGGCTATTCCGCTGCATTTAAACGAGGCGTTGTATGCCCTTCAAGAAGGCTTGACCATGGGTATTTGGCTCAAGGATAGTTATTACGACGGATCGGGATTGAGCGGACTTAACGAACGTAAGTCAGACCTTGATAACTCTCAGCGTCGAGAATTCGATTCAAAACAACATACGGCTACGGCTTTTATGCTCTTTGGAACCGCATGCAGAGTTTTATACGATTTAAAACCCAAAGCTTCGGATGATCTTTCGGTATTACAGAACAAATTTGCTGGGATTCCAGAGCTGTCATTCATGTCGCCTATCAAGGGAGTTTCCTGTATGCTTTTCTACTATGACAAGTATTTGAATCATCCTGAAATAATTACCAAGGATCAAGATGTTGTCGATTTTACTGTGGTTTATTTTGAAGCCATTATTGCTGAAATTCAGCTGCGCTTAGCTTCCCTGGAATACACCGAATCCATTACGGACCGCACCTACAAACTGGAGCAAAGCGAATTTGCCGTTTCCGGTTGGGAAAACGTATTTGAAGGCAGCGCCAAAAGCATCGAATTCAATAAAATTGAATTTGAAGAAATTGTTGGAAACCGTGACGCCAAGCATTTTGCCCGCCGATTGACGGAGCGTTTAATGAGTTACGATTTTACGGCCAAGAAGAATCCTTTTCAGGAATTAGGAGGATTTATGCCCGTTTTTATGGGCTACGGAATACCAGGGACAGGAAAGAGTATGCTAATTGCTGCCATCGCGACCCGTTTGAAAGAACACTGTGATAATTTGGAACTTCCCTTTCTATTTCACCCCATGCCAGATACGCTCATCTCAACCTTTCAAGGAGGCTCAGCGGAAAAGATGGTACAATGGATGAAACCCATGCAAGACCCTTCAAAGTTGATTTTTGCGCCTATTGATGATGCAGAGAACAACCTACAAGAACGTACCGCTCAAGGAGTTTCAGCGGGCGTAAAAGAAGTGATTGGTGTCTTTCTTCGTTATACAGAAGGAGCCTATGCCGTGAATTATGGAAACAGCTCCGTCGGACTCTTTACCAATCTACCCGAAATGTTGGACAAAGCTGTAATTTCAAGGGTACAAGGTCGATTCAAAATTGATGGAGCTCGAACGATTCCAGACTTTATAGATCAGGATTATTTGTGGTGGAACAAGCTAGATAAAACCATGCCCGGTTTTGTAAACATGAAAGACCCGAATGACTATAGTTATTTGAGCGAGCAAGGCTTGGCTAAAAACCTAGGTGAAATATTAAAACAAGCAGAGAAACCTTCCGAAGAAAGAGTGCTGGACATGTACGAGAAAACGGAAGAAAAATACAAGGACAACGAACATCTTTTTTATGCCGAATTATACAAAAACATTCAAAAGGCATTTCCGTTCTTCTCCTCTAGAGATATTCGAAATATTCAGAGCGCAGTTTCCCTTCGTCTGACCGATTTCAACCTGCCTGAGGATTGGTTCGAAAACCCGGAAGTGTATTTCAAACAACAATATGATGTGAAATTTGGAATGCTTCAGGAATTAATGCGTGACAATATGAAAGGACTTAATTTTAGTGATATCAGACGACAAGAAGTGGTTCGCTATTTAGATAATGTCGCCACCATTGCGGACACCGATTTCAAACGAAAAGTTGATCAGCGTATCCACGATATGAATATTCAGCAAGAGGCGCGTAAACAATTTGAAGAAGACGATTAAAAATGGATAAACTAAAGGCAGCTGGATTAATTGGAGGAGCATTAGCGCCCATATCGGGTTCTTTGGCAGAACGCTATAATGGCTGTCTGGCTATGTTAGGCGTGAGCCCTACGAAGCTCACCAGTTTTTCAGTGGATGGCATAGGATGGAGCCCAGAAGTTTCCGAAGAAAAAAAGGAAGCTTTTTATTTAAACATAGGGGAAGCGAATAGCAATGCCATCATCATAACACCGGCCCAAAAAGGCAAGCCAGTTCATATGCCTTTTAATAGTTTCGATCGAGATATTATGACGGCCATTTTTGCGGCTTACGACCGAGAGATACGGGATATTACTAAGGATTCAGCGCTTTGCGTGCAATTGGATCAACATATGGATGCCTATTACGAACCTTTTGATTTACTGCGTTACAAGCAGATTTCGGTGAGTTTTAAACTACTCAACAAACTGGATGAAATTCAAAAAGAACAGCAGGAATTAGTGGCCACCTTCTACGAGGGAAACAACTTTATCGATAGAGGCATTCACAATAAATTATTGGATTCGGCTAAGAAATACGGTGATTTACGTCAGCGCAAGTTGATTTTAGAACCCATCACCTTGACCATCAAATCATTTTATACGAAGGCCTTTGGAGGTATTTTCGTCCTTCGGGATTTTGTGAATGATATCATTGTCTTTGAAACCATGGAGGTGTTCGAAAGAGCGATAAAAGATACGGTGCATGATGTGACGTTATTTCATATTAGTCATAATGAATTAACCTCAACCCTGGTCAATCATCGCATCACCGATTTCAACATAAAAAAGGCAGCGAAAACCAAACGTTATGAGCGAATTAAAAAACACTTGTTTGTACAATATTTAGAAAATTTTGAGCATCCGTTACACGAGGTTTTGGACAGTCCATTTTTGTTTAAAAAGTATCTCAATAATTTGGATAAAGACACTCAGAAAAAAATAATGAGTGTTGAAATATACAACCAAAGGAAGATTGTAGAGCGAGATTTAAATATAGAAGAAGTAGTGGATATGCAGTACACTAAATCGCTACTCGAACCACACTCTTCCTTGGAAGAGGAACCGCGAGAATTGGTTTGGCAGTTACTCACTAAAATAGCACCGACGGACCCACTGCATTTGTACTGGTATGACAAAGAGCAATTTTACAAAGCTTATGACACCTGGAGGCCTTCCTACAGGGAATGGGTAATAAATTGTATCTTAGAAAATAACGAAATTCACAGCACATGATCACTCTAGAAATTATTGTATTTATTGTATCTATTCTCTTCGGAATTGTACTCTATGTTCGAGAATCGAAACGCAACAAGGTGTATCGTTTTTTTAATAAATTAATGCATACGAAGGACCTCCAAATGAGCCCCAATAACCCTAAAGGCTTTGTGCACCAACAACCATTTTTAATGCGTTTGGTATGGGTGACCTTGTTTTTTTTAATAGCGGCTGTTATCGTAGCTTTTGTGACTCCTTTTGACGGATTTTACATCCAATATTTTGCCTCAGCTATTGTAGGAACCTTGGCTGGGACGTACATCGCTTCCCTGTTTTTTGCTACCAAAAAAGGTTTGAATAAAGAGAGCATCAAAAAAGTGATTGAAAAAGGCAAAGACTTTGTAGAAGAACTCACTGAAGGGGAAGAAAATAGCATCGAAGTAGAAGCCACAGAAGTTCCTGAAAAACTAGAAGCAAAGACAGAAGAACCGCCTCAAAAGAGTGCGCGAGATCGATTGAAAGACAAAGGGATGATCAACTAAATAAGACGTTAGCAACCTAATTTAAAAGATAATGATTAAAAGATATTGGCAAAAAGGGCGTAAGCAAAAGGTCATCACCATCGTGGGTGGCTTGATACTGCTTATTTTATTGTTTGTATTGCGTGATGACTATCAACCTGCTCTTTTATTTCTTCGGAAATTTATATTCCTCATCCTAGTGGCGGGCCTCTTTCTATGGTTCACGCTCGCAAAATTCAGAAAGGCAGCTAGCACAGGAAAACGACTTCTCATCTTAGTTGGAATTATTGCCTTCTTTGCTACTGGCTGGTTTTTTGGGGCCAAACTACAACTGTATCAATTCATGCAGAGTTATAATGTCTTTACTGACCTCAACCGTGTAGAATTACATGAATTACCCTTAACACAGAACGAACGAATTCAGCCCTTTAATAATATTGTGACCATGGCATACGAATCTATTGGGGAAACCCAAGAAGTGTCACTACCACAATTGGTACGTGTAGATTCTACCAACCAATGGACCATGGCCGTACAGCCATCCCGAGAGTATTCCTGGCAACGAATGAACAATAATGTGGAAGCGCTATTTACCGTGGAAAGCACTTCTCCTTTTCCACGTTTTTCGGGTGAAAATCGAATTCCGGTTACTTTTTCCATCGGTGAGTCACTTGCCTTTAGCAGAAACACCAATAATGCGGTCGTACAACGATTCAACTTTTTTAGATTATTCACACATGAGCCCAGCGACGTATTTTATATGAAGGACGATTCAGGCAAATGGGTGCAAGTGGTAAGTTTGATCAAATGGAAAGGATTCTTTTTCCCTTATCCTAGCTATGGTGGTGTGATGATCATCGATCCAGGTGAGCATACAACTAGCGATTACCTAGAACGTATTACCATTGGAAAAGGGACTTATATTCCTCCTTCAGAAACAAAAAATCATCCGTTTCTAACTCGTCAAAATACCCTTGCTGAAGAAGTTTCTCGACTGCAAGCCCAATCGCTGCAATTTTTAGGAGGATTCACAGATCCGCTTCCTTGGAACATGCAAACAGCGGTGAAAATTCCTGATTTGATTGATGATGAAAATCAGCAACCCTTCGTGACCGATTTCAACTTTGACACTATGAAAGAGGATGCTTACAGTGGTTTATATCATTGGTTTGGACTAGAGCCTATTGGTGCAGAGCGAACCAGTCTTTCGTTTAGCGTGATGATTCCTGCCGACGGAACGGATCAATTGTTCTACTACAATCACGCGGCTAAAAATGAAGCATTGGCCGGAGTTTCTGCCATGCCATTAAAAGTTGTGGAATCTAGAAAGGAATATGATTGGAGCGTCAATAAGCCAGTAGAGTTTCGACCCTATATCAAAGAAATTGCAGGCAGAAAGCGATTGTTTGTATTGAGCACCGTGGCGGCGAAAAGAGACGATAGCAAAAAATTTGACGGTGCTGCCACACCCGATTTGGCTTTAATTGATTGTGAATACCGAGACGTAGTTTGGATTGACGCCAAGCATCCATCTCAATGGGAAGATGCGATTTTAGATCAAATGGGAGAAACATGGAAGAAAGAAGAAGGCTTAACAGATGAAGATATCTGGCCGAATCGTAAGGAGGTTGATGTGTTAACATCTAGCGGTGATACAATACGTTTTGTTATTAAAGATACCACACCATTTATAGGAGATTCTATCAAATATTATCATGATACTCGAATAGATTCGATCTCTGAAAAGGTCGTTGAAATTTTGGATGATAGTATCAATTAAATGAACGCCCTACCTAACAACGTGTTCAAATCGAAGGTTCATGAGATGCCTTTTTTATGGAACGGCGCGATACGACTACTCCAGAACCAATAATTTTAATACTGTAATGGAATTTCCACAATCTGTTGTTGTAAAGCTGCGACCACTAATCCCGCTACATTCTTACAATTCAATTTTAATAAAAGGTTATTGCGATGCCCATCTACTGTCCTCGGACTAATAAACAGTTTATCGGCAATTTCAGGAGCCGCATATTGCTCGCAAATTAACTGCAAAACTTCTTTCTCTCGCACCGTTAATTCCAAAGAGAACTGGGCCTTGGGTTTTTTCTTAGAAATTATATTCTCTCTAATGATGGTCAAGACCTCGCTATTGTAATAGAACCCATTTGCATAAACGGCCTTAATGGTTTCTACTACTTCCTTGGGCAGTGAGTTTTTAGGCAGATAAGCGACGGCCGACAGTTCGATCATATTAATAATGAACGCCCTGCTAAAATAAGTGGAGAGCACGATAGTTTTGAGCGTTGGATACTTGGTTTGCATTATTTTGGCAACTTCAATCCCGTTCATTTCAGGCATTTTCAAATCGAGCAATAAAATATCGGGAAGGTCTTTGGATAGCGTAAGTTTGTCAAGCAAGTCAACCCCATTTTCCGCTTCTAAAATCACTTGAAGCGACTGGTAACTGTCTAATATTAATTTCATACCCTTTCGAAAAAGAGCTTCATCGTCTGCTATTGCTATTTTTATGACTTTCATATAACAATTTTGAGAATTTAGATCGTTCCCGTTTCATCTTGCTGCAATTCAATCAAGACGTTCACACCATTACCAGGGGACGAATCGAATTGATAACTGGCCTTGATCATTTGCAATCGGCTTTCAATGTTTTTCATTCCAAGTCCCATTTTAGTGGCCAATTGGGTACTATCGAAGCCAACTCCATTGTCTTGGTAAGTTAGCTTAATTAAATCGCTTTTGGCCCAAAGCTTTATGTCAATTTTGGTTGCTTTTCCATGCCTAATGGAATTATTAATTTGTTCTTGAATAACCCTAAAAAGATTTAATTCTATTAATCTGTCCTCAATATTGTTCTCGTCTTCCATGGTTATAAAATCAAGTTGAACGGTGTCCAGTTGATTATAACTATGCTGTAATTCTCTAATGGCTTCCACCAACCCAAATTCTTCCAAAGTGGGAGGTAACAACTCATGTGAAATTTGTCGAGTGGAATCTATCGTTGTATTAATAACGAGCTCTATTTCATCGGTAATAGCACTAAGGTCATCACCATCCTTACTGAATTCTTTAAGGCGGTGTATATTCAGAAATATGACATTCAGTTTGGATCCAATTTCATCGTGCAAATCTCTTGCAATACGCTTTCTTTCGGCCTCTTGCGTTAAAATGTTACTATGCAGTAATTCTTCTTGGTGCTGCAAAGCAAGTTTTTGAACTTGCATTTGTTCTTTCAGAATCTTTTTCTGAGAAAAATTCACGAAGAGTACAAAAGCCATGGCAAATGCTAGCATAAATAAGATCCCGCCAGCCATTAGGGTGATAAGGTTTTCTTCCTGAAAAATGCTTTCCATAATCCTAATAAAATAAGCAATTGAAAAATGAAGTTCAAAATTGCATTAAAAGCCCAAAACACAACGTAACCTTCAACGTTAATCAAAGAGAATTTGCCGTACATAAAGATAAATAAACTTCCCGAATAGTAAATAAGAATAGCCGAGTTGACCAAACGCAGACTTTTAGACACGGCTGTAGAAAACGAACTGTTTTCTACCAGATTGTAAAAATACAACACCGCGTAGGCAATAATGGTGACTTGGACTGCGGTTTTTGCGAAGGTATTGAACGTATAAATGCTCTGAAGGAATATCGAATTAAGCAAAATAAGTAAGCACCCACCAATGACAAAATACCGAAAGGCATTTTTAATCAGGGCCGGTTTGTTAATTAAGCTCATATAAAAGTATGAGAATAAAATAAACTCTCCCAATGTATAGAGGTGTAACAGTGGGAGATTATTCTGTTTAAATTGCATAAAAGTAAAGGCCAGAATCTCTATAATAAGATTCAGAATTAAAAAATAAAATAAGCGTCGAAACGGAGTATTTAGTTTTTTTCGGTATACAAAACAGAAGACCACATTAACACTGAGACAAACCAGTGCTAATTTCACGGCATAGTAGTATATCGTATGTACTGTCTCGTATGAATCCATTGCAGAGGTATAAGGTGAATCTTACTGAACTAAATCAAAGTCGAATAAGGTTGGACAGGCAGCTGGGCAAGGTTGTGTAAAATCGTAAAAAACGTTTGACACTATGGTATCTCCAGGTTCTGATTTTGATACTGATTTATGTTCTACGACAAAAATCATGTCAGCCTCGGTCACAAAACCATTATCGGTATCAACATTCTTAATTGCATTCATAACATATAACGAACCCCCAGGTTTCGCTCTCACAGCGCAAAGAAGTTCATACAATTCTTCCACCTTCACATGGACTCCTAAAGTTAAATGATCAGATTCTGTTCCAGACAGCGTCTCTTTTAGGTGCTCGTAATAAACTTCATATCTTGCAATATCAGCAATCGCTATAGGATTTGATATTCTATAGTCTTTTATTTTTCTGTTTTCAAAATCACAACTATCGGATAAATGGATAACCGCTGATTTTACCTCTTGCGGTATTTTTTTGTCATTTTTGCAAGCCCATGAGCAGGTTAGCAAAATTCCAATGGCAAGGGTGTAAATAATTGTTGTTTTCATGATTGTTGGTTTTGAGAGTTAGAAATTTTTTCACTCCTAAAGTACTCATTAATAAACCTGTATTCATTTACAATCCTTCAAAACAGGTTGAATTACCTGTTCATTCCCGTTGAATTACCTATCGTACTTTCTATTTGATAACAAAAGCTAGGATTCTCGACTTGAGCATCATCATTTTTTCGGGCTACTCGATCTGGACCTTATAATCTTTTAAATGTAGGAAACCATCCACGCCATTCAACCTGTTTTATGGATTCGGGTTGAATTGCTCTTATATGGGAAGTTTAATCTGTGGACATTAGCAGTGTACTAATTCAAATAAAGTGACTCAGAAATTAATCCCTCTTAATCAAAAACTAATTTAAATTTAAAACTATGGATGCAGAATCCATCTTCGTAAGTTATTCAAGTAAAGACAAATCATTTGCGCTAGAGTTTGTGAAAGAACTACAGCGTTTAGGAATCAATGTCTGGATCGATCAATTGGGTATTCAGCTAGGAGATAACTGGGACAATGCCATTGAAGAAGCCTTAGAAAAATCGAATACATTTTTATTATTCATTTCGCCTACTGCCGTAGCATCTCAAAATGTACAAGACGAAGTGCATATAGCCATTGAGAGGAAGAAAAGGTTAATTCCCATATTAATACAGCAATGTGATATGCCTATGCGTTGGCAACGATTTCAATATGCGGACCTTACTAAGGACCCCAATAAAGGGCTTCAGAGTATCATGGAATTTCTTGGGCTTGAAGAAACCGCCAACCAAAAATTAAAAGAAATACTTTCTCTCATAGGAGTCTCGGAGGAATCGGAAAAGGAGACAGCCAATGCGATTGAAGCTAAGCCATCCAATCATTTAGAACAACCAGAGGCCGATCTTCTCATTTCGGAAACAGAGATTAATTGTGCCACTGTAATACATAAGAGAGGCATCAAAAAAAACATGCAGCTCATTATTTTCGTTGCTGTTTTGAGCACTATTCTTGCCTTACTACTTTCTTTTTTGGACTTGGAAATGCAAAAATGGAGCATTATTATCGGCTGTTTGTCTATTAACCTTTTATCTATTCGACCTTTTGGTGGTATTAAAAAACGAGAACGCAAAATAGATTTAATGGGCTTACTAAAATTAAAAAGAGATCGATTAATTCGTGTAGTAAACAGATTAGACGATGACGAAATAAATCTCTTCAATGAAGAATTTACAAATTACATTACCATTTAAAACCTATTCTTATGAAACGCATCGAAGACAAGATAAAAGAAATTGAGAAGAAGGATAAAACCAATAGACGCCTATATATAGGTGTTGTTGTATTAATTGCATTGTTTATGCTATCCACGCTTTATTTTGGCAACGAAATATCAAAACGTGAAAAAACCATAGCAAAGCGTGAGGTAACTATATTAGATCGAGAAGAAACTATCTCTGTGCAAAAAATTGAGCAATCTGACACCTACAAAAAGTTGGATGCCTCTTTTGATTCTCTTCAGAAGAGTTTACGCCCTAAGGAATATTGGAATCATATTAAAAAAGAAAATTCGGTAGAAGGCTATATCTCCTATATTACAAATGATTGGGGTATTGACAAAACACCTTATTTGCCTAAAGCGATTAACAATTTAAAATCATCAAATCCAGAAGCAATTGGCTTTAAAGGATGGTTATGGGTGGGGTCTAAAAAAACGAATGGGACTTATGTTTCAAAAGATATAATTGAAGTCATCTATCGAGCTGGTTCAAAAGCAGGTTTTGAGAATTCAGAGATTCAAAAAGGTGATATTGTAAAATTAACGACTACCCGCAATCGAAGAACCTATAAACGGAAAACCTTAAAAAGGCGAAACGTGAACTCGAACGGATGGCGGAACAAAACAAAAGGGTTTGTAACAGACGTTTGGAAAGATCCTAATTCCACTGATTTTATAATTGAGATTAAATACTATTAATTTCTGTAAAGAAACATTCAGAGGTAGTCCTCTCATTTTCTAAACGTAAATGACCATCTAAAAGAAACAGCGCCGACTACAAAAAGAAATTCCAGACGAGTCCAAAACGGATAACACCATCACGGTACGGATACCCTGGCGCCGCATAATGGTTGCTAGTGCTATTGAACAATTGATTTACATGCTCGTAGCTCACATAAATACGGGTTTGACGAATCTTGGCGTTAAAAAAGATATCTACCAAGGGAAAAGCACCAAATTCTTGATTATTCTGAACGTAAAATTCAGCTAAAACAGGATCATAGCCGTTCATAGTATAAGCGGTAAAATACTTCACATGAACCCCCATTTGAACGGACATGGCTTTCTCAAACCATTCATCTTGATAATATAAAGATTGGCGCGTTACAATTTGAGGTACGTTCAATATTCCCTCTCCGCTCAATGCTTGTTGAAACATCACGGTATTCATCAAGGCGAATTTTTTGTATTTGAATTCTCGTTCGGCCTTTATTTTTAAGTAATCGATACGTTCACCATTTTGTTGTGGTGTTGGAGTACTGTCAATGGCTTGAATCGTAAAGTACGCATAATCATCAATCCCAGTATAACTTACGGTCGCATTCAATAATTTTTTAGACCGAATTTCAAATCGGAGCTCCTGTGTTTTTACATTATCAAAATTGGTTTGCCAATTGTAATTCACATAATCACTCTGATTGAGCAGCAAATTAAAATTAGGTGCTACGCTGTGAAGATTCACACTTGCCTTTACCTCATTATTCTCATCAAGCGCGTAAGACGCTCCTCCTGTAATAAAATTCCCATCCAGATCTCCAGAAACATTAATGGCCCCTTTTCCGAAGAGTTTAAAACCTCTATACTCCTTTTCATAAGAAGCTCCGGCCTGCACCAAATTCCCTTTCAAGCGATTGGTAATAATTCCATCATCCAATTGTAAAACCGAATTGTAACCATAATTATAATCGGTATACCCAATAAAGGCGGAAATTTTACCTAGGGTCGAATTGTCCAACGTAGCCATTCCCTTAATTTGAAAATCTTCAAATTTGGTTGTTTTTTTCAAACTTCCGGTGAGATAGGATTCACCCAAACCTTCAAAAGGTTCGGTCTGGCGGTACTCGTAAAATCGGTCCTCGTAACTAATCGAATTTCCAATGGTAAGTACATTGTATTCCAAGCTATCTCGCTTGCTAATTAATTCATATTCTTGTATTCCAAAGAAACGTAAGCCTTCCAATTTATTTTCTGAATCCTCAAAGTTCACATCCAGACGCCCTCGATCTTCAAACTCGGGATCATTAGCCTCAAATAGCGCAATCGAATTTGCAGTCAAGCCACCATTCTCCTTATTCAGCACATCCTGAGCAACCATGTGCGCTCTAATATTGTAGCGTTTGTCTTTTGTATGATAATTAGATGTAAAGCGAAAATTCCCGGTACTGCTCAAATTATTTTGATACTGCCCCAAGGATCGCACCCCCTTATATGACACCGAAAAATTAAACTGCTCGCTGGTATTTACCGTAAAAAAAGCATCCAATTGCTGCCCTTGATTGAAGGCAGTTTTGAAGTATATTTCTGTGAGCGGTGTAGGGACATGATAATAGTAGATATCGTCGACATTTTCATAGTTAAGATGATGTGCCTGGGCTGCAAACTTTGGAAGCAAATCCATGTCGTCAAACGAATACGCCAGCGAATTATACGTCTGACCTACATTCGCAAAAGGCAATAACTCAAAATCATCTCTTCGCAAGTAATTAAATTTATACGCTTTGGCAATAGTGAGTGTGGTATCCAAATAAGTAGTATCACGATCTATCGAAATCATTTTATACAAATCGATCGGCGGTTTGTCAGCTTTTGGTTTATTGTCTCGGAAACGAGTTGCAGAATCCTGCGAAAACACTAATGCTGAAGTGCAAAAAAGAAGAAGTAGCAAAAGTATTTTTTTCATTTTATTCTGAATGATTCGAGCGACAAAGATATATTATTGGTTTTAATTGAGTACACCCTTTAACGATTCGTAAAGATCAGAATTTACCGACGGAATGAAAGAAGCGCACGACTCAAAATTAAAGGTGCTTGGCAAAATTTTTCAAAACTGATGTAAAATAGTGTTTCGTTTCAGGACTACGTTTTGTAATTTAACAGCGATGTTGAAACTCAAAATTCATGCCCATTTAATTGAATGTGGCACCGACGAAGCCGGCCGTGGTTGTTTGGCTGGACCCGTAACGGCTGCGGCAGTAATTTTGCCGGAAGATTTTAGCCATCCATGGCTTACCGACTCCAAACAACTCTCTCACAAAAAACGCATGGAATTGAAACCCATCATTGAAGAACAGGCAATCGCTTATGCCGTTGCTCATGTGATGATGGATGAAATTGACCAAATTAACATCCTCAACGCATCTATCTTAGGAATGCACCGGGCCATCGAGCTGTTGACGATTCAACCAGAATTTATATCGGTGGATGGAAATCGTTTTAAACCTTATAATAAAGTTCCTTATGAATGTGTGATCAAAGGAGATGGTAAATATTTACACATTGCAGCGGCTTCCATTTTGGCGAAGACGGCTAGAGATGAATACATGACCAAACTTCACGATCAATTTCCCGCCTACGGATGGGCCAAGAACAAAGGTTATCCAACCATCGAGCACAGAGAAGCAATTAAAAAGCACGGCCCTACGCCTATGCATCGAAAAAGTTTCCGATTGCTGCCCGACCAATTGAAGTTGAATTTATAAAAAGTTAACACCTTATTCAATATTGTTGAAAACCCGTCAATAAACATTTTACAAAGCAGCTCCAACACCCCCAAAACCTCACTATTTTTGTATATGCATCATCAAAAGCGACTTCTTTTATTATTTCTGATGATTTTCTGCCTGTGGAGCTGTAAACAGTCTACCCCTAGGGCTGAGAATAGCATCGATTATATTCCTAAAAATAGCGAGAGCGTTATCAAAATCGCGCACTTAGAGACAACCACAAGCGATTTTTCTGGAAGTAGTTTGTTTTCAAAGCTGAAACAACCAGTTTTGTACGATTTCCTAAAAGACCAAAGCGATTTTATTTCGAGATTAAAATTGGACGGTGAGAGTGTGATATGCTTTCAGAAAATGGTAGATAGCGTACGTCATTTCACCTTTATTACTCATACAAATCCCTTAGTACTCGTATTGGATTCAACCTATCAAAATGAAACTACAGTTACGACCTACAAAGGCCATCAGATTGCTGAGAACACCTTTGGCGAGACTTTAAATTACAGTGCTCGCGTTGACAGTATGTTTGTCGCTTCTTCTTCCGAAGTCATTCTGAAAAGCATTATAGATAATAAAACAAAGCATTCGTCCACCTTTAGAAAAGCGTATGCGCTCAAGTCAAAAGATGGATTGGTAAGCATGATACAGCCCAATGCGCTCCGCATTAACGATTCGCTCACGCTCAATTTTGCCTCACAAGCTGCCTTGGAATTACAAGTTTATCCTGATGGAATAAGCGCCAGTGGTGTGGTTTTGGATCGTGATAGTCTGCCACAATTACTTAACGTATTTCACGGACTTCACCCCCAACCCAACCGTTCAGCGAACGTTACCCCCGTTTCGGCCAAGCAAGTAAGGGCGATTACCTACGACGATGCGGATTTATTAGAACAAAACCTTCAGAAATACCATGGAAACAGCCAAACATTAGATCCTCTTTTTGGCTCTATCAATGAAATTACAGGGCTACAATTGAAAGATGGAAAAGCGATCGTGTTACAAAGTATAGACCCCACGATTACCGATTCTGAATTTAAACGATTTACTTCAGAAGCTGGAGAGTTTAGGGACATAACACTCTATAATTTTTCAGAATCATTGACCTTTTTTGAATCCTTTGCACCCTTCATTGACCCTATTCAACCGCAATATGCCTTTCAATGGGAGGATTTCTTTGTTTTTACTGAAACAGAAACGGCGGCACAACAACTCATCACAGATTATACTAACGGCACTACCTTAGCAAAAACCAGCTATTATGAAAACTCAGCCACCGAATTAAGTGAGTCCTCATCATTTCTAGTCTACAGTTTACAGGGCACTATCGACCCTTGGCTGGCGCCTTTTTTAAATGCAAAAAGTAGTCAAGTAAGCAAGTTTCCGTTGGCTGCCATGCAATTGAGTTATGATCGAGATTTCGCGCATATTAATTTGGTGTGTAAGGAAGTTTCACAGCAACAAGAACGTACGGGATTAGTTACTCAAGTGTTTACAAAACAACTAGATGACAAGTTATTGGGAGCGCCTCAATTTTTCTTCAACCATCGAACACGAGGACTGGATGTGGTTGCACAGGATATTAAGAATCAGTTGTACTTGATTTCGGCCAATGGCTCTGTACTCTGGAAAAAACAGTTGGATGGCCCCATTCTAGGGGAAGTTCAAGAAGTGGATATGCTACGAAATGGCAAAAAACAGCTCGCCTTGACTACGCCCAACACCTTTTACGTTTTGGATCGGAATGGGAAATCGGTCGCTCCATTTCCGAAGAAATACAAGGACAAGATTACCCAACCTCTTGCAATTTTCGATTACGACAACAAACGAAAATACCGTTTTGTGATTACCCAAGGTAAAGAGGTACATATGTATGATCGAGATGGGAAAACGGTCTCCGGATTTACTTTTAAAAAGGCTGGATCCAACATTGTATTGCCACCTCAACACATTCGTATGGGTAACAAAGATTACCTTTTAATTGCTGAAGAAAATGGCAAACTCAATATTCTGAGTCGTGTTGGTAAAGAACGTATTAAAGTAAACAAGACCTTCGATTTTTCGGAAACTCCTGTGGTTCGTGAGGGTCAAAGTTTTGTGGTCATCGATACGGATAATAGCAAGCATTCTATATCACAAAGTGGAAAGGTGACTTCAGAAAAACTAAAAGTATCTGAAAATTACTGGTTCGCCATTCGTGGAAATACAAAAGTCACTTTGGACGATAATCTACTTCGGGTGAATGGAAAATTGGTAGAACTGCCCTTTGGTGTCTATAGCGAACCCAATCTTTGCATTTCCAACAGAAAGACTTATGTTCTGGTGACCGATATACAAGAGAAAAAAGTCTATGCACTTGACAAATCAGGCAATATACTGAACGGTTTTCCTATCTACGGAAGTGGACAGGCGTCTCTGGGAGATGCTAAAAACAACGATAAAAATGCCTTAGTGGTTAAAGGAAACGACAACGAAGTGATTTTATATAGTTTGGATTAAAAACACTTTGGCACATAATGGGTCACATATCTTCTAACTTTGGTTACATACATGATAGTTCCCAAAATTACTTGAGACTATATTTGTTTTAAAATAATAAGAAAAACCTAGTTGTGGTTAACGTACAAGCTCCCTAAAATAGTAGTTGAGCAATAAGAAACAGAAAAATACTATCTTTAAGTACAAGAACCCATTTTGGTTTATGACGAAGCTTTCCCTAATTTTCTATTTTGTTTTTATAGCGCTGGCATCTGGTCAAGTGGATAATGGCGATCGTTTCTCTATTCCGAAGGAAGATTCGATATTCATTCAACAGCAGAAACTAATCGTTTCTCAGTTTATAAACCCGAAACCCGACAGCGCGCTTTACCATATAAAAAAGATTGAGCGGTTCAGCATTGAAAAAGATCTTTTTACTGGAAAAACCGAATCCTACTACCTATATGCCACCTATTACAGGAGGGTACAAAAAATAGATACTGCGATTTTCTACTATAATAGACTTCTGGATCTTTCAAATAGTAAAGGTTATATAAAGGGGAAAAGTCTGGCGTACAATGGCCTTTGTCGCTTGAACTATTCCCTGGGAAATATAGATATAGCCATTGAGTCTTGTTTGGATTGCCTGAAGTTACAGGATAGTATCACCGACGGTTTTAACAACATAATACCGGACACTCATATCGCATTGGCAAGTGCCTTCATTAGAAAGAACGAGCTTCAAACTGCCATCACCAATTTATTAATAGTTGATTCCCTACACAACGTCACACCGTTACGACCCGATATTATTGCCGCGGCCTTTCAAAGTCTGGGAAACATTTATACCAATTTAAAGCAATATAACACCGCAGAGATCTATTACTTACAGGCGAATGAGGAATTCAAAAAACTTCCTGAGAACGCGGCGGCCTATTATATGCAAACCACCAACAGGCACCTGGGGGAAGTTCATTATTACAAGGGAAACTACAGGGAAGCAGACAGTCTACTTACTGGGAGCCGGGAGTTTTTCGCCATGATTAAAGACGAACGAACCCTTGCCGAGATTAACACTGCTTTGGGATTGCTCAACATAAGAACAAACAATTATGATGAAGCCGAATCATTTCTAAAAGAGGCCCTGGAGCTCAATAAGAACAATATTTTCGATTATGAGGCCTCCCAGAGTGGAATTGAATTGGCTAAATTATTTCTTGTGAAAAAAGAGGCTTCAAAAGCCATATCGACCTTGGACGACGTATTGGAATACAATAGAGGTAACAAAAATAGTAGCATCGATCAGCAGGTTTTTGAATTGGCATCAAAGGCCTACGCCCAGCAAAATAAATATGATCAGGCTTATGGCAATCTTCAAAAAGCCAATAGGATAAAAGATTCGTTAAGTGAATTGCAAAGTGCCGAAAAAATCAAGGAAATTGAAGGTATTTATCAGACTGAAAAACGGGACCGTGAAATTGAACTGCTCACCTCTCAAAACAAATTGGCTGAGCAGCAGAAAACAAACCAGCGAAATCTATTATTGGGTGGTTTGGTCCTCACCTCCTTCGCTGGAATCTTTTTCCTTTTTCAATTACGAAACCGGAAAAAGACCAATCGTAAGTTAAAGGAGCTCGACGCTGCAAAATCAACATTCTTTGCCAATATATCCCATGAATTCCGTACGCCGCTTACCTTGATCAAGGGGCCCATCGAGGATCAGCTCACGAATACCCAATTGAACCCCTCACAGCGAAGAAATCTATTGGCGGCGCAAAGCAACACCATTCGGTTGGAATCGTTAGTAGAACAATTACTTGCCCTGTCCAAATTGGAAAGTGGAAACTTAAAACTACAGGTACAGCCCGGAAATCTGCCTCAGTTTATCGCAGCCCAAGCAGAGGCTTTTTCATTCAGTGCCGGAGAGAAGCAAATTGACTTCAGAATAAACCTGAAAGAAGATGAGCAACTGGATTGGTTTGACAGAGATGCACTGGAGAAAACACTCTTCAATTTGATTGGCAATGCCATAAAATACACCCCAGAGAATGGAACCATTGAAATTGTTGCTTCCAGGCAAAATTCGAGCGTTGAAATAATGGTAACTAATACAGGGAACGACCTCACTACTGAAGAACAGGAAAAGATCTTTGAGCGTTTTTATCAAACGAGTTCGCAAAATACAGGCACTGGGATCGGGCTTGCACTCACCAAAGAACTGGTTGAATTGCACAAGGGAACTATTTCCGTGCCAGTAACGCAAAAAGGACATACCTGTTTTAAAGTGGAATTGCCCACAACGAAAGACAATTATTCGACCTCCGAAATTTTACTGGAAGAACTGCAGCAAATGCAGCACAGTCCAGTTATTATACCACTCAACAGCATAGAATCACCGGTACTTGCTTCGGAAGATGCACCCGTAATTTTAATTGTTGAAGACAACAAGGACATTCGAAATTACACCGCCTCTATTTTTGAAAACACCTTCAAAGTGGAATTTGCAATCAATGGAGAAGAAGGTTTTACCAAGGCACTGGAAATTGTTCCTGATATTATTATAAGTGACCTCATGATGCCAAAAATGGATGGATTTTCCTTTATAAAACAGGTAAAGGAACATGAGTTAACCTTTCACATTCCAGTGATATTGCTCTCCGCCAAAACGGAAGATTCAGATAGGCTCAAGGGCCTTGAAACTGGTGCTGATGCTTATATCACCAAACCCTTTAATTCACAAGTACTTTTAGGGACCGTTAGCAATTTGCTAGAAACCCGAAGATCCCTGCAGCAGCGTTTTGCGCAGGAAGTTATTTTAATACCTAAGGATATTTCAATTTCTTCAGCCGATGAAAAATTCATTGAGCGACTGCAAACCGTTTTTGACAAGCAACTTACCAATCCGCAGTTTACGGCCGAATTATTCGGAAAAGAAATGGGCGTTAGCAGGATGCAATTGCATCGCAAGTTAAAAGCCCTTACCGGCCAATCCACTACCGAATTCATCCGCTCTCAACGGCTCAAACTAGCCACACAACTTTTGAAGGAGAATAAGATCTCTATTTCCGAAGTTGGATATACGGTTGGCTTTAACGATCCCTCCTATTTCACCAAATGTTTTAAACAGGAATACGGCACCTCTCCTTCCGATTATTTTTCGTCATAAAGAACCGCTACCATGTTCCAAATACTGGCTCAGGGCTAGTATAAATAGGACTTGATACATATGTCATAGCAATGGTTACATTGCTCCTAGCCATCTGTTTCCTCTACCCATACTTTTGAAGTAATAAAATAGTTTCCCCTTCTATGAGTAATAAACGTAAGATCTATACAGGGAAAGTTGAACTGGAACCATTCATCCAAATCTACCTAAATATAAACCACCTAGCGAAGGGTATTTATACCCTCAAGATTACACACGAAAACAAAGTTATTAAACAAACAACATTCAAAAAATGAAAACGCTTTTATATGTTATTTTAGTGAGTAGTTTACTTCAAAATGTAACCGCCCAGGTGGGTATAGGAACTATCACCCCACAAGCAAATCTTGACATAGTTGCGTCCAATAGTGCTTTACCAAGTTCCACTGATGGTGTTTTAATTCCAAGAATAGACGATTTTCCACTTACCCAACCTGCTTTATCACAAAACGGCATGCTTGTTTTTTTAACCGGAAATGGTGTGCCTGCTGAAGGGTTCTATTATTGGACTGGAACTCTATGGGCAAATGTGAGTACTGCTGGCGGAAATACGCTAGATAACGCTTACGATCAAGGAGGAACCGGATTAGGGAGAATAATTAACGCCACAAATGGACCAGTCGATATTAATGGAACCGCTGATGCTTCTGGAGTAACAAACACTGGCCTTCTTGAAATTGGAAACACGCTTCGTTTAGACGCCAATGAAATTATCACAAACACAGGACAAGAGCTCTTTTTACAGTTTACTAACGATAGCGACCTTAGTATTGACGACACTACCTTTTTTGTTGATGGAACTAACAATCGGGTTGGTATTGGAACATTTCAGCCAGATTATAGTTTGCATGTAGCTGCAGGTAGAGCAGAGGTGACTGAGGCAAATGAAGCCACTGGAGCAATAAATAGTGGTGTTTTAGAAATAGCGAACTCACTTAGGTTGGACGGGGATGAAATTATCACTAACACCGGTACAACGCTCAATTTACAAAATGGGAATAATGGAGACTTAAGTGTAGATGGAAGTACCTTATATGTAGACGCCAGCACCAACAATGTAGGAATTGGAACAGTTAGTCCTTCCAAAAGATTACACCTGCGGCATAATAATAGTACTTCAAGCGGTTTTGGAATTTCGAACATTAATGGATCAGGTGGTTTATGGCATTTTCATGTGCGCTCTAACCTTGGGCAACGACTAGAATTACATTTTAATAATGGTTATCGGGGAAGTTTTGACGCAACATCTGGATTCTATACTTCTGTATCAGATAAAAATTTGAAGAACAACATTACTCGTATTGCACCGGTAATAGAGAAGGTGAGGCAATTAAACGTAGTTAACTATGCCCTTAATAAGCAACAATCTGATAGAAAATATGTGGGACTAATTGCCCAAGAAGTAAAAGAAATATTTCCTCATCTGGTCTATGGAGAATCGCAAACGGGAGCTAGAGAGAATAACGAATACTATACTATGGACTACGCTGGTTTTGGGATATTAGCTATAAAAGCAATACAAGAACAACAAACCACCATTGAAACTTTAATACAACGCATCGAAATTTTAGAAAACAAATAAACCCTTACATCATGAAAACAACTAATCTTTTATTGATCCTGTTCTTTCTATTATTAGGAACACAAGCTGATGCTCAAATCTTCAAAAAACTAGGAAAAAAAGTAGAAAGATCGGCTGAACGCACCGTCGAAAGACGCGTGGAGAAAGAAACACGAAAAAGTACCGACCGGGTACTTGATAGTGTCATTGAAGCTCCTAAAACTTCAAAAAAAACAAAGAAAAAAGAGAAATCCAAGGAAGAAAATATTATCGGTGTGCAAAATGATAGTATTTCAAAACCTAACAAGGGCTATATATAAACAGCAACAAATAATTAAAAAATTAGAAAACGCAGCGAGGTTTAGAAAAAAATCAATAATCCTCTTAAAAGTAATTAAAAACTAAATTTTTTAAAATGAAAAAACCTATTTACCTCCTACTCCTTTTCTGTAGCATCTCCTATATATCTCATGCACAATTGCCAGATGTAAATGCCACTGAAAACAAAACAGAAGACACTAAAAACTTCTTAGACTTACAAGCCAATATCTATGGAGATATCTTCGGAAACAAAATGAATATTGAAGAATTTAAGGGGATTGATGATTTTATGAGTCTCGTCGATAAAATGGATGCGACCCCTAAAATGAAGGCGAAACTAATTGAACAGTACGAAGCCTACAACAATAGCTTAGACCCGAAAAAAAAGGAACTAGCAAAAGCTCAGTTCAATGAGCTCTTATTGAAAGCTATCAAAGAAGGTCAAGAAAAAGAAAAACAAAACCCTTAACCAATACATTATGAAATCCTTTATCACTTGTTGTCTTATCGTATTATTTGTTTCCTGTGATTCTTCAGAAAAAAAGAATAAGGAAGTTTCTTCAGAAAAAAAAGAAACCACCGAAACCACGAAAAAAGAAAAAAGCAACGCTAATATAGACGACCTCTCCTTACCACAACATGGAGATTACAGCACACTATTTAATCTACAAAAAGATGACTGTAGTTTTATTACTGCGACCGATATTGCCACTGCACTAAGCCTTCCAGAAAATGCTATTCAGGGTGCCTTAAAGTATGGACGCTGCAATTACGAAATAACGCTAAACGATGACTCTAAATGGACCATTTCTTTCCAATGGCACTCTTTTTCTAAAGATCAAATAACTCGAGAAATAAAAAATTATACCGATGAGGGAAGTCCTTTAATAGCAATAATAAGTGATACAAAAGACACTTACTTATGCATACATCCCTTCAATAAATTTTTGATGTTATATAACGATAATTATAACGGAACCATACAGATTAGTTATTGTCAAACGGAATGTAGAAAATTAAATAAAGACCAAAAAGAAACCCGAAAACAACTGGCAATTACGCTAAGCAATTACCTATTACAAAAACATAAAAACTAAACCATTATGAAACCACTCAATTATTTATTAGTTGTTATCATTGCCACCTTTTTTTGCCCAAATCTAAGTGCGCAACCCTTTTCAATGGATGCAAAAATTAAGCCCGTCAAGCTTGAACTCATTGATGATGAAAAAGTGGAAGGCGCCTCGGGAGTAATCACGAATGCCACTTTGGATAAAGATTCCCATTACTGGTTTGCTAAAGTTGATATGTTTCGACCCATTGATGTCTATGTTTTTAGTAATTACGATGATGAAGATTTCAAAGTTGAAATTGCGAATGCAAATTGGGAAGATGTTGCGGATTCTCAAAATACTGGAAGTGCTGAAAATGGTGTGACTCATTTTCAAATTCGAACAGAAGGTGATTTTGGTATTCAGGTATATCCAGGAAGCAAAAAGATAAATTACACCTTGGTTATTTATGCAAACCCTCCTGTAAAGGAATTTCTTGGTTCTGCATTTAGAAAAGCCCGGCCCAATGAGTTAAAACCAGCATCGGATAACAATGAAAACGGAACTACTTCTACAGGTTCAGGCGGTTCTGGTGACTCTGGAGGTTCTGGAGGTTCTGGAGGTTCTAATAACATAATCCTCTATGCTATTATTGGCGTGGCATTGCTAGTCATTGGGTTTTTACTAGCCATGGTATTGAATAAAAGAAAATCTGCCGGAATCTTTATTCTGTTTTTTCTCGGCGCTGTGCAAACAGGAATGGCACAGATGCATGATGGTAATGTTTGGGGACCCAATAGTCAACAACAATATCAAGACTGGCTTCGCGACCGAGCGGCAGAAGATAACGGAAGCGGCTGGGATGGCGCAGCACAAGTTGGGAAGGGCCTAAAGAGACTGGGGTCACTAGGAAGTGGTGTCAATAAAGCATTAGGAACCTATGGTGCCGCGAAGGGTGCTTATGATGCTTATAAAGGTCTCAATACCTGTATGAACAGCGCACCGCCACCTTCCATGCCGAAAATTCCTAGTTTTTGCGAAACCGACGATTGTGAGCGCTGTTTTATAGATGCTAGGCAACGTTTTAATCAGAACCGCTACACTTTTGAACGCTTGAAAACAATATATACCTGCACCAAGAACTTTACCGATCGCATGATTGCCTTTGGTGATAATGTTTCTGGTTATCATGGCGTTTCTGGTCTAGCTTGGCAATCTCAGAAAATTGGTGTTCTTAAATCTGTTGGAGTTCTAAAAGAATCTTATGATAAAAAGTATGCCGAATTAATCCAATCGCAGCAAGAAATTTTGATGGAGCTAAACGATTGTGAGGCGGCGCATGGTATTCCAGATTGGTATGACCGCTTTGGTTACTTGTATTTTGAGTTTACTAAAATGAATTATGCACGAAAAGATTAAAGCTATGAAAACGGTATTTACTTGTCTTATTCTTGCCCTTATTCTTTGTGCATGCGGAAATACTTCTGAAAAGAAAAAAGAGGCTATACCATTAGTTACAGAAAACAATAATGACTCAGAAACAGATGAAGACACCGATCTATTTGCAGAAATAGAAGACAATGGATGGGACATGGATGATGAAGCTAAAGAAGGCCTTGAAAACTTTGAAAAGTTTCTCGAAGGAATCGAAAATTTTTCAACAGAAATGAATTATGAAATGCTTTTAAACAAAAAGCAATTGAATAGAGCCGAATTCAAAACTTCCATAGAAACTATTACAAAAGAACGTCTAGCACGCTCCCAACCCACAAATGCTAAGGAAGAAGCGGCTGCCTATGCTGCCGATATTCAAAAAAGAATGCAACAGGCGGGTATTGGAATGACGTTAGCCGAAGCTGTAGATTTAGTAGCCGCCTATAATGCAAGTGAAGATCAAAAACTTACAAGTAAATATAACGGCGCCGAAACCGAAATGGAAATCAATACCGTTTTACAAAAAAATCTTGGGAAACGTACCCCTGGATTTATTGAAGAAAACCTCAACAATTATGAAGTAACAACCAATAAAAAAAGGCTACAAACCCTTAGAAAAATCGCCGCAAGTACTTCGGAAACGGAAACCCGAAACATTCTGATAGCGCATTATGAAATCACCTTAGAAGAGCTACTGCTTTTGGAGAAGTTTCCAAAGTTATTAGAAAATCTTCCTTCGGAAAAAGCCGCCATAGCATCTGGAGCATACAAAGTTCCTCAAGTAGTTTCAAATCATTTAAAAAGTGGGCAAGCATCCCCAAAATTTGAAGAAATTATAGCGAAAACATTGCAACGCAAAAAGGAACTTTCAAAACAGTTTCTAGCGGAAGCAGCAAAGGCTAGAAGAAAGTTTTATAAAGACAATCCTTCGTGGTATAAAAGTGAAGATGGCGTGGATAACACCTATATAGATGAACGAAATAATTTCGTGTTTCTTCCGCTTGGCGATTTGTCATTCGCAGATGCGATAGTTTCTAAAAATTTAGGAACACGCGGAGCCAACTCAGAAGGAATTATTGGCCCCCCAGATATGTCTACCAAAAGATTTAATGAAGTAGATTCAAAAATATGTAACTTAGGGCTTAAGGGACAAATAACACTCGCCTTTACAAATAATTCCCTTTCTAATGTCAAGGGACCTGATCTATATGTTTTTGAGATGGGAGCCATTGAGCCAACAAATCTTGAGATTTCCAAAAATGGAATGGATTGGATTGCCGTTGGAAAAATTGAAGGTGGTACCGCAATGGTAGACATTGAGCCTTTTGTAAAAACTGGGGACACTTTTAATTATGTCCGGCTTACAGATTTAGAAACTAGTAGCGGTATTCCTGGAGCAGATATCGATGCTGTAGCGGCTATAGGCGGGGCCATGCTGCTCTCCATGGATAGTGCCGTTTTATTCGACTCGGGTTCTTATACCTTAAAGGAATCTGCCGCAAACGAACTGCAAAAATTAGCCAATAAAATAAAAGCCTTTCCGAAAGGAAATATAACGGTTAATGGCCACACCGATAACGATGGAAACCCAGCAGCAAACTTCAAACTTTCTGAAAATAGAGCAAAACAGGTGGCTCAAGAATTAAAAAAATTATTAAATAAAGCGTATTCATTTACTATAAAAGGATATGGAGAAACAAACCCCATAGTCCCAAATACTACAAAAGAAAACAAGCAAAAAAATAGACGCGTAGAAATACTCATAGTACCCACAAACAATCAATAAAGTTTAAAATTATGAAAAAACAAGTATTAGTATTATTAGCAATAGTAAGTGCCTCATTCACTGGATTTACCCAAGATTGTAGCGCTTTCTATCCTTTTGAAGAAGGGATTAGTTTTCAAATAACCAATTACAGTAAGAAAGGGAAGGTTGTCGCAGTGACAGACCACGCAGTTAACTCGATTATAACCTCGGAGGGAACCGCCACAGCAACAATAAATAGCATCGTAAAAGACAATAAAGGAGAAATTATTACCGATGGTGAATACCAAATAATTTGCACTGGCAATGAAGTTTCTATTGACGTTAAATCTTTAATGAGTCCTAATATGTTTGACCAATTTGAAGGAATGACAACCGAAATAACAGGAATCAATGTGGTGATCCCAAGTAATCTTAGTGTTGGGCAAACCCTGCCAGATGCCTCTATGAAAATGGATATTGATATGGGTGGTATTGCCATGTCTATGTCTGTTTTAATGACCGACAGAACGGTAGAAGGCATGGAAACAATAACTACTCCCGCTGGCTCTTTTGAATGCTATGTAATAACCTACACCTCTGATATTAAAATGGGAATGAACCGTACAGGAAAAGCAAAACAATGGTTAGCAAAAGGCGTGGGCATGGTAAAGCAGGAGGATTATAACAAAAAAGGCAAGTTGCAGAACACTAGTCTATTAACTGCCTTTAGTAACTAAGACCCGGATTCTTTAACAAAATTTTAATCGCAAGTAGTAGTAATTGGTATGCTTTAGGAATGGTTGTTGTAAATGCAACCGAAACTTAAAATATATCATATGAAAAAAGTACTACTCGTCTGCGTCATGGTTTGTTCCGCAGTAATCGCCTCGGCGCAACAAGAAGAAACAACCAGCAAACCGACTGACAAAGGTCATTTTATAGTGGATGGTTCTGTGTATTTCTCGATCAATAAATCGGAAAGTGAACGAGGCGAATTGAATTCAGAGAACAAGTCATTCGGGTTGGGAATTAGCCCGAAAGCGGCTTACTTCATAATTGATCGATTGGCCTTAGGATTGGAGACTTCTTTCAATTACAACGATAGTGAATTCACTAACGTTGAAGGTGAAAAAACATCCTCCAATGGCACAGCACTATCTGTAGGTCCCTTTGCTAGATACTATTTAGTGAACGGTCTTTTTGGACAGGCATCGGTTGGTTTTGGAACTTCAAAATCCAATTCAGAAGATCGTGAATATAAGAGTGACTCTTTTCGTTATCGACTGGGCGTAGGTTATGCGATATTTTTAGGACCACAAGTATCCCTAGAACCCATTTTTAGTTATCGTTTCAACAGATCAACGCGGGATAGCAGCGATTCTGTATCTAAGAGTCAGGGATTCAGCTTAGGAGCGGGCTTCACTATTTATTTATAAGCAACACGCCTATTCAGAAAAGATTTTAAAGGTTAACTAAGCATTTTCTCACTCATTTCGGCTTCGAAAAGGGTGGCAAAATGCTTTTGTAGTTTTTCTTTTACTTCGGAAATGGATACTTCTTTCTTACCTAACTCCACATTTAAGGAAGTCACCGCTTTGCCTTTAATTCCGCAGGGAATCATATGATCGAAATAGCCTAGATTAGAATTCACATTAAATGCGAATCCATGCATAGTAACCCAGCGACTCGCTCTAACACCCAAAGCGCAAATCTTACGTGCAAAGGGAGTTCCTACGTCCAACCACACCCCTGTTTCTCCTTTGGAACGTACGGCTTTGACGCCGTATTCGGCCAAGGTAAGGATGACCATTTCTTCTAAGAAACGCAAGTATTTGTGAATATCGGTAAAGAAGTTTTCTAAGTCGATAATAGGATAACCAACAATTTGACCCGGGCCATGATAGGTGATATCGCCTCCTCGGTTTATTTTATAGAATGTCGCTCCAATTTCCGCCAGCTTCTCTTCAGAAATTAAAAGATTACTCAGGTCGCCACTTTTGCCCAAGGTATAGACATGCGGATGCTCCACAAAGAGAAAATAGTTGGGTGTTTCTAATCCGGCGTCTTCCCTTCGGTTTTTGATTTTTATATCCAAAATCCCTTTGAAAAGCTCCTCTTGGTATTCCCAGGTTTCTTTGTAGTCCTTAAGACCTAATTCTTGTATTTCAATGTGTTTGTTCACGTGCTAGTTTTCCAGTTCTACTTCCAAATCTAATAAGTCGGGGTTTTTGAGATATTCTAACATACTCACCTCTATCTCTATGGTCTTTCCGTCCATCGTCAAGCGCGCGTCTTCCATTGAAGCTTTTACAATCCGTCTTGGAAAGGTATATTTCAGCTTATACATCATGCTGCTCATAAAGGCTTCCGCCGATTTCATACTGTCAATTTGCGTTTGGTACACTTCCTTATCCTTCACGTAGGCATCTCGGGTAAACTTCCCTTTTTTAAAGTAATAAGACACTCCGATAGCGCCACTAGATTTAGGATCGGTATTGATGGTGGTTTCACTATCAGATGATTGAAAGAAATTTCCACCTTCTTCAAAGGCGCTCATCATATCATTGGCCTCGGAGACCTTTTTAAAGTCGGTAAAAATATCAAAGAACATCTCGCCTTTTTCAGGATCAATTAATGTTCTAAAGTTAAAATTTTCGATCGACTTGAGTCGTTTTTGCTGCGCCTTCGTTAATGTCGCAATACTGTCTTTCTTTTCGCGCATCACATCTTTAAGACGGATAACGGTATCGGTTTTCACCATAGAAGAATCTTTGGTGAGATTACCAAAGGCCATCATTTCCTTCAAATCCATCGAAATGGATAAAGTTCCACTCCCATCTTCTTGGAGCACCATGGTTTCGGTGAATTGACAACTTACCAGCACAGTGGCGATGGCAAATACACTAAGCAGTTTTTTAATCATAATGTAATGATTTTGGTTGTTGAAACGCTGTTTACAAGCTTTCTAGTACAAAGATACCGAAAGATTCTTGTTAGCCCAAGATTTTGGAAGAAGAGCCTAGTTTTTCAAGGTTTTCTTCCAAGAAATTTCAATCCATAAATATTTAGCTTAAAATTGCAGCTTAAAATTCATTCAATATAACCGCTGTGCTCCTCCAATCTATTGTCCACTACTCCCTTCACTTTGCATTCCCTGCATTGATTGCTTTTGCGTTTTTCCGAAGTGATTGGGTAAAAGTGTACCTTATTTTTTTAGCGACCATGTTGGTGGATTTAGACCACTTTTTAGTCAGCCCCATTTTTGAGGCAAGCAGATGTGGGTTTGGCTTCCATTTGTTGCATAGTTATTGGGCAATTGCCGTCTATGTACTGTTGTTATTTTTTAAACGCCCCTTTCGAATTATTGGTATAGGGTTACTTTTTCATATGGGCACCGATTTGATCGATTGCTTGTTTTCCTACCACCATTGTCAAGCCTGCGTTGCCGATGCTCCTGCCCTGGAACTATTGAAGGCGATTTCGGAGTTTTTGAGATTGTGATTTGGCTAGACTTCGAACTGGCTCACGGAAATTGACATGGCTCTAGCTAAAAGATCAATAATATTTGATCTCGACTCTAACCTCGTTGGATCCTGGTTTCTCCCAAATAGCCATTATAAAGCCTTTCGTTTTATTGCGCCATCCATTCACATTATTGCTATTCGGACTCAAGCTTTTATTCCTATAAGTTGTTCTATTTTGCGCTGTAGTTAATTGTACAATATCCCCTTTTTGAATTTCTGAATTCTTTATATCTCCTTTCTCATTTTTGCGATAAATAACTTCAACGACATTTCTTGATGTATACTTCCCATCCTTTGATTTAGAACCAACCCACAGAATTGAGTCAATTAAAGTCTACGTGGATGTCAAAAATTTAGTCAAGGATTCTTTAGGTTGCTCCTATTTTCTAAAAAAAAGCGATTCGCATCATTTTTGACCCTGGTCTGCAACATTTTAAGAATTCAGTGCAAAAGCAAATTTATTTAACTAAAATATTAGTTAAAACTATATCTTTAGTTATATTTGACATCGCTTATTTCAATTTATATGAAAAACACCTCTATTTGCTTGTTATTAATTGTCTTGATTTGGCCGCTTCAGCAAAGCCTTTTCGCACAATCCCCGTCCAATGAATCTGATAATCGCTACGAAACTGAAATCGTTGACAGCCTCTACTCCAAAACATTGAAGGAATACCGTCGTTACTGGGTAAAACTTCCTGAAAATTACAACCCAAATAATGCAGAAAAGTACCCGGTTGTTTATCTGCTAGATGGGTTCTCGCTTCAAAACACTTTAGAAACGGTTTATGAAAACTACTGGGGACATTACCTACCACATATGATTTTGATTGGTATTTCTAATGAAACAAATAGAACCCTCGATCTCACAACTACTCAAATTAAAATGAGACGAGGCACCGAAATGGACGCTGCGACTGGTGGCGCTCCAAATTTTTCAGAATTCATAACCAATGAACTCATCCCTCAGATTGACAAAACCTACCCCACTACTCCCTATCGAACACTCATAGGGCATTCCTACGCAGGTTTATTCACCATCCATATGCTGCTTGAATATCCTGAGGTTTTCAAAAATTATATAGCAATGGACCCAAGTATAGAATGGGACGGACAAGAAGTTTTAAAACGCGCGAAAAAGAAACTAGCCTCCAAAAGTCTTGAAGGAAAATCACTTTTCGTTTCCTTGGCGGCCGAACAACTACATATGTTTGATGCCTCCATCACCGTTAAAAATGTCATGGAAGACACTTCAGAATTCACATTGTTTGCTCGCTCTATCATCGAGTTTTCTAAATTCACAGAATCTGAGACAAACGGACTCAACTTTTCTTGGAAAATATACCCTGAAGATTTACATGGCACAGTGCCTTTACCGTCCATGCGAGACGGCTTAGTTTCCATATTCGAATGGTATCAATTCAAGTCGCCACAGGTTTACAATAACCCGGACACTTCCGTAGAAACCATCAAACAACTTTTGAAAGAACAGGAA
>Ga0256847_1000182_pt1 | contig 44022 bp, 28 predicted proteins | sample TeddybearmetaG_FD_189099 | JGI IMG/M metagenome (GOLD analysis project Ga0256847, IMG submission 189099) | Hydrothermal vent microbial communities from East Pacific Rise, Pacific Ocean - Teddybear | ecosystem: Environmental > Aquatic > Marine > Hydrothermal vents | place: Pacific Ocean: East...
GCTAGTGGCTCAAGCCATAAGTTATTGATAGTTAAAATGAGTCTATTTTTTCTTTAGGAATGATACATTAATAAAGTTCTCTTTTATACGCAGGTATTTTATTTTTCAACAAGGCAAAAAACGTAGACAATGCAGGGCATTGGCGAGGCTTTTTAACACTGTAGAAAGACAAAATAACAAGTAGAAAATGTTACTTTATTATTGAATCATTCCTTAGTCAAGGATTGAGAAAGGAAGATAGCCGTAGCTACCTGACTGACGAAAGACGAAGAATCAAGGAAAAAGTGGCCATTTAAGCTGTCAAGTATTTATGATTTGAACCACTAGTGCTCAGTTTCAACCAGTTTTTATCTGCGGTACTTTTAAGACCATTGTGATTGTTTTCTGCCATCCACAATTGTTTGGCATCTAACTCTAGATTATTAAGATATAGATAGTATTTACCGTCTTCTACTATAAATTTATTCTGGTCTACTCTAAATTTAGCACCAGCATATGTTCCAAAAGCACAGTAACCTCCATACTGTGGTAAATATTTATGAAGGCTTCTATCAAATTTCGCTTTTTGTTCATTTGAAGTAAAATAATACTCTACGCCTTGATGCTCAGTTTTGAATTGTTTGTTGCCCGTTTGAGCCAATTGCAAATCAAGGTATGAAACAGGACTATAGCCTTGAAGTGCTATATTGCTGTTATCAATATTGTTTGCCTTTTTATCTTGAGCAGATAATGAAACACCTATAAAAAGTGCTAGCACTACTATGAAAAAATTTATTGATTTCATTTTATAAATATTATTGCGTTATTGAAAATTGATATTGAAGTGGTTAATAACTTCATTAATTATTGAGCATTAAAATATTCTTCCTGGACAACCTTGCCTTCTTCGTTCCAGACCCTTCTTATGATTTCATGCCAGTATATCTTGCTACCATCCTTCATGTCAAAGTCAAAAGTAAATTCAGAGGCTGATACATTGTTGTCGACAATCGTATGATGATGTGTGATTCCATTTACCTGAGCAATTGACCCTGTAAATCCTTCCATTTTTGCAATCATTTCAGATTTTTTTGTTGTAGCTCCACCTCCATAATCTGAAGTAGCTGCCTCATCAGCAAAAAATTGTGTGACTGCATCAACTATTGCTCCCTGTTTTACCAGAGCATCCATTTCTGTTGCTGTTTGTTTGATATTCATCTTATAATAATTTTATGTTTAAATAATATTACAAAGATGATATACTGATACCCTTAAATTGCTACAAAAAAGGAACTACAAATTGTACTTTTTGAATTCACTAGGTGTGACACTTAGATAATGTTTAAAAAAACTGGAAAAATGATTGGCTTCTTCAAATCCTAATTTATGGGCAACATTTGTAATTGATTCGCCTTGACTTAACATAAATTTTGCTGTGCTGAGTAATTCCAACCTAATCAAATGGCCTAATGATACATTCATTTTGGTTCTTACTTTCTTAGAAATCGTCTTAACAGACATGCTCATTTTATCCGCATAAAACCCAAGTGACCTTTCATCAGCATGATATTTTTTTAGAAGATCAAGTATGTCTTGAGTAAAGAGGTCTCTTTGTTCAAAATCAAAATTATCTCTAAATTGTTTCGGAGTCTGGCCCGTATTATTTTTAAAGACACGATTAAAATAAGCATCATCTTTAAATCCTAAATCATATGAAATCTCTTGTATATTTTTATCTGTGAATGCTACTTCTTTCAAGCTCTCATTCATTCTTTTTGCATTTACTAATCTTTTTACGGAAATCCCAACGCGATCTTTTAGTAAAACTTGAGCATTATAACCTCTCTTGCATATAATATCAGTCATCTCAGCACTGGAAAGATTATTCTTAAAACTCTGATCTATTATATCATTTGTGTCAAATATTATTTGATATTCATCCTTTGTAGCTTTAAATGGATTTTGCCAATACCATTGCTTGGACGAAATATCTATTATACTGGAAGAATTTTTCGCAACTAAAGACTCAGATAAGAATTTTCTACATTCTTGACATTCCATCAAATCAATATAGCCTAATGAAACGATGTGTTTGAAAAGTACTCTTACATCTTGATTATAGAATTTATTTTCATCTGAAAATTCAATTTTTCTAACGACAAAATCTTCAGAAAGAAATTTAATGTATTGACCTTTTTCTAGAAATATTGCTTTAGACTGCCAATTAAAATAGTTTTTAAAATCTACTTGAATACTTCCTGTACCCTCTAATATATGTATAAGAGAATGGGCTTCTATAAGATAAACCTTATTGACCTCAGGAGAGAATTTTTCAACAATTAACATTATTACTTAAGCTAGATATATTGAATTTAGAATAATCAAAAATAAAAACTTAAAAGCGAGCCTTTTGTTTTTGTTCTTGCCAATTTTATAATTCAAATCTCTATAACAATCTCTTCTCATGACTATTCTATGATATTGAGGAATAGCAAAATACTAAGTGTGTATCACAAATTGCACTTTCTTAAGAAAATAAGCTCCTTGTCATCTTGAGCGAAGCGCCAGCGCAGTCGAACACTCCTTGTCATTCTGAGCGAAGATTCATCGAAGTCGAAGAATCAAGGAGTATGCCTTTACTTTAATTTCGACCGAAGTGGAGAAATCCACCATTTTATTACATCAAGAGCTAGATTTCTCCACTTCGGTCGAAATTACTGCAATAATAGCCCGCCTACCGGCCGGCAGGCATTGTCTTCCTTCAACTGCGCTCAGGATGACAATGTTCCACTGCAGTCAGGATAACAATGTTAAAAACTATACAAACAATTATGATTTACTTTTTGTGCAATTTGTGATACACACAAATACTAACCATGAAACTATTTTTTTTATAAAAGAGTTAACTTTGTTGAGTTGATTTATTGCAGATAATCATTTTGTATTCTGAGTTAGACTTGATTAAAGGAGCCGAGAGTGCTTGAAATTATTAATTATCAGCCTTTTTCTGAAATCTCTGATACTTTATTATTAGAATAAATTTTAATAAAAAGTGACTTTATGCAATACATCATCAGAATGAAATATTTATTACAATAAATAATATTTTATGAGTAATAATGAAATAAAAGAATACACGGAAAGATTTAAAAAGTTCATGGACCAAGTTCATTCTAAGAAAGAAACTTCTCTTGCTTTTTTAAACGAAGCTGGAATTATAGATAAAGATGGTAAGCTTACTGAAAATTATTTTCATGTTCCTGCCAAAGAGAAACAATTGTCTTAGACCAATTACAAGATATATTCCTCAAAAAATGTATTTGTATTAAGGTTTCATGGTTGCGACCTAGAGCTTAGAGACGAGATAGTTTCAAAAAAAGGTATTGTGCTCAAAGCGAGTGATAATGCATATGATTGGTTAGGAGGGGGAATATATTTTTGGGAGAATAATGCAGAAAGGGCTTTGGACTTTGCTACTTTCCTTAGTGAAAATCTTCCTCACAATAAAAATCAAAAAATTAAAACGCCTGCTGTACTTGGAGCAATACTTGACTTGGGATTCTGTCTTGATTTTTTGGATAGCAAGTATTTGGGAATGCTATCTGCTAGTTATAACAACTTACAAGAGTCCCACAACTCTTTTGGAATTGAAATCCCAATAAATATTCCTTTAGTAGAAAATGGTGATTTACTAATGAGATATTTAGATTGTGCAGTCATTGAACAAATTCACCACTACAATAAAAACTCTAGTCATAAAAGTTTTGATTCTGTTAGAGGCGTCTTTTTTGAAGGCAAAGAACTATATCCAAATGCCGGTTTTAAAGAAAAAAACCATGTGCAAATTGCGATAAGAAATCCAAATTGTATAAAGGGCTATTTTATTCCACGAGAATTAGATGAAAATCATATAATCGTCTAGAGAGAATAAAAAGTTAAATTCAAATTATTAATCCAACTACCTTAAACCGATTTTATAGATTTTAAAATAGCATCTATCTCATTAATAGAAGTCGACCCATAAGACAAATAAATACGCTTCCAGTCCTCCCCTACTGTCTTGAAAAGAGTACCACTCCCCATTCTTCGTTTGTTAGAATGATCACTCTCCGACCAAAGCGCCCTTTCAAATACATCAACAAGTCTAATCAAATCTATTTTTTCAAGCTCTAGCACAAATGGATCTCCTCCACTATAAGTACCAGAAGAACTATTTTCTGGTGTCAACGGAATATATGTAAGCTTGCTATTTTGCAATTTGTATTTATTTCCAGAACCATCAACATAAGTATATTTCATAGCTACAATCCTTCATTTGAATAAAAAACAATAAATTGAAGAAGAAAATTTTCTTCAATTGAAAAGTTAAGGAATGATTCAATAATAAAGTAACATTCCTAATCAAATTTATATCAGGAATTCAAAGAACACATTATAAAAAATACTAATTTTGCATTTTGAAAAATCTAAACAAATCCTGCATGATTTTTTTCTTCAATACTTCATCTAATAAAGTATTTGCCCTCCAAACTAACTCGCCACTTTCACCAGAATCCATATCAAGATTGACATGGTTATTTGGGAATGCAACACTCAATGAAAATTCCTCTTTGTCTGCTACTTATGTTGGACCTAGAGCAGCAATGATTACACCTTGGAGTACCAATGCTGTTGAGATAACTCAAAATATGGGTATCGAAGGAATAATACGGATTGAGGAATTTCATGAAGTAGAACAGGGTCATGACGAATTCGATCCAATGATTTCTCAAAAATACGATGGATTAGACCAAGAAATATATACCATTAATATTGAGCCAGAATCTGTCTTACCTATTGACGATATTGATGCTTACAACAAGTCTGAAGGATTATCATTATCTCAGGATGAAGTAAAGTATTTAAGCGATCTATCAGAAAGACTAGGAAGAAAACTGACTGATTCTGAAGTATTTGGCTTTTCCCAAGTGAATAGTGAGCATTGCAGACATAAAATATTCAATGGCACTTTTGTAATTGATGGAGAGGAAAAACCAGATTCATTATTCAAGTTAATCAAAAAAACATCGGCAGAAAACCCAAATGGAATAGTCTCTGCCTATAAAGATAATGTGGCTTTTGTAGAAGGACCTAGAGTAGAGCAATTTGCGCCAGAACGCCCTGATCTGCCTACAAATTATGAAATCAAAGACTTTGATTCTGTCATTTCTTTGAAAGCAGAAACCCATAATTTCCCAACAACTGTCGAACCATTCAATGGTGCAGCTACAGGTTCAGGTGGCGAAATCAGAGATCGTCTGGCTGGTGGAAAAGGATCAATCCCAATGGCTGGTACTGCACTATATATGACTTCATATTCACGATTAGCAGATAATCGACCATGGGAAAACAGTTTTCCTGAGCGCAAATGGCTGTACCAAACTCCAATGGATATCTTGATCAAAGCAAGTAATGGCGCTTCAGATTTTGGAAACAAATTTGGTCAACCTTTAATAGTAGGTTCATTATTGACCTTTGAACATCAAGAAGGGATGGATTATCTTGGATTCGATAAGGTGATCATGCAGGCTGGAGGAGTAGGATATGGCAAAGCTGATCAAGCGTTAAAATCAATACCTCAAGAAGGAGATAAAATAGTACTTCTAGGAGGTGATAATTATAGAATCGGTATGGGTGGAGCAGCAGTTTCATCAGCAGATACAGGTGAATTCGAGTCTGGCATCGAGCTTAATGCAGTCCAGCGATCCAATCCTGAAATGCAAAAAAGAGCTGCAAATACTGTCAGAGGAATGGTAGAAAATGATATCAATCCTATTGTATCCATTCATGATCATGGTGCTGGCGGGCACTTAAATTGTCTGTCTGAATTGGTAGAAGATACTGGCGGATTGATTGATTTAGAAAAACTCCCAGTTGGAGATCCAACCCTTTCTGCAAAAGAACTGATAGGCAATGAGTCTCAGGAAAGAATGGGCTTGGTCATAGGACAAAAAGATATTGCACTGCTTAAACGAGTGGCCGATAGAGAAAGATCACCTATGTATACCGTAGGTGATGTAACTGGCAACCATAGATTTACTTTTGAATCATCAAAAAATGGTGAAAAACCTATGGATTTGAAATTGTCTGATATGTTTGGCTCTGCACCTAAAACCATCATGGCAGATGAAACAGTTCCTAAAGAATTCGCTCCAGTCACATACGATAATTCAAAAATTCAGACTTATATCAGAGATGTCCTTCGATTAGAGGCTGTAGCTTGTAAAGATTGGCTGACGAATAAGGTGGATCGATGTGTAGGAGGAAAAGTAGCCGTGCAACAATGTGTGGGACCATTGCAGATTCCACTAAATAATTGTGGCGTTATGGCATTTGATTTTGCTGGAACTTCGGGAATTGCTACGTCAATGGGACATGCTCCTGTAAGCGGATTAATAAATGCTTCTTCAGGTGCAAGAAATGCAATTGCAGAATCTCTTACAAATTTGGTTTGGGCTCCCTTAGAAAAAGGCTTAAAATCAGTATCCCTTTCTGCAAATTGGATGTGGCCTTGCAAAAACAAAGGTGAAGATGCTAGACTTTATGAAGCTGTAGAAGCTATCTCTGAATTAGCTATTGCCTTGGGTATTAATATCCCAACAGGTAAGGATTCAATGTCCATGGCACAAAAATATACGGACAAAACGGTATTGGCTCCTGGCACTGTTGTGATTTCAACTGTTGGTCATTGCGATGATTTCACCAAGGTAATTGAGCCTGTTTTGAAGAGAGATGGTGGAGATCTTTACTATATTGATTTCTCTGCTGATGAATTTAAATTGGGTGGTTCATCTTTTGCTCAAACACAAAATAGAATAGGTCGAGAAACACCTACAATAAATAGTGCTGAAGTCTTTTCGAATGCCTTCCACGCAATCCAAGAAGCAATTAGAGAAGGTATGATCGCTGCTGGTCATGATATTTCAGCAGGAGGAATGCTGACTACATTGTTGGAGTTGTGTTTTGCAGATCGTAATTTAGGTGCAAAGATCGATTTATCTGATTTCGACGGCGAGCTTGTCAAAATATTATTCAGCGAAAACAGCGGTGTTATTGTTCAGGCAAATGATGCGAGGTTGGAAGATTTTTTGACTAAAGCTGATATTGACTTTATTAAAATAGGAAGTCCCATTTCTGAAGAGACACTGACTATAAAATTTGAATCTACAGAGGAGATTTTTGATATCAATGAGATGAGAGATATCTGGTTTGAAACTTCATTTCTTCTGGATCAAAAGCAAACTGCTAATAATTTGGCAAAAGATAGGTTTGATAATTTTAAAAATCAACCACTTAAATATACGTTTCCACAACATTTCGATGGCACTCTACCAACAATAGATTCAACTAAAAAAAGACCTCAAGCAGCAATTATCAGAGAGAAGGGAAGTAACTCGGAAAGAGAAATGGCGAATGCAATGTACCGAGCAGGATTTGATGTTCGTGATATTCATATGACAGACCTAATTACTGGAAGAGAAACATTAGAAGATGTTCAATTTTTAGGTGCAGTAGGAGGTTTTTCTAATAGTGATGTCTTGGGATCAGCGAAAGGCTGGGCAGGTGCTTTCAAGTATAATGAAAAAGCGAAAACTGCTTTAGACAAATTCTTTGCTCGAAAAGATACCTTGTCTGTTGGAATCTGTAACGGCTGCCAATTGTTCTTAGAGCTTGATCTTATCAATCCATCGCATGAGAAGCTTTCAAAAATGACATACAACGATAGTCACAAACACGAAAGCTCTTTTACGTCGGTGACCATTCAGGAAAATAAATCTGTAATGTTGTCAAATCTTGCAGGGAGTTCATTAGGTGTTTGGATAAGTCATGGGGAAGGTAAATTCGATCTTCCAATGGAGGAAAGCGAATATAATGTAGTAGGCAAATATGGGTATAATGCTTATCCTTCTAATCCGAATGGAAGTGATTATAATGTAGCTATGTTGGTGAGTGATGATGGTCGTCATTTGGTGACGATGCCACATATTGAAAGATCATTCTATGCTTGGAATTGGGCGGATTATCCTCAAAATAGAGATGATAAGGTGAGTCCTTGGGCTGAGGCATTTGTGAATGCTAGGAAGTGGTGTGAGGAGAATTAAAAATTAACGTTTTAATCGAAATGACTATTTGTCTTAGATATCAACTTTTGATGAATGAACCTGAAAAGCTTTTTTCTTGGCTTTCAATTTTAATGAAAAAAATACCACTAGGCAAACTGCTAATATCTAACCTATTAGAGTTGAGAACACCATTCAACACTGCCCTTCCTTGATTATCCATAATATTAAACCTTGAGAGCATTAGGTTTCCATCTATAAATAGATAATCAGACGAAGGATTAGGGTGAAGTTTTAGATAAGAATTTTGACTCAGATTATTATTTTTTGAAGGAATTTCAGAAGGGTCTATTCTAAAAAGTTGGTAACCATAAATAACATCGCTTCCAATAAAATATACATACCCATCATTCATCTCAATTAATTCTGGCATACGACCATTTCCTTTCACATTCAGTGGAGTAACATTAAAGTCATTATCTACCAAAGCAATAAGTTCTCCAGCATTTATCATACCCTTGCTTTCAGTATCTACATATTCAGCGTGTAAAATACCATCGAAATAATCTGCTTGAAATTTCAAAGAAGCATTTGAATAATTATTTTCTACTTCATAAATTAATGCCTTATTAATCTGATAATTATGCGTTACTAGATGCGGGCTATTCTCCTTAAAAAATAAACTTGCATAACCATCCTCAATATCAAGTCCTGAGATATCATACGATTGCAAATTATTTCCATTAAAAATATAGTTCTTTCTTTCCAGTAAAGGTTGATCATAAGTATAAATTGAATAATGATTATTGGATGCTGCACTTATGCTTGATACTCCATAATCAAATCTAACCTCTGTCACATCTTCTCCTTCTATATATAAAACTCTATTTTTAATATCGGTACTTTTCAAATTTATCATAAAAGAATTGGGTAGTTCAACATGTGAAAATGAATAATTAATCTCAAAATCGCCGGTGAAAATAGTTTTCTTGGAACTTCCTTCTAATATTGAAATTTCATTATCTCCAATATTATAACATAAGCCATTATGCTCAACTAAACCATAATTTGAAATACCACCATTATCGTTGGTAGTAATAAATGACAATTCTCCCAGATCATCTATATGATAGACCTCGTCCGACGCGTAATAATATACATCTTCACCTGACTTGAATAAATACCTAGCAAATCCAAATCCAAATGCATTTGTAATTTCTGTTATTTCACCATTGAACTTACTGTATCTCATCAACGTTTTAAACCCAAAATCATCTTGCACGAAATAAACATAATTAGAAGTTATTACATAATCTATTATATTAACCTCACCAATTGGAAATGGCATAGATGATTTAGAAATAATAGCTTGTTCTACTAATTCAATGCCATCATAGGTGTACATAATTAGGTCATCATCTTCATTTTCACATAAAAAAGAAACATAATCTTTTCGTTTTCTATATGGGGTAGTATATCCTACAGCTTTAAGATCATACGGATTTATCTTTGTTACAACAGCCCCATCTACCTTATATATATCTTCAGAAGCAAGAACCAGATTTTCTCCATATTTTATCAATTCTGTATCATAATCATAAAGGCCTTCATTGGTATCATCAATCGATATCAGATGTTCAACTTTAAAATTCTCAATGTCTAGTTCGAAAATAGATTTTGATCTGGAAGTATATGAACTAAAAATCCCTAAATAAGAATCTCCAACAGGTAAAATTTTAGAATAATCACTAGGTCTGAGTCCGTCATTATTTAAAGCAGAATACTCCTCTCCATCTACTAGATCGATAAAGCTAGATTGCCATGAGTTCACACTGAATAGATACCGATCTTCAATTATTGGGGCTATTGAAGAGTTGAAGCTATGAACAAACGCCGAGCTCTCTCCTGAATCTATATCAAACACCAGCAAATATTGTGGCTCCTGGATGACAACTTTGCCTTGAGCAATAGCAATATTTTGAGATTTCTGAAATTCAATCTCTTCATGACTGAACGACTGCATATAAGTCCCAGTATTTAATTCATACATTTCAATCCTATAGACTCCTGTAGAAATTCTTCTCTTTACGAAAAAGAAGTCTCCTAACACATTGACATCCAAAATATTTTCAGGGGAATAAGAAACAAAAGGTATCTCAATTTTCTCTCCTGTATAAATATTAATTCTTTGAATCTTCCCATCACCAGTAAAATATGTCATATAATCCCCTGAAAGAGAATATACTCTACTAGATACATTTTCCAAAATTGTATCTTGAATCCCTGTCTCTACATGTTCTAAATAATATGAAGAAAATCCGCTCCCATTATTCTCAACAATTTTCAATAAATAATTACCTATTATATCTATAACAGAGATTAAAGAAGGGCCTTCCGACAAAATTTCACCTGTCTCATTTACCAAAAAATAATTGTCTTCCTCATTATCTATATCGGAAACTCGAATTAATCCAAAATCTCCTTTTACTAACCTCCAATTACTTGGAATCCACTCTTCAGGAATATCTATTCTTATTTCTTTATCCTCAACGAAGTTGTAAATTATGGGTGTGATATCATCAAATACATGTAATACATCTCCATCAATAAAATATTCATAATTTGTAAAATACCCCTTAAAAACCTTACTATGGAGGTAAGTAAGACTCTGGTCGGAATTCAATATATTTACATCTAACTCCCCATTTTGGTTTATCTTCAACAAATAATTGACCTCATCAATCGTTTCAGCAAAATAGATGGCATTTGTATTATCAGATAGGATGGTTGTCAATCTTTCTTGACAGAATGCAAGATTAATAACAAGCATCAATATTATTGTTGATCCAGCTTTCATTCGTTATTGATTTTATCTATTTCCTCAATATAACGAATTCGTTTACTGATATTAAACTATTAGTCTAAATTAATTTTCAAGAATTTCCATTAGGTGAGATACTACATTTTTAATACCAAATCTTTCATGAATATATTTTTTTCCATTCTGCGACTTTTCCTTTCGCAGTTCAGGGTTTGAAATACAAGCTTCTATTTGCTTTGTAATGCTCTGTGGATTATTTGGTTCACACTCCCAAACATATTCACTTTGATCTGTAACTTCTGGCAAGCCTCCTACTCCTGTAGTAACTGTTGGATATCTATTCTTATTTCTTTATCCTCAACGAAGTTGTAAATTATGGGTGTGATATCATCAAATACATGTAATACATCTCCATCAATAAAATATTCATAATTTGTAAAATACCCCTTAAAAACCTTACTATGGAGGTAAGTAAGACTCTGGTCGGAATTCAATATATTTACATCTAACTCCCCATTTTGGTTTATCTTCAACAAATAATTGACCTCATCAATCGTTTCAGCAAAATAGATGGCATTTGTATTATCAGATAGGATGGTTGTCAATCTTTCTTGACAGAATGCAAGATTAATAACAAGCATCAATATTATTGTTGATCCAGCTTTCATTCGTTATTGATTTTATCTATTTCCTCAATATAACGAATTCGTTTACTGATATTAAACTATTAGTCTAAATTAATTTTCAAGAATTTCCATTAGGTGAGATACTACATTTTTAATACCAAATCTTTCATGAATATATTTTTTTCCATTCTGCGACTTTTCCTTTCGCAGTTCAGGGTTTGAAATACAAGCTTCTATTTGCTTTGTAATGCTCTGTGGATTATTTGGTTTGCACTCCCATACATTTTCTCCTTGATTGGTAACTTCTGGCAAACCTCCTACTCCAGTCGTAATAGTAGGAATACCTACTGCTAATCCTTCCATGATGGCGACTCCTAATGGCTCAAATCGAGACGGAATGCAAAGGACATCATTAGCATACATTGCTTTTATGACATTTTCATTAGATTGATATCCAAGGACTTTATAGCTGACATTTGGATAATTGATCAAAAATTTTCCAACACTTTGGTCAGTCCCTACGATAGTGAGTTGGAACTTGCAATCTTTCAGTAATCCAAGTGCTTTCGCAAGTTCTATCAATCCTCCCAATTTGTAATCATTTTTCACAAATAGGATTTCAATTATCTTTTTTGAGGGTGATAGTTTATCTTGAAACTCAGCATTCTTATTTTCAAAGGAAATGCCTTTGTATAGCACAAATATTTTATCCAGCTCGACTCCATATCTTAAAGCAATTATACCCTTCAAATATTTTGAATTCACAATCACTTTCTCGGCATTGAAGACGGCTCTCTTTTCAACCTTGCGATGAAGCCACCTGCGGAAATAATCAAAATTGAAATTAAATTTTAGGCTGGCTAATTTTTCATCATTGACCATTACAATATATGGGGAGGCTATTTTTCTATAATCTGCAAGTACAGAACTATTGTAAAGTAAAACATCATACTTAGATTTTAACTCATTTACCTTTTTGCTAAAAGGTGCAATACTGAAAAAGATCTTAAGCTTCTGTTGCCACCATGGATAATTGATATTGACTGATTTGAGAGTAGACGTTTCTTTGACATTCGTGGTGAGAATATGTATATCGATCAATGGGCTAGATTCTAGTAGTCGAGCAAAACGAGCAGGTCCGACTACTTCATTTTTATATACTGATGTGATGAGTAAAATCTTCATCTATCCCCTTTTAATTTTTGGGTAGAATAATGTAATCTCTTTTTCAAAAGCTGTAGCAATTTTCATCTTTTGATCATCTGTCAATTCATCTTCCTTAGATTGAGATTTTGGTCTATGATTTGCCTTTGCTCTTACTTTTGAAATATCAATTTTGAATTTTAATTTATCTTCCAATATTTGCACACTTGCTTCCAAATCTTCATACAGAAACACATCATCAGCTAGGATATTTTTATGATCGCTATAGATATTAAAGTCCGATAATGATCTCAATTCCTCACTAAGGAAATCATCTAAAGAGCAATTCTCATTTCTCGTCCTCCAATAATAATAGGACAAAACTTTGTCAAATGGATTCCTTTCAAAACAAAATTTATAATAAGAATTCCAAATATCTAAGCCTATCCATCTTCTGATATTACCAGCATCCAAATGTTCAGAAAAATACTGTTTCCTTCCCCTAAGTAGATACTGAAACCAATCACTACCATTGTATCTACCCAAAGGCACTTCCGCATTTTGCTGATCCGTCCCTCTTGCTTTTTTTAATATCTCTATGTCATCCTCATGGATTTTTGAAATAACATCTTCAGCTCCACAATGGCTCGAAAGTGCTATCTGTAAAGAAGTCCCGCCCGTCTTATGAGTTTTGAGAAATATGAATTTGTGTTTATGGGAAATTATCACAGCTTCGTAATTTTTGGAATTATAGCCAAAGCTCCTCTTCTATCAAATTTGACCTTCATCTTAGAATCCCCGTTGTTTGCTATTTCAAATAATGGAATCCTCTCTATATAATCCAAAGCTGAAGTTCCTATGGCATTTTTTATTCTAACATCTCCAAAATATGTACCTGGAAGTAAAGGCAGTTGACCAAGTGATATTTGTAGTTGAATCGTTTCATTGTGAATGTCAATCTTAGAAGTTGCATCCCAAGAATATATTTCACTTATTTTTTCACCATCTTCATTGTACAAGAATATTTCAATGAGCAAATTCTTAAATTCTCCTTTACTTTCCAACTCTAATTCTAATATCACATCGTCATCTACAGAAAAAGAATTATTGCTGCTTATTGGGTTACAGCTAGTCAAACGGACTTCTTGAGATCTCTTTGCCTGACGATATTTCTCAACATCTTTAAAGTTTGAATCTTCTAGAATTCCATTTTTATAGAGATTAATAATTTCTCGTGAATTACCAATAGCAGAAATTTGTCCATCAATGAGCAACATTGACCTTTCACATAAAGATTCGATTGAGGCTAGGTTATGGCTCACAAAAAGTACAGTCTTATCAGATTTTTCAGAAAGAGATTGCATTTTATTCAAACACTTCTTACGGAATTCGTAATCTCCTACAGCCAAAACTTCATCGACCAAAAGAATTTCGCTATTCAAATGTGCGGCAACAGCAAATGCCAACCGAACATACATACCAGAAGAATACCTTTTGACAGGAGTATCAATAAATTTTTTAATTCCTGAGAACGCTACGATTTCATCAAATTGAGACTTGATTTCTTCTTTCGTCATTCCTAAAAGAGCACCATTCAAAAAGATATTTTCTCTTCCTGTCAATTCTGGATGAAAACCTGTCCCAACTTCTAGCAATGAGGCTACTCTCCCGTCTATGACAGCTTTGCCTGTTGTGGGTCGAGTAATCTTTGAAAGGATTTTGAGCAATGTACTTTTGCCAGCGCCATTACTACCAATAATACCAACTGCTTCCCCTTTCCTAATTTCAAAATTGATGTCTTTAAGTGCCCAGAATTCTTGCTTAGGTGTTCTTTTTGAAAATAAATTGCTGAGCGAATTTCTCAGAGTATCATGTGCATTACTGCCAATAGTATACTTTTTAGAAATATTTTCAACCTTCATAGCAATGTCACTCATAGTATAAAATTATATAATTATATGACATCAGCCATGACACGCTCTACTTGAGTGAAATAGTATAAGCTAAAAACAAACAAAACTAATATTATTCCGATAGAATAAAACATATATGGTTCAGGTGAACCAGTGCCCAATAATGACCATCGAAAACCTTCTATAACACCGGCCATTGGATTCAAATAATAGAAAAATTTATATTGTTCTGGTACTGCTGATGCTGAATATGCTACTGGTGACGCATACAAACCAAGCCGCACTATCATAGGTACCACGAATGTAAAATCTCGATATCTAGCGACTAAAGCACTGACTAATATCCCACCTGCCAATCCACTCAGAATAGCAATTATAATAAATATAGGTAAGTATATAATATTAGAACTAGGAGCGATCCCATAAAAGGCCATAAGCACAATAAGGCAAAGTAAAGTAATTCCTAAATCTACGAATCCAGATAATGCTTTGGAAAGTGGAATTACCAATCTGGGAAAATAGATTTTCTTTATCATGTTTTGAGCACCAATAATTGAGGTCCCAGCTTCGCTCATTAATGTAGAAAAATAAGTCCATGCACTAAGTCCCGCAATGGTAAAGACAACATGAGGAATATCGCCTGTATCCACTTTAGCTACTACTCCAAATACAAAACTAAGCACTATCAGATTGAATATTGGATTGATAAATGCCCATAACAAACCCACATAAGTTTGCGCATACTTAACACGTATATCTCTCCAAGCAAGTGAAGAAAGAAGGTGTTTGTACTTTTTTAGCTCCCCAAAATCAGGGAATAAAGAGCCTTTACCAGCTTCAATTATGGTTTTATTCATTTTAAAATGGATAATGGGAAGTACATTTTAGATTCCCGATATTTCACCAAAGTTACATTTTACCGTATAATCACCAACTTACCGAATCCATCTTTAAATAAATAGTCCGTATTATTTTGGGTAGAGTCATTAAAATGCTTGTAATCAGAGCCGTCTATTTTTTTGGTGATAACTTGATATAAGTATGTTCCATTCCCTAGCTTATCGCCAAATTCATCTCGTCCATCCCACTTGAATTCAGTTCTGTTGACACCAATGTGTAATGTGCCTAATTCAGCAGCCGTAATCTCTCTGACTACCTTACCTGATAAAGTCATGATTCGGATCAATACATTTCCTGGTGTTTCGTTTCCTGTCAATGTGAAAATAAACTGAGTACTGGTGCTGAATGGATTAGGATAATTAAACACGTTAGAAACCATTTCTTCATTATATACTCTAAATCGGACTTCATAATTGTTATCTCCAGAATTATTATTTGACTCATCTCTCGCTTCCACAGTCAATTTGTATTCTCCATCTTCGAGCAACTCTGGATTGAATTCAATTTTAGATTTATTATTGTCTCCCTCTGTGGCAGGAAAAAACTCTAAATCTGGATCATCTAAATTCACCTGCTTGATTTCTCCACTTGGATATTCCAGAAGCATTGTGAAATTTTCTGGACTCTCCAATAGTATAAATGGATTTTCATCCAACAATTCAATCGTAATCAACGGATTAGAAGAAACTATATCTTGATCCATTATTGGTATACCATCAAACCTGACATCTAATAGAGGATTTATATTATCAGATGTAACTTTGAATTCTTTAAATCCAAAATTATTGAAATAGTAATTTTCTATTGGACTATGAGTTGGATTCAATTGCAATAAAAATTGATACTCTCCTAATAAATCTCTTGTATTATATGTGAAATCAATTGTTGTTGATTCTCTTCCTTTTAGTTCAGGCAAGTCTCTTTCTTCCGTAAGGACATTATTGTCTTCATCAATTATTCTATATTCTACTTTCGTAGCTGGCATTTTTTCTGAAGAATAATTGGCAAGGTCATACACCAGTTTTAAGTTATCTCCCTGTTGCAAAGAATCCGAATGAAAACTATAATTCTTTGTAGAATTCATGGCTAAATCCCCATATCCATCATAATAAACTCTTATTTTCGATACTTGAGTTGGACTTACATCTTTGAAATCATTTGCATAGTATTCAATTTGAAGAAATGGATATTGTGAGGCATTGATACTTTGCAAATCGAAATTTCTATCAAGTATTTTATCAAATAGGACCTCTTCGATGTTTTGCTCGATATCGAATCCATACACCCTTATATATGCAGAGTCATTTGGCATGAATGACGATTCGATAACGTCCCACTCTAATTCATTCCATGAAAGTGCAGGTCCAATAAAATCAGATTTGAAATTTCCTTCAAACCAAAATCCAGGTAACGATTCTTTTACATCAACTTCATCAGATCTTTCTTCTGCAACACCTTCTGCTAACGGACTGATATTCTTTTGATAAATAAATCCAAATGGCAATGCTTCTCCTACTTCTTGCATCCTTCTAATGTCCATTGCTCCTTGAGACTCTAGGTAATTAAATATATTTTTACCATTATTTGCCAAAGAATCTGCCTGCCAATCAGGAACTTTGAAGTCAGCATTATTGTCACGGATGACATTATATATACAAACATAATATTCATCAGGCACTACATTCTCTAGGAAGTTTATTAAGTCTATCCTTGATTGTTGATTGTCGGTTTTGTAATAGAAGGTCCTGATGGGCTTAACATTTAAATTGATACTACCATAATCTCCTCCTAAAGGATTCATAACAAACTTGCCAATAGTATCGATTACCGCTACTCCTATTGAAGGAGAAGTTGCTCTATCCATCATGGAAGATTTGAATCCATTATTAATTATAAACTCTGCGGGTTTGCCATCTTCCCAAACCTTGTTTTTAATTACAATCTCTGTTAAATTGGTTGAGAAAGAAAGCGCTCTATCTTCTTCTAGTGCCAAGTTTTCAAACTCATTCTTCAGAAATTGAAAATAATGGGATTGGTTCCATCCATTTTTTGAATCTAAGTCATAAACAAAAGAACTATTATTCCATACATACCCTACCTCAGTAGTAATACTGTCGGGACTAATCCTCCAATAATACACAGTTTGAGATTCCATTGGAAAATCAATATTCCACTCCATAATCCCTTTTACATTTTCTATCACTATCTCTCTCATCAGTGGCGAATCGAAATTTTCAGACGAATCAATTTGGATTTTAAATTTCTGGTCTTCACCAAATGCGTTATATGTAGCAGAAACCAATGAAAAATTAGTATCGTTTACAATTGAGAATTCAGCCGGATAAATTGGGATTGCACTATTATTTAATACATAAAATTCGAACCCCTCCGTTCCACTATTAGAAGTCAATTTATTATTTAATTCCGCAAAAGGAGATGGTAACTCTTCAATCTCGTCAGAATAATCAACTGTAACTTTAATGGTATTCTTTCCTACTAATTTATTACTGGTAATAGGCAACTGTATACAATAGCTATCATTGTATCTAGGTATTAGAAACCTTATTATTGTATCTGTTGCCAGCTCTCCATTCGGACCATAATGTTCAACTAATATATCGTACTCTCCTTCAATGTATTTTCCAATATTGGCTACATCAAAACAAACCTCAAAATCATCTTCATACGTATCCACGAAGGTAGGAATGGTCTTAATCGACGATGCATCGGGTACGACATCTACAGATTCGAAAGCTGCCAAACTTATCGCAGGATCCCCATGCAGGGTCAATTGTTGCAGAAAAGGAACATCTCCTTGAACAACATCCAAGGTAAATTCTTCAACCACATTATTCAAGATTGTGCCTATAGGTTTCCCATAATCCTCACCACCAAGTCGTTCATAATACCTTAAGGCATAACGATACTGCTGACCTACATATGCTGAACCTGATGCTGCAATAAAACTGATTGCTCCTCTATCTTTCCTTACAACAAATTCTTCTGAAATACCTTCATCACTCGTATGGATATTACCAGAAAAACAACCCAATGAAAAGACAAGAGGATATTTACCTTTATTTTCATATTTATCAATATTATCAATGCTAAAATCAAATTTCCCAACCGATGAATGGCCAAAAAAAGTGATAATCGATAAGCCATTATTGATTAACTCAAAAATTCTATCAGTAGTGGCAACTTCTATTGCTTCAACAGATTTTTTATAAAAGGTAGTCACATCAGCACCGAACATATTATTCGAAAGTGTGTCTTCCATTACTTTGAGATTGTGGGCGAGTTCATCCTGAAGACTTGCGTCACCTCCACTAAGATGTACTACCTTTTTCTGCCATTGTCTTTCCTGAATAGTTTGAGGTAAATACAAATTCTGATCATGCTCTTTCACTTTATCCAAATACTCTTTTACCTCTACAGCATTCTTTGCTGCTAATCTTCCTATAGGAAAAATTGGCAATGGTTTTTCTTCTGATGCCAAAATCATATTATCTGAACCTGGATTTCCCCAGGTGGGGACGTAGACATCAACATTATTCTCAATCTGATAGGCTGTTCGATTCTCCCTATACTCTCTTCCCTTTCCTATGATGAACATAAATTCAGGTTTGGTATAGTTCTCTTTCGACCAATAACCAAAATTTCTAAAAGCTATAAAGTGTCTATCCACACCATAGGCAAACTGATCATATAATTGGTCAACATTTGCTATTACAGGTATATAAGACCCTCCTATTTCAGAAGCACGATAATCCGCATACTCTTGAACCCAATCTACATTATCTTGATTTCTTAAATCTGAATTTGATATTAATAGATAGTTATAATCAGGATTGTAATAATCTACAAAATCTCTTTTATCAATGGATAAAGGCTCTTTTATTCCTAATTGGCTGCTGGCAAGAAAAATTTGTTTTTCAACTGTACTTGGAGGCAGAAAAAATCCAATTTTATTATCAGAAGTAATTTGAGGCTGAATTCTCTTTCCATCTTCTGTATCATAGATTATTGGAATATCATTAATTTGAAACCCATCAATTTCAAAATATCTTTCCTCAGCAGAAGCTTCTGCAAAAAACATAAATGATGTGTCATTGATGATAATAAAATCTCTAGGGTATTTTACTTCAGCTAGACCTATTACATTCCTATCAAACTCAGTCAAAGTAGCTTTCAATTCAATATTTATATTTGAGTCTGATAGTTCATCTATTGTCAATTCATATTCTTTTTCAATTACTTTATTAAAAGAATGTGAGATCGTCTCTTCAAGGTTGCCATTGATACTTAATTCAGTTTTATGACCAGACTTGTTTCCTCCAAACCTGATCTTAACGAAAGCATTATTCCCATTGTCTACAACATTAGATATGGGAAGGTCAATAGAATTAATGATAGCTGATCCTGAGCCATAACCTTCACTTGCAATAAAATTTGAGAACCTTACATTTTGTTTATTTTCAGCAGGTTTGTAGTGTTTTTGATTCTCAACTACCAATTCTCGATGCATGTAATGTGGCTCAGGCAGTAATGTATTTGAACTTAAATCAGTGGTAACATCAGATATCAGATTTGGATTTTCTTCTTCTGACCATGAAATAAAATAAGCTGCTTCATCCGACACAAAACTATATTCAGGATTTAAAATATCTTCTTTATCGATGTATAAAAATTGATCTAATTCTACTCGATTCTTTCTCCCAAAAAACTCAATATATTCCTCATTCGAATCGACATAAAATGCTGTGCTTTTACCATAATTAATCAGTTCAAGATTCTTTAGGCTAATTTGATCTACTGGGAAGTCTTTTTCCAATAATTCTTCTTTAAAAATTCTATAGACGCCATCTTCGTTAATTTTTACTTTTAAGTAAGTTTTGTCGTAATCAATCCATTCATTTCCATATAAAATTTCACCATCAATTTCCATTTGGGCAGATAAAACCATAGGAATTAAAGACAGGAGAGTCCAAAATAAATTTCTCATTTTAAGTATAGTTTTTCGTTTTGCTTTTTAAATAAGGACTATATCTCAATCACATATGACATATACAATATCATATGAATTTTATGAAGTCTCAGTGTAATTGTTGGAATTTACTGCCATCTACTAGTGTCCAAGAATGGCAATTAAGACTTAAACGACAAAGTTTTAAAAATATTATACCATAATAGCTAAATGATTGAATATTAGCAATTTAAGACTGTAAACTATTTTGATTCACCATGGTTTAACCACTAAGGTCACCAAAGCATCACGAAGGGAAACACTAAGTTTGTTGTTGACTTTTATGAATTCCTAGTTTATCAATTTAACGATTTCTCCATGATAGTTGAAATAAAGAAAAACTAATGCTCATTGATTCTTCAGCTCCGATAAATCTTCGTTCAGAATAACAAGATACATTTAATTCGTTCTTCCATATAAATTTGATGCTGTGGAACAACCCTTATCATAGATAGCAAAGTCGAACATCGATAATGCTCTGGTCTACCAAATTCTATAAATCATTCTCTTCCCTCCTCTCGGTCGGAATGACAGTAATTAAATTCAATTATCGAATAATCACCAACTTCCCAAATCCTTCTTTGAACAAGTAGTCTGTATTATTCTGCGTTGGGTCACTGAAATGTTTGTAATCAGAACCATCCATTTTTTTGGTTATCACTTGATATAGGTATGTTCCGTTACCAAGTTTGTCTCCAAATTCGTCTCGTCCGTCCCACTTATATTCTGTTCGGTTGATACCAATATTCAAATTTCCAAGCTCAGCGGCAGTAATCTCTCTCACAACTTTACCTGATAAAGTCATGATTCTTATCAATACATTTCCTGGTGTTTCATTCCCGGTCAAAGTAAAAATAAACTGAGTACTGGTACTAAATGGATTTGGATAATTAAACACATTAGATACCATTTCTTCATTGAACACTCTAAATCGAACTTCATAATTCTTATCTCCAGAACTATTGCTAGATTCATCAGTAGCCACAATGGTCAATTTGTATTCACCATCTTCTTTAAGCTCAGGATTGTATTCTATTTTCGATTCATTATCGTCTCCTTCTATGGCAGGATAAAACTCTAAAGCTGGGTCATCGATAGAAATCTGTTCGAGGTCACCACTTGGATATTCCAAAAGTATTGTAAAATTCTCAGGGCTTTCTAACAGAATAAATGGATTCTCGTCCAACAGCTGAACTGTGATCAGAGGGTTTGAGGAGACTATATCTTGATCCATAATCACGATCCCATCAAATGTCACATCCAATAAAGGATTTATCTTATCCGGTGTCACTTTGAATTCTTCTAATCCGAAATTATTGAAATAATATTCCTCTAATGGAGAATGGCTTGGGTTCAGTTCCATTTGAAATTGATGCTCTCCCAACAATTGTCTGGTATTGTATGTGAAATTTATGGTCTTAGATTCTCTTCCTTCAAGTTCGGGCAAATCTCTTACCTCGGTTAGTACATTATTATTTTCATCAATTATTCTATACTCTACTTTCGCAGCAGGCATTTTTTCAGAAGAAAAATTACTTATGTCATAGACCAATTGCAAATTATCACCTTGCTGCAAAGAATCAGCGTGAAAACTATACTGTTGTGTTGAATTCACAGCAATATCTGCATACCCATTAAAATACACCCGCAATTTTGATATTTGTGCAGGGCTTACATCTTTGAAATCGTTAGCATAGTATTCTACTTTTAAGAATGGATAGGTAGAAGCATCAATGTCTTTAATATCAAAATTTCTATCTTCTATTTTGTCAAATAATAATACTTCATTAGTCTTGTTGTTATCATAGCCAAAGATTCTTATAAATGCTGTATCCTCAGGCATAACCGAGGATTCGATTAGATCCCATTCTACTTCATCCCAGGACTGCGCAGGTCCGATAAAGTCTGATCTAAAACTTCCCTCAAACCAAAAACCAGGTAATGCTTCTTTTACCTCAACTGAACCAAAACGATCTTCTGCCACTCCTTCTGCAAGTGGACTAACATTTTTTTGGTAGATAAACCCAAATGGCAATGCTTCGCCTACTTCCTGCATTCTCCTGATATCTATTGCTCCCTGTGACTCAAAATAATTAAATATATTTTTTCCAAAATTGACTAATGAATCTGCCTGCCATTCTGGAACTTTAAAATCAACATTTTGATCTTTAAAAACATTATATATGCATACATAATACTTATCTGGAACATGGTCTTCCAAAAAGTCTATCAAGGCTATACGAGATTGTTGGTTGTCTGTTTTGAAGTAAAAAGTTCTTATGGCTTTTGTATTTAAATTTAAACTTCCATGTTCCCCTCCAATAGGGTTCATAACAAATTTTCCTAAAGTATCAATTACAGCTACACCAATAGATGGAGATGTATTACGATCCATCATTGAAGATTTAAAACCATTGTCAATTACAAATTGTGCTGGAATTCCCGGTTCCCAAACCTTATTCGCAATAAGAACCTCTTTCAAGTTAGTAGCAAAAAAGAATTTCCTATCTATTTTTAAAGACATATTCTCAAAATCGTCTTTCAAATACTGAAAATAGTGAGATTGATTCCATCCATCCCTAGCATCTAAGTCATACACAAATGAGCTTTCACTCCACACATACCCAACTCCTGTAGTAGTACTATCTGGACTAATTCTCCAATAGTAAACCGTTTTTGGCTCCATCGGGAAATCTAATTTCCATTCTACAATTCCTTTTACATTTAAAATCTCTTTCTCCTTCATTAAAGGAGAATTATAATTTTCTGTAGAATCAATTTGTATCGTAAATTTTTGATCCTCTCCAAGTGCATTATATGTAGATGAAACTAAAGAAATTTCAGACTCATTTACAATTGAAAACTCCTTTGGAAAAATCGGAATAGCACTATTGTTCAAAATAAAAAACTCAAATCCTTCTGTACCATTGATAGATCTCAACTTGTTATTTAATTCTCCATCTGGTGAAGGCAACTCATCTATCTCATCCGAAGCATCAACAGTGACCTTAAGCACATTTTTACCAACCAATTTATTAGAGGTAATTGGCATTTTTAGGCAATATCTTTCATTGTATATGGGTACACGACTTCTTAGGATAGTATCTGTTACAAGTTCTCCATCAGGTCCAAAATGTTCTATTAACACATCATACTCTACATTAATCGATTTCCCCAGATTTGCTACATCAAAACATACTTCGAAATCATCTTCATATGTATCTACAAATGTAGGTATAGTCTTGATTGAAGATGCATCAGGAATGACATCTACAGATTCAAAAGACGCTAAACTTACAGCTGGATCTCCATGAAGAGTCAATTGTTGTAAGAATGTTATGTAGCTATAACTTGGATTAGTGGAAAATTCTTCGATCACATTATTCAATATTGTACCAACCGGTTTGCCGTAATCTTCTCCTCCTAAACGTGAATAATACCTCAATGCATATTGATATTGTTGCCCAACATAAGCTGTTCCGGAAGCAGCTATAAAACAGATAGCACCTTTATCTTTTCTTACAACAAATTGTTCTGAAATACCTTCAACATCAGTATGAATATTTCCAGAATAGCAGCCCAATGAGAATACTAAAGGATACCTCCCTTTATTTTCATATTTATCGATATTGTCAATACTGAAATCAAATTTACCTACAGAAGAGTGTCCAAAAAATGTAATAACCGAAAGTCCATTATTTATCAAATTAAAAATAGCATCAGAAGTAGATTCTCCAATGGCCTCTATAGATTTCTTGTAAAATGTAGTCACATCAGCTCCAAAAATATTATTCGTTAGCGTATCTTCCATGACACCGAGGTTAGCTGCTAAAGCTTCTTGCAATGTAGCATCTCCACCACTCAGGTGCAATACTTTTTTCTGCCATTGCCTGTCTTCTATAGTTTGTGGAATGTGTAGATTTTGATCATGCTGCTTTATTTTATCCAAATATTCTTCGACCTCCCGTGCATTTTTAGCAGCTAATCTCCCTATTGGAAATATTGGCAACGGAATCTCATCAGTTGCTAAAATCATGTTGTCTGAACCTGGATTACCCCAAGTTGGGACATATGCATCAATATTATTTTCGATTTGGTCGTAAGTTCTATTTTCTCTATACTCTCTTCCTTTACCTATGATAAACATAAATTCAGGTTTGGTAAAATTTTCTTTAGACCAATATCCAAAATTTCTAAAGGCTATAAAGTGTCTATCAATTCCGTAAGCAAACTGATCATACAATTGGTCGACATTTGCTATTACTGGTATATATGATCCTCCCGTTTCAGAAGCACGATAATCTGCATACTCTTGAACCCAATCCACATTATCTTGGTTTCTTAGATCTTCACTTGAGATCATCAGATAATTATAATCTGGATTGAAATAATCTACAAAATCTCTAGTTTCAATTGATATTGGCTCTTTGATACCGAATTGGCTACTGGAAAGATAGATTTGTGTTTGTGTGGTAGTCGGGGGAAGTAAAAATCCAATTTTGTCATCAGATGTTTTCTCAGGTTGGATTCTTATATTTTTTCCTAGATCATAGATTACTGGAACATCATTGATCTCATATCCATCTATTTCGAAGTACCTTTCTGAAGAAGATGGTTCTAGGTAAAACATAAAAGAAGTATCATTTTCTAATTTGAATTCTCTTGGATAGATAACTTGTGTATATGCTATGATATTTTTGTCATGCTCTGATGCTGTTCCAGTCAGTTGAAGATTTAAATTTGAACTTCCTAATTGTTCCGAAGTCAATTCATATTCTTTCTGAATAACTTCATTCACTGCATGGGTAAACGTCTCCATGGTAATGCCATTGATACGCAATATTGTATTATGTGCAGTTCTATTGGCTCCAAACCTAACTTTGACAGTAGATATTGGCCCATCTTCTACAATATTAGTCAAAGGAACATTTACAGAATTTTCAGATTTCAACCCAGTACCATAGCCTTCACTAGCAACAAAATTTGAATACCTGACTTGTTCGCTATCTACTGTTGGTTTGTATTGCACTTGATTTTCCACAGTCATTTCCTGATGCATATAATATGATTCAGGTTGAAGAGAATTGGAATTTAAATCTGTGATAACCTCATCCATTATCAAAGGATTGATATCCTCAGACCATGTAATGAAATATGCAGCATCATTAGAAACTACACTGTATTCTGGATTTAATATGGATTCTTTATCGAGATATATGAATTGGTCTAATTCACTTCTATTCCTTTTTCCAAAAAATTCAATATACTCCTCATTTGTGTCTGCATGAAAATTTATGCTTTTGCCATAGTTATACATTTCCAAATTCTTGAGACTGATTTGGTTTAGAGGAACTCCTGCAGATAAAAGTGCCTGGCGATTGACTCGGTAGATCCCATCTTCGTCAACTTTTATCTTTACGTACGTCTTGTCATAGTCTATCCATTCATTGCCAAATAAAATCTCGCCATCTACTTCCATTTGTGCAGAAATAGATGTAGAAATAGATGTAGAAATTAATACAAAGAGAATCCAAAATAAATTTCTCATTTTAGGTATAGATTTTTCTGTTATTTTTTTTTATCAAAACGATAAGTCTCAAAATCAAACAACATGTGCAAATATCACATGAATTTAAGAAAATCTCAGCGTAATTGTTGGAGTTTGTTGCCAGAATTTGGTGCAAAAGTCGGGCACTTAGTGCTTAAAACGTAAAAAATATGAAATTAGTGCAATATGGATACCTAAAAAACGCGAATGATTATTTTAAAGATCTTAACGTTTTTTTGGTTTAACCACAAAGTTCTCCAAGGTATCACAAAGGAATACATTAAGTTAGATGTGGATGTTAAGAGTATTCAGATTAAGCGCTAAGTTCATCAAGGCAGGATGGAGAATTCACTAAGTTGTATGTTGAAGTGATTTAAAAACGTATGTTAAAATGATTTGTATGTGCTTGGTTCTCAAATTATAACGATTTTAAAGGAGCATAGCCAAAGCTACGCGACGAAAAAATTGTGATAAGTTGAGAATCAATGATATGCAAAGGAATTAACAATATGTTATTAAATCACTTCATTAACAAAGGTTGATTACTTTTCTTTCTGATCAATGTTTTCTTTGAAGCTATCTATATTAAAGATCGAAGAAGTTTTTCTCTTTATTTCGAATTGGGTGAATTCTTCATTTGCTTCGAAGCCAAAACCATAACTTGTATCACCTTTCATGGGCTGCGTAATCCTTACAATCTTATTAGTTCTTAGTTTCCCGTCGTTTTCATTCCAGATTAATTCTGTTGATGTCAGCATTTCATCTTTTCGATTATAAAACTTGGCATTACCTTGTGCGACCACTTCACTTTCTTTTTCATATCTCATAGCTCTATCTGCTTCTAACCAACTGTAGACTTTACCTGACTCTCCTAAAAATTCAACAAAAATACCGTCAGGAAATTCATCTCTTGGGTTGGATCTATCTAGATGCCGAATCATCCTATCCGCTGTAATCCTAACTTTTACTTGTGCCGAATCACTATATAAGATAGAAACAAACTTTGCTTCTTCTTTTTTCAGATGTTCACTATCCGTAATGGCATTTACTTCATTGACATCGGTAGAACACCCAAGTATTATTATAGCAGAAAGAAAGATTATTGACTTGTATATCTTCATATTATCGAATCACAGTGATATCTCCAGAAAAAGTAAGCGTAACATTATCAATAAAACGAACATTAGCCATCCATGCATATACACCTGGATTTACGGGCTGACCATTGAAATATCCATCCCAACCTTGCATTCGGTCATTGATCTCAGGCGTACCATCATACATAAGATTGCCCCATCGATCATACACTTTAAGAAAATCAATCCCATCTACTGCAGGTCCTCCAGACAGATTAAAAAAGTCATTTACATTATCGTCATTAGGACTAAAAATATTTGGAAAAAAAACTGGTCTAATAATATTGACCAACAGCTGAATTTCATCGGAAGCCGTACATCCATTTTCGTCTACAACAGTAATCGTATAGGTTGTATTCCCAGGGGGAATTATTTCAGGATCCAAACATTCAGTACATGTCAAAAACGAATCTAAAGGTGTCCAAAAAATGGAATCGATAAAATAGTCTGAGTCTACGATTGCATCTAAGACAACGCTGAGACCTAGATCCACAGTAGTATCAGGACCTGCATTCACCGAAGTCAAAGTAGGTTGAAAAATGTCAACTAATGTATCACTCATACATCCCTTCTTATCTATTATAGTCAACTCATATTGACCTGGAGTCAAGTTTAAAAATCGAGGACTAGGTTGGAAATTTATCCCGTCTAGTGAATATTGATACGCAGGACTACCAGCGTCTCCTTCTGCCAAAATCTGTCCGTCTGTATCACCAAAACATTCTACATCTGTAGGAAAACCTTCAACGCTTAATGTACTTGTTTCCTGACAACATGCTTCAACATAAAACTCCAATATTTTCGTAACCAAACATCCTCTGGCACTTTCCAAAGTCAACGCGGCGACTTTATCCCCAAATGAATCATATATTACAGAAATAGTATCTGATCCAGAAGAAGTAACAGTAGCTGGTGTAGCACCAGTTCCAAAATTCCAAGTATAAATCTCGATTGGGTCGACACCAGGATCAGATAAGTCTCTAAAAATTATAGTCTTGTCACATTCAAATTCAGCAACTGCTTCAATTTCAAAATCTGCTTCAGGGCCTACAAATGTTCCAGTTCCTCCAAATTCCAGAGAAAATCCAAGCCCATTATTACTAAAGTTGTTAATTAACATTACATAAGTTCTACCTGCAATCATGTCAAGTGGAGCGATATAATTATTACTTACATCTTGGCAACCTCCTGTTTCGGTCACATCTGTCTCTCCTACAGCCATTCCAGTAGCTCGATTACAAATCGCCCAAGTGGCTAAAGGTTGATCTGTTCCATCGGCGAATGTATTCCTTCCTGATCCCATGCATCTTAATTCAATTCTATTTTGGCAATCTGTCACACCTCCAGGCAATTCGAAAATAACAAAATCCAAATCATCTACTACTTCAACTATTCCAAGATTTGCGGGGATGAGCTCCATCGTAAGTGAACCACTCTGATCACATTCCCAAACGTACCAAGATGAAGCTGACTCTCCTCCTATACAAGATCCATCTGCTTCATTAGGGTTATCTCCCTGACTATTCAGACTTTCTACTGTAAATGGATCTTTATTACATAGAGTTACTGCTTTATCGCAATCAGATTCTGGCGACGGTGTCGGCGTAAAATCATCAATACATAATTGAAATGTCCCTTCTAGATTAACGGCAGATTCTACCATTAGATAGTAAACTTGACCTATTATTAAATTAGAAGTTACGAATTCATCAGATCCCTGTGATTTTCCCGGAGAACAAGTGATATAATTTCCGCAGGATGAAAACAATGCCATTTTAGGAAACTGCATGGTATTTATTCCAATGCCTGTTCCAAAAACTCTAACATTGATTGCAGGCTCTTTCGGAACAAATGAAAACCATACTCCATTTGTATAATTCAAAAAACATATACCAGGAAATGATGGGTCCGGCATTGCTCCAATATTGGTAAACTCAGCCGGAGAAGAACAATATCCATCAACATCCGGAATAAATGTTGCAAACTGGCAATCATCATTTAAGACTTGCCCTGACATGGTAAAGCCTATAAATAATAGAAATATTGTGATATAATTCTTCATTCTCTCTTTAAGTTTTCTTCACTTTGTTTTTTATATCCTGCATTTGAGACACATATAAAACAACAAAGTAACATAATCGAAGGTCATCATTAACAACATTAAATCCGAACATTAGACCCTCTTTGGTTTATGTAAGTTTAACACACAAAATATACAAAAGGTTACTTGTGTGATTATTCCTTTTTCACATAACGCGCTAAAGTACAGCTTTTCTAATGTTTCTTAATGCATATAACGTTGCCTTTCTATACTCTATGTATACTTAGACACAAATGTTGTCCTATCCGCGTCAACAAACACGCCATTTTAACGATTAGTTAATAAATTATGTCGAAAATTTTAATGTCCTAATCGCAAAATTGAGTGAAAATGAAATCTTATTTTTAGTTTACATCCAGAATTCAATCCAATCAATCTATATGTTCGGAAAAATAAGTAGTCTTTCCATAAAGTCATTTATGCGAAGTCCTGCCTTTAATCAAAACCTTGGCACCACTATAATAATGATGCTCGTTGGACTTTATTTTGGTTTGTGCAGTGTTGCAATAGGAGCCAGTGCCCCTTTCATAGTTGAAAAAATGGACCTAGAAGGCAATCCAGAATCCATAATTGGCAAATACTTTTTATATACCTTCCTATATCTATTCTTGACTCGATTGGTATTTCAAAATTTTGGTTTTAAAGCGTTAAAAAAGTACATTCTTCAACCTATTAAAAAATCAAAAATCTACCATTATATTCTTGTGAACACTTCTTTTCATTGGTTGAACATCATTCCACTACTTGGGATCTTGGCATATCTATTATCAGCTTCTTTAGCACCCAATTATAATGTCAATGTACTTAATCATGGATTAGTTTTGATTGGCCTATTGTATTTTTCAAATTACTTCGCCTTCTTAATTGACAAATATCTCAGTATAAATAAAGTAGTCACAGGAGGATTAATTTTAGCGGTAGTTCTTCTCAACTTCTTAGATATTCAAGGCATTATTCCCCTAGGTATAGTATTTGAAAATATCTTCAGTTCCTTAATAAGCAGTATTTGGCTTGCAATAATTCCAGCTATAGCTACCATTTTAGCTTACTTAGGAAGCTTTAACGTACTTTTCAAGGTAGCGTATTTAGAAGATGAAAAAAGTGATACTTCAATAACTGAAGTAAATTTTCAATCTGGGATATTTTCAAGATTTGGTCGCGCAGGAGAAATGATGGAAATGGAGATTAAATTGATCTTTCGCAACAAAAGATCTAAAAACATGATGTATGTCCTAGGAATGATATTTCTCTATCCATTTATGAGTAGCATTAGTGACACATACAACTCAATGGGTTGGTATGTTTTTATTGCCATTTTCACGACAGGCGGTTTTGCACTTACTTACGGTCAATTACTACTTTCATGGAATAGTGGCCATTTTGACCTTCTCTTAACCAAAATGGATAGCATAAAAGAAATCTTTCAAGCAAAGTATTATTTGCAATGTGCAATAATTATTGTTCAAAGTATGATTCTCATCTTTTTTGGGTTTTACAAAAGTGAATATTTCCTATTGATGCCAGCAATGATGTTTTACAATTTAGGTGTCGTATTATTTATGTACATGCTTTTAGCAAGCTATAATTCTAAAAAGGTGGATGCTAATAAAGGTGCAGCGATGAATTATGAAGGATTTTCAATATCACTTTTTTTAATAATAATACCAATCATGGTTTTACCACTTTTACTTTATTATGGTTGTAAATATTCTATTGGTAATGCAGACATCGGCATTTACTTGACTGCTCTCATCGGACTTTTGGGGTTTATCTTTCATGATAAATTAATAGACATTTCAGTCGCATTATTCAAGAAGAATAGATATAAAATTGGCACCGCTTTTAGAACAAAATAAGAAATAGTAAATATGCTTTTAGAATTTAATAATTTAAGAAAAGACTACGGCAAAACCAATGTTTTAGATATTGAAAGTCTCTCTATTGACAAGGGCGAATGTGTAGGTTTGGTTGGGAATAATGGCGCTGGAAAAACAACAGCTTTCAGCCTTATACTTGATCTCATCCAAACTTCAAATGGTGCAGTTTTAACTAAAGGAAATGATGTTAGTAAGTCTGAAAATTGGAAATCTTATACATCCGCTTTTCTTGACGAAACATTTCTTGTTGATTTCTTAACCCCTAATGAATATTTTGATTTTGTCGGAGGGCTCAATAATTGGTCAAAAGGAGAAGTGAAAAATTTCATCAATCAATTTGAAGAATTTTTTAATGGTGAGGTTTTGGGTGTAAAAAAATATATTCGTGATTTGTCCAAAGGAAATCAAAAGAAAGTTGGAATCGTAGGTGCCTTAATCGGAAATCCAGAAATTGTAATCCTCGATGAGCCATTTGCGAGCCTCGATCCTACCAGCCAAATCCGACTTAAAAAGATAATTCGCGAAAGAATGGAACTTCATACATTCTTGATATCTAGTCATGATCTTACCCACGTTGCTGAGGTATGCAATAGAATAGTGATTCTTGAAAAAGGAAAAGTTGTAATGGATAATCCGAAGACTGATGAAACCATTCAGCAGATGACAGAGTATTTTCATGTGTGATGAAGTTTGAATGTGTGAAAACACATTCTATAAAATTTGTTTAACAACTAAAACAAACCAGTAATGTTAGATCTTTCAATTATATTTTGAGAACTTATGAAGATTAGTAATTCTATCTAGTATGCGCTTATCAGCGAGATTTTAGCCACCCATCGCTATCGCGTTCCTTCGCTTGAAAATTTCATTTTCACTTTTATTTTATAAAAGATTGCTCACTCTTATTGCCAAAAAAGTAAAACAAAAAGTCTAGGCGGCTCTAATGCAGCACTTTTATCCACCCATCACTTACGTGTTCCTTCACTTAGCAGCTTTCGCTGCTACATCTTCGATGTTCGGTCAGTCCTTCCCTCAGCCCACAACAGCCGCCATGGCTATGCTTCCTATATGTGTATAGTCCCTTCTCAGTAATTTAAAATGCTATTATTTCAATTCATTAAAAAACATTCATTGATTATCAAATCTTAGCTTCAAGCTATTTATAATATGAAGTGATTTAAAAACTAAGGTTAAAATGATTTGTAAGTGCTTGGTTTACAAGATGAAGCTCTTTTGGAGAAACTTAGCCGTAGCTAAGTGCCGAGAAAAAGCTGAAATATTGTGAATCAATGACTTGCAAAGGAATTAACATTATGTTCTTAAATCACTTCTATATTTAAAAGATAATAGTCAACATCTAGCATAGTGATTTCTTAGTGCAGTCTTAGCGAACATTGTGGTTAAAAAATAGACGCCAGACAATATGATAACAACAATTGTTTTTAAATCACTTCAATGTAGCCGTTAAATATTATCACAAAAAACAACCAATTATGAACAAGATCAAACTAATAATCCTTGTTAATCTTTGTTTTATTACCATATCTTCACTAAATGCCCAAATTTGCTTTGATAGTTATAACAATGAAAATTGTCCATACAGAATTGTCAGTAAACTTTCTTTAACAAAGCAATTAAATCCTCTTTATGATCTTGATCCAAATATAGAATTTGCTCTTAATCTAGGAATTCAAAAAGGAATAAAAATTGATTTATCGGTTGGATTACATTGGTTCTTTGATTTGGTACCCAATGGTGACAATTCTTCTTTTCATATGGGCCTAAGATCAAGAATTGCTTACAAACTCAGCCCTGACTTTGAAGCCAGTCTATCTCCTGGCATAATAATTACCAATTCTATTGATGGACTTGAGTAATTCAAAGGGTTCAGTTTTGAAACTAATATTTCATTGAAAAATAAAGTGGGAGTAGTTCTAAGGGTCGACAATCATAATTTAATGACTCTGGAAAACGACACTGTAGTCAACCTTGGACTTCAAACCTATGGTAGTTCTTCATTTTATTCTATTGGAGGCATTATCCTTGGGGGATTAGTTCTACAGTTAATATTAGGAAGCTTTATCATTATTTAGACTCAAATTCTTTTATTTGATTTTATACAATGCTCCACCGATAGAGTCCGAAGATGCGCCAGTTACAGAACATAATACATTAGATTCCCCATTGATATATTTATAGGCCATAAGTGACATCAATATTGCCTCCTTAAAATCAATTATTTCTTTAGATGGAAGGTGAAGTTCGCAATTCTTTGAAGACAACCTTGACGTTAGACATTCCATGAAATATGTATTGTGAGCTCCTCCACCTGACACCATGAGTGATGATGCCTTACTTTCTTCAACTTCATTGGCTATGCATTCTGCCACCCAGTTACAAAATGTATGTAAAGTATCTTCTATTTTTCCTGCTGGGAAATTTGGAATCACCTCATTCATTATCCAGTTATTATCTAAGGATTTAGGTGGATTCTGATCAAAATAAGGTATGGAATTCAGGTAATCAATTAAGTTTTTATTGATAGTACCTGATCGTGCTATTTCACCTCCTTCATCATAGTCCTTCCCCATTTGATTACTAAAATAATTCAAGACTTGATTGCATGGGCACACGTCGTATGCCATCAGTTTTGCAGCATCTATTAATTTCGTAATGTTGGCAATTCCACCTAGATTAAGATAATAATCATGTCCTTTAAAAAGGTTGAGTTCGACTAAAGGAGCTAGCGGCGTGCCTACTCCTCCTTTTGTAACATCTTGAGTTCTGAAATCAGTAATGGTGGGTATATTCAATATAGCTGCTAACACCCCTCCATTTCCAATTTGCTCGGTAATTCCTTTTTCTGGCAAATGCAAAAGGGTATGTCCATGAAAGCTTACATAATCTACATTCCCAGAATAATCTCCCAAAGCATCACCGACCAATTCACCAATATATCTGCTAAAATCAAATTTTAAACTTACATATTCAGTCGATGATAATAGATGATAATTTTTAAGTCTACTCACCCATTCTGGAGTATATGGAATGTCATAACTCCATAAAAGTTGCCAGTCACTATTTGGACTAAAATGGACAATAGCAATATCCAATCCATCTAAAGAACTCCCAGACATTACTCCTGCAATGATCATGGTTTATTTACTTATTTTAACTTAAATGTATATTCTGTAACAGCTTGGATATCTTCAGCACTCATTATAGCTCCAAAGGCATTCATAGCTCCTTTTCCATTTTTAATAATTGACTTTCGTTCTTCCATCGTCAATGCAGATTTTGTCAAGTCTTTAGAATTATTCAAACCTAACTTTCCATCAATTCCATGGCAAATTACACAGTTTTGTTTAAACATCTTTTTACCGTCTTTTCCTGGAGCCTTAGATTTCTTCTCTGCACATGAGAAAATTATTGCAGCAAAAACACATAGAACTAATATTTTTTTCATTCTCTATTTTTTAATCTTTCCGCTAATATATCAAAACCTAGAATCTAAATTCATTTTAGTAATTTAATAATAATAAATCTGAGCTTTTTCTTTGTGGTTTTCTTTGTGAAATCGTTGTGCCGTTGTGGTGAATAATTAAGCTTTGCAAATTTATAAATCTAGTTTCTGACAATAAACGATTTCTTTTTTCACCACCAAGGCAACACGAACGAATCACTAAGCTAAGTATTAACATATATACTACTAGCACCACAATATAACTCTTGGTCTATATTTATTCCCATGAGTGATAGCAAAACGAAAAACAGAAATAAACTTTAATAAAAAATAAAAATGGCTTAAAATATTTTCATTTAACACCATTTCTTTGACCTTTTAACACCAAGTTTCAAATTAATTTAAAATTATATGTAAAAACCCTATCATTTGTAATAATTGGCACTCAATTTGCATTTATTTGTTTGTTGCTCCAAATGACGGTTTTTCAATAATAATTTGAAGAATTAATTTGAAGATAATTAAATTAGAACACCTTAAGTTTTATTGAGACTCTGGTAAAGTCTTGGTATTTATTGTTTCCCATATTGAATTTTGGCCGACTAAAAAGCCAGAAAAAAGAAAGAGCTTCCATAACGTTGGAGGCTCTTTTTGAATTTATATTAGTTTATATTAATGAAGTGATTTAATTCTACTTTGAGACATTTCAAAAATTGAAGATATTGAAAATAGGCATGAGGTTTATGGTTTAAGGTTTGCAAGGCTAGATGTAGACATTTAATTTGTTTTGTCATCATCTTGCCTTGAACCCTAAACCTCATAACCTTAAACCTGTTCCTTTTTTTTCAATCTCTTCAAAAGTAGAAATGTGTAACCTGAAAATATCCAATCTCTCAAAGTAGAATTAAGAACATATCGTTAAATCACTTCATTAATGATTTCATCTCTTGCTTATCTTAATATAGAAAGCTTTCTTGTTATCTCATATTCATCAGCCTTAAGCTTGATCAAATAAACTCCAGAAGCTATACCTTCTTTAGTAAAATCTATGACTTGATTATGAATACCTGCAGTTTGCTTAGCATTACTCGATGGGATTCTGATGATTTCTTGACCCATCATATTTAAAACACTTATGCTAATTTCCATAGATTCTTCCAACTCATATTTTATCGTTGCCATTCCAGTAGTTGGATTCGGGAATACATTCATTGAAATTCCTGACTCTAGATCTTCTACTCCTGTCGCAAGTTCGAAAACAGCAATTAAAGTGTCCTGCGCTTCTATTTGGATAGTAGCCTTTCTATTTTGTAGAGAAGGTGAAATAACAGAACCAGCTGATGTTTCCCAATGACTGAATTTGTAATCATCTTCAAATGCTCTGGCTTTTATAATATTATCCATGCCTCCAAAATAAGCTCCTGTCCATGGAAATTCTTCAATATCTAATGTATTCAAATCGATCTCTCCTACTCCATCGGGTTGTACCATTAAAGTAAGGTCATATGGTCCCGTTAAATTAAAACAACTGGATATTCCATCATCAAATAACTCACATCTCGCATTGATGAATGTTTTAAGTCTATCGACATTTAATTGCCACTGAATCATGGAACCACCCCATCTTTCTATCTGTCTAGGCATTTCTGGTTCGATCACTGCCAACATTCTATCTAAAGTAGATATCATGTTCTCACATGAATAAACTGTATTCATAAGGTCTGCCTGACGTGAATAATATAGTTGTTTGAATATTGGACTTTCTTCCTGTAGCTTTAAGAAAATCTTTTCATGCATTCCTACATTCCCGTCTACATCCTGATTTAACATTCCTCCGTTTGCGAAAAAATTATAAAAGTTGTTACAAAACCCTCCCCAATTATTACAACAGTTGGTATTATCAAATAATTGAATTAAGAAAGGATCATCAGCTGGATATGGGCAAGATCCATCCAGTATACTTGGACAATTGCTATAATCCTGAGGAATGTAATTCAACTCATCATATTGTGCTTGACATACATCATCCCACGTATCACAGCATCTGCTATCTTGATTTAAGGTAAGGATAAAGATAGAATCGTTTGCAGCATAAGGACTCGATCCATCGACAATGCTATTGCATGTACTAAATTCAGTATTCAAGTTACAAATTACTGCTCCAGGTCCTGCTTCTCCTGGATTACCTCCAAAAAATCCATCCATAAAATTTGAAATATCTTCAATATCACAGGGCTTAGCGTCAGGACTGATATTAGGCACTCCACTATAATTGATATAATAATCAAATGTAGCGTCTAGATCCCAAAGGATGTATCCCCATTTCTTATGATCTCCATCTGGATTAGTACCTCTCCACCATCCAGTGTTATAGTTCAGCCAATCAGAAGCCACGCAATTCAAATTCACAATCATATAATCCATTAGACTCACTACATTCAATTCATCAGTCACTTTTTCATAGTTAGAAGAGTCGCTCATATCATTTTCTAAGATGAAATCTCTTAATCTATACCAATCATTCAAAGCTTCTTGGCCTCCATATTGCAATTCTGTATCTCCCCACGTTGTAAGAAACTGCGTATCAAATTTTCCTTGATCGTAGTAATAATCAGTATAATCATGATCAACTGGTCTATCTCTCATTCCATATACACCCCAATAATCTCCATTCAAAAATAATATTACTCTTTCTACGGATCTGATATCCACTTTCATACCACCTTCCTGAGCTAGTGTCTGTACATATTCGTCTCTAATGTGTGTACTACCAAAGTGATTTTGATCAGTAATGGCTGGATAGTTGTCATCACCAGAATTTCTGAACATAAACTTTTGATACTCATCTCTATCTGAAAATGAAAAAAGAGGTGCATTTACTGCTTTTGAATAACCCATTTCATCTCTTGAAACCCAATCAATACTTCTATGATCTAACACCCATGAATCTTGTCCATGCCTGTTTAATGAACCAAACGAAGTTGCCTCTCTTTCTTTGTCGGTATTAAAATATTCGATAGAGCCTATTGGAATCAAATTACCATCTCCGTTTGCCAAATTTTGAACTTCGTCAGCCGCAACTGAAAATACTGCAAGCGTAAAATCTTCATTTATGAAATATGTATTGAAATCCATCTTACCATCCAAAACCATAGGATCATTACTAAAAGATTTTGCTTTCACAACCCTTGTAGAAGGAACATTAAATGGCGAAGTATATTCAGGAGAATTCATAGTCGGATTGGATCCATCTGTAGTAAATCTTACAGTAGTACCTGGATCATTATTGGTAATCATAAGAACAAACGGAGCATCATAAAATCCAGCTTCCACACTCATTGAAGGAGGTAAAGTATATCTTATAAACTGATCTGTGTCATTGTTAGAAGAGCCTAAACTTGGATTGGTACATATCATCCACTCATTTCCTCCATCCGTTGATCTACACCAAGAAGATTCTACTAAAGTAAGTCCCAAAGGTATTTCGTCAATTACGGTTTCATCAGGCATGGTAAGCAAAAGCGTCTCATTGCCAGTTGTTTGAGAGAGTTTGAAATTTGTATGGAATGATCCATCTTCACAATGCTCATCTCTACCAGAACACCAAAAAACCAAATGGCCTTTAGCTGGAATTATTGTACCCTCAGGAATTTCCCATTTTCCTGGTTTACTTGACTTATCAGAAAGATGGTATCCACTGATATCCATATCCACATCTCCATCATTATTCAATTCTATCCAATCTTCTGTCTTATCATAATTATCTAAAAAATTTGCCAAATTGGCTGCTGAGTATTCATTAATATGAATTTGTCCAGAGGCGATAAAGGCAATTCCACAAAATAAAAAGAGGAGTGTAAATATTTTTTTCATTTCTCAGGTTTTAATAGTTTTAAAGATTGGAAAAAATTGGAGAGATGGATGAGATTGGAAAGATTCATAAGAAATAATATTTCAAATCTTTTCAATCTTTTCAATCTTTATTTTCTTTTCAATCTTTCAAATAGTTTATTCTTGGTACTTTCAAAAAAGCAGCTTTTTTAGTTAATATATTGATATAAGATTCATAAATATCTTTTTCTATATCCATTTGATTTTTTGCATTCCTTAAAATAGATCGTTTGAGTCCTATCAATACCAAAGGTGACACAATCTTGTCTTCAGAAAATGATTCAAACATCGAATCTAGTTTTTGATTCTCCCTCATCACTTTAAAGTCATCTAGTTGTTCAAACAAACTTTTAATTTTTGCCTCTTCTAAAAATAATCCTTTTTTATTTTCTTCCTCTTCAATATTTGCTTCATACTTTTTTTCTAGAAGTTCTAGGGCAGCATCGTTTTTCTTGACTCTATTGTTATTCTTATAAGGAATCGTTATGCTTGTCCCCAAAGAAATTTCCTTTTGAAACGATACATCATCATCAGATTTATACTGAATTTGAGCAAATTCCAACCAACGGTTAGCTTCCGCCAATTCTAAATTATATTCAGCATAAGCTAATTTTTCCTCAGCCATTACCAAAGCATTGTCTGGATGTTGGGTGGCAACATTCTCAACTTCAGCAACAATACGATTAATAGATTGAATTTGAATAAAATTGAATACATCCAACTCTATAATTTGACCAACTCTACCAAACAGTTTTTGCAAAATCCCTTTCTTCTTCAATTCTAATTCAAGCGAATCTGAAAGCACATCAAATATTTCAGCTTCATTCGAAATCCATTCACTTACATCTACTTGAGTCTCATTGTCTAGAATCTTTTTTAACACCTTTTTCTTGTCAGACAAGAGTTCGAGATCTTGTCCCAATAAATCCATTTCTTTCTGATAAAAATATAGATCAATGATATTCTTATATCTTTCTTCCCAAACCTCTAATTCAAATTGCGCTTGAAGCCACGAGTATCTATCCTTATTTGCGGATAGTATTTGATCATAAGCTTTACGCTCATCGCTACTATTGAATTTGACTCGAAACTGATATTGCTGCCGCTCAAACTCCATTTCATCAGTCTCTGTTCGAAATTCGTATCGATCTACAAAAGGCATTCCCTTTGCTTCATTATTTATAAAATTCAAGTTCTTCTGATAGGGCAGCTCATCTTCGATAAGATTCAAATCCAACAATTGATCAACTGTCCAAACTCTTTGCCCTTCCAAATCTAAAGATAATAGAGCAATAAAAAACAAAATCAAGATCGATCTATAACATGATATAGTATTTAACGACATACTTCTTATCATGTATTAATCTTTAAGTTCCTTTGTCATTCCCCCAATCTTCTTTGAGGAAGGTTTCTTTGATGTAAATAAATTCCCTAAACTCAATCCCGAATCTTTTGGGATAGTATTGAGTAAAACCTTTTCTTTTTGCAAGAATTTATTTTCAGCGGGAATTTTAATTAAAACTTCTCGGCCATAGGTCTTAAAATCAGCCATCCTTCTCAATCGCTCTGGAATTTCTACTATTCTTGAACCTAATCCAAATACCTCGCCTCTAATCTTATGCTCTGTACGTAATGATGAAGATACTTCAAGTTCATCTCCTACCTTCACTTCTAATATCATACTTTCATGTACATACCCTTTCACCAATGTCGGATTGTGTTTGTAGAAGTTCATAAGAGTAGAAAATGCAGATATATTCTCTCCTTCTTTGCAAGTCACATTTCCGATCAAACCATCTGAGGGAGCATATATAAACAACTTCTCCTTCTCCCTTTCAAAATGAGTGATTTCCGAATCTAAAATCTCAGCTTTTACATTAGTGGGTGCTTGAACATTAGCCAAGATACTTTTTTGCATTTTTATCTCTTCGACAGCTTTAGAAATAACATCCTTCCTATTTTGCTTCAAAAAATTAAGTTTGTCAAAATCAGGATTAGCTGATGTATTTTTTTCTGACTTAATAGTCTTCAATCCTTCATAGAGAGATTCATTATAAGCTATCTCTTTTTCTAATATTGAGATTTTCGAGTCGATTTCTTTCAATCGTAGGTCTCGATTCATTTCAATAGTCACAATCTTATTTCGAATCTCATTTTTTTTCTGAATTACATTTTGTTGAAGCACTTCTTTCTCCAATTTCAACCCATCAATTTTAGAAGGAAGAACAGCATTTTTGACTTCAATCAAAAGCTCACCTTTCTTTACTTCTTGACCGTTTTCTACATAAATCTTCTCCACCAAGACATCTTCAATATGATTAATCTCAGTCTCTTTATTTTCAGCAAATCCATAGAAGGAAGCTGTTTTTGACTGCATAGAAAAAGTCAAAAAGGTTAGTACTATAACCAAAATCAATGCACTTATATATATTGAATTAACTCTTTTCATTCATTTATCTATATAGTATCAAATTGTTTATTTTCTATAACCAAATCACCAACAACAATTCCGTACAAATCATCGAGATCATCTACTAATTTTTGTGCGGCAAATGAATCTTTTAGTTTTATTCTGTAGGTGTATGTTATTAAACCTGATTTTTTTCCTGTACCTGTTCCAAATTCTTTTCTCCGTATTGCAAAATCAGAACAGTGAATCTTTAAAACTTCTTCAAGTGCTTTATGATTGCCATCTACTTTATAAAATTTCAATTTTAAGTCGCCAAATAATTTTTGCTTTTCACTAAAATTAGAAAAACGCAATAAAAAAGCTGTCAAACAAAATCCTATAGTACCAAAAATAGCCACAGTATAGCCCATCACACCACATGCAATCCCTACTGCTATAGCACTAAATATAAAAACAATATTTCTTGGGTCTCGAACCGTAGTCCTAAATCTTATGATAGATAAAGCTCCAATCATACCTAACCCTCTAGCCAGACTATCTCCAATCGCCTGCATAATAGTTGCTGCTACTACAGTAACCAAAATCAAGGCTTGTAAAAAATTATCCGGTCGATCTACATCTCTACTCGTTTTTTCATATGTAAAAGCCACGGCAACACCTAAAACAACAGAACAAACTACTGTGAATATTATGGCCATAACCCCGGGATATTCCGAGCTGTACTGTAAGGACGATAGGTCTAACATAGCATTTTTTAAATATTAATCACTATAACTATATTATTAAATGATTGATATTTTATTGTTAAACGACGAAAGATATGGAATCAAATCTTATTGAGGTTAAAATCGGGACTAAAAAAGAAAAATTGGTATTCATCCCGTCATATTTTATCCTTAATACAAAAAAAGTTGACCCTCTTACCAACCATAATCTTTCCGAAAACCAAAAGATTGATAATTCTGGGTCAACTTTACTTTATCGTAATACTCCTTTTATTCGTCTAAAAGGTCAAAATTTGGATATTTTGTGAGCGCTTAAATTATTTCCATTTTGTGTTTTAAGGATATACATCCCTGTTGGCAGTTGAGAGATATCTAAAGCATAGATTGAACTATGAATCGTAAATACTTCTTGTATCAACAATTTCCCTTCGAGGTTAAATACTTCAACTCTTGAAGGAGAATTTGAATCTGACATGCCTGTGATGCTTATATTTTCTGTAGATGGATTTGGGAATACATCAACGATATTGAAGTTAAATTCATCTTCAATTCCCAAAACATCTCTAGGAGCTATATTGAAAGTAAATTCTGCCTCATATTCAAAGATATAATCCTCATCATCAATGGCTATAGCACTCCATGGATCTTGTTCTGTTTGGAATATATCAAAAGTACTGCCATCAAAATCTGGCTTGACTACCAATGTAAACCAGGTAGCGTCAGATTCTACATTAATTGGGAAGCCATTTGCAGGAAACCATAGCGCTCTTGTCGTATTGCCATCATCAAAAATGTTAAATGGAATTTCAGTAAACAATTCACTTTTATCAACACTCAAGATCTCTGTATTGGCAAATTGAAGCTGTAATTGCCATGCAACCAGACCTAAAATCTCATCAGACCATACTTCTAATTCAATAGTTTCTCCTGCGACAAACGATTTGTCTTCGATAAACATTGGGATAGCATCAGGCTTAACTCCTTCAACTATAACCTGGATTATTTTTATATATTTATCTCCATCACTAAATGTCACCTCAACTCTTACAGGTACTATTTTACCAACTGAACTTGAGGGCATTAAATTTGTATTTAAATTGGCAACTTTGATTCGTGTTGTGAATGAGCCACATGGATTTACTACTTCTACACCTAACATTTCTGGAGTGAGTTCAATATAAGGCTCTGTATTAAACTCGATATCTGCTGATTCTGGAAAATTAAGAACAACATCTTCCTCACACTGAGTCAAGTAGACATTCAATTTACATACTTTATGCGTGGTATGCTCATACATAAAAATCTCATAATTAGACCTTTCGCCGGTTTCTATTACTCTTTCATTATCATTGACATCACTATAACTAAAAGAGTATTCAAGATCTTCATCTAAGTTTAGTACTACATTTTCTTTATTCAATGTATAAGGAAGCTGATCATAAGTAAGAATTAAGTCTTCTTGACAAATTAGTGGATTTCCAGAATTTGGCAGGCCTACCTGCACATAAGTGTAGCTTTCAAATCCAAGTAAATCAAGAATCAACCAAGTTCTTGTTCTATTCAAACAGTCTCCTTGACCATTTTTTTCTATTATATCTGACGATAAAAATATGGAAACATTTTCATTTTCTGTCTTAGGCCCCTCACCCAAAGTATCTTCGCAATCATCAAGACTGACAGACTGCCAAGGAAGATCTATATTTAAAGAATCTGGAATTTGAGCGCTTAATTGGAATGAGAATAAAAGCAATAGAATGAATTGGGTACTTTTCATTTTGGGTAATTTCATGTGATTAATTTTCGAATATGTCACAAATATAAAGTCCAGATTTAGATTTGGGAAATACAAATATTTAATTTTGTTATGATAATAATGCATCATTATTTCTATAAACATCTGTTTATCTAATACTTACACAATATTTTTGTTTGATATCTTGCATTAAATTCACCATTTATTAATAAAAAAAGGTACCCTTAATTAAAAAGACTCCTTTTTTTTGTGCTAATATTAATTCTTTACAAATTTTATAAAGTACCTCTCAATTCTTGTTCTCTTTCGATCGCTTCGAATGATGCTTAGAAATTCCCATTTCAGAATGGAGTAGCGCCTTTACGTTGGATAATCTAAAAAAACATAGTTGGTCGTGGTCATTGATCAGAAATTAAATTATTCCATTTCAATTACCTACCTCGTTATTTATCAATATGGTCGATTATCTTTTTTCAACAACTAATAAGGAATGATTCAATAATAAAGTAACATTTTCTACTTGTTATTTTATCTTTCTACGGCGTTAAAAAGCCTCGCCAATGCGCTGCATTGTCTACGCCTGCCTGCCGGCAGGCAGGTTTTTTGCCTTG
>Ga0256847_1000183_pt1 | contig 43991 bp, 29 predicted proteins | sample TeddybearmetaG_FD_189099 | JGI IMG/M metagenome (GOLD analysis project Ga0256847, IMG submission 189099) | Hydrothermal vent microbial communities from East Pacific Rise, Pacific Ocean - Teddybear | ecosystem: Environmental > Aquatic > Marine > Hydrothermal vents | place: Pacific Ocean: East...
TTTTTCAACAAGGCAAAAAACCTGCCTGCCGGCAGGCAGGCGTAGACAATGCAGGGCATTGGCGAGGCTTTTTAACGCTGTAGAAAGATAAAATAACAAGTAGAAAATGTTACTTTATTATTGAATCGTTCCTTAGCATCTCATAAAGCTTTTCATTTATATACTCAACGAATAATAGTCAATAAACTACACATAATAGATCTCCACCTTTTAAGTTCTCATAGAATTGATCTTTACCAAATAATCAAACTTAATGCAATGAACGCTATTGGAAAACAAACTGGAAAGACACAAAAATCTCTCTACATGAAAATCGGATTTATCTTGATATTGGTGTTACTATTAATGATCCCTAATTTTTTGATTCAAGACCTCATACGAGAACGACAGTCCTTGGACTATCAAGTTAAAAAAGAGATTGCAGCGAATTGGGGACCTAGTCAAAATATAATAGGGCCTATTCTAAGTATTCCATATGATGTAGAAATTGAATTTGATGACAAGAAAAAATTGGTCCAGCATATATTAAGAATTGTACCTGAGAGCATTGACATTGAAGTAGACTTGAGTACTGAAGAAAGAAAGAAGGGAATCTACAAGGCAATATTATACAACGCAGACCATAAGATTAATGGTGTTTTCAAATTACCGACAGCTTCTGATTTTGGCAATTATGTTAAAGAGGTTCATTGGGAAGAAGCTATTGTAGATATTGGATTCTCATCTGCAGCAAGTTTGGATGACATTGTTCACATCAAATGGAATAATGATAATTATAAAATGGAATCAGGGGTTTCCAGTCCATCACTATTTCATTCTGGAATCCATACTAAGGTAAATATTGACGCTTCAAAAGGAGAATACAAATTCTCATCTCATATCGGCATCAATGGCAGCGAATCTATTCATTATCTACCAATAGCAAGCAATACAAGTGTAAAAATGAACAGCACATGGAATTCACCTGGATTTAATGGCCTTCCATCACCGCAAAATAGAGAGATCACAGACACTGGATTCTCTGCTGAATGGAAGGCAACTGAATACAATCGACCATTTAAAAACATCTGGAAAGACAATGAGGTAAATCTCTCAAACCATAGTGTACTTTTCGGAGTAGAATTAGTGCAAACTGTAGGTCACTATCAGAAAAACATGCGCAGCGCGAAGTATGCACTTTTAATAATAAGTCTAAGCTTTATGGTATTCTTCTTTTTTGAAATTCTAAAAGGAAGTAAAATTCATCCAGTTCAATACATTTTTATCGGTCTTACATTGTCTGTCTTTTACATACTCTTGCTTTCTTTCTCAGAACACATTGGATTTAATGCAGCATATATTATTGCAGCAATTGCGACCATCAGCCTTATCAGTTGGTACAGTAAGTTCTTACTCAAGAAAGGAAGCAAAGTGCTCATTTTGACATTAGTACTATCGATATTATATGCATACATTTTCACCCTGTTACAAATGGAAGATCTTGCGCTATTGGTTGGTAGTCTCGGACTATTCACGGCCTTGGTTATCACGATGTACCTCAGTCGAAATACGGATTGGTATTCTATGGGAACCACATCTATGAGCCCCAACTCATCAGATGATCTCATAGTCAGTTGATGTATTTCTGAGCTTGGATTCAGCGACCAAGCTTAAGGTTTTAAAGGGTGCTTTCAATTCTGAAAGCATCCTTAATACATCAACTTATGATTACATTTATATAACATAGGATAATCATGATAAAAAAAGAGACCCTCCCATATTACGTTTTAGCTTTTGCATTATTCATAGGTCTAAAAATCGCCTATCGCAACGCCGATAACTCGACTCTTATTTGGCTGCTAAAACCAATAAATTATTTGTTCTCCTTATTTACCGCCTCAGCGTGGGTGTATGATGAGGAGGTTGGGTTCTTTCATGCTAGTTATAATATTGTGATTGATAAATCTTGTTCGGGAGGCAATTTTTTCATTCTATCATTCATGATGATTTTAATTTCTTGGATATCAATTTTTAAAAAGCATAAATCCAAAATCATCTTTATACTGATATCACTTTGTATAAGTTATGTCTTTACAATTTTTGTAAACACATCTCGAATAATTGTCTTATTCAAACTTCAAGAGTTCCAATTAGACAGTTTTCAATGGATCCATGAAGCTACTGGAAGCTTTATCTATTTAGTGTTTTTAATTCTTCTCTATCTAACTGGTTTTTACTATCAAAACCAAAAAATCACGACTTATGAAAAATCCTTTTAATCCCAAGTGGATTATAATAATCACTACTTTTCCGTCAATCATTCTGATCATACTCTTTTATAGGTCTTTCATACTTATAAATTCATTACTGGAACCTTCCAATCTAACAGTTTGGAGAAATTATTCAATACTATTTCTGACATTATCAATAGCTACAATGGGATACGCCGTATTCCTAATAAAAAGTAGTCAGAAGGTGTCAATAAAATACGCCTTAGTAACATTATTAGTTTATCTCCTAAGCCTTTATAGCTACACATATCATATGGATTCATTTATTCCTTGGGACATACCTGGATGGATGGTACCAGAAAGTTTAACTTATTATGTAGGTTCATTTTTGATGCCCACCCTCTTATATTCTTTAATACTAATTGTCATATGGTCCCTCGAAAATAAACAATCACACAATCCGTGGTACAATCTATTGTATGCAATAAGTATTCCAGTGAGCATGTATGTTTTTGTAAATATTGTAATCCCATTTTGGCAGCCAACAGGGTCAAGGTTTCATGAACATACATTCATTATTTTCGGAGTTTTAGCAACTATTGTTTTTCTATTTTTTATTATTAGATGGGTCTATCTTCTTATGTATCAAAAGGGGGGATGGGATAAGAGTAAGGTTGGTTTTCGGCTCACAATTGGTATTGTATTCCCATTATTAGGCTTAGCAATAAATAATGGAATATTAAAAGAATCATTTCACATGGGCTCAGGCATATTTGGAGATTTTAATAGCCCTTGGTTTTATGGATTGGCTTTGATAAATGGAATATTCCTCTGTCTCAAGCCGCAAGAAAATCCTAAATACATGTTGGCAAGGTTCTTTGGAAGAAGCACTACCTATCCATATATTTTATACTTTTTCTTAGTATTTATGCCATATCTACCTCTATCAGTTTTCGCAATTGTGATAATAGGTTTAGGGTTCTTGATGCTTACACCTATCATCCTTCTGATAATTCAATCCAAAGATCTGATTGATGATTATAAATACTTAAAAACGCATTATTCAAAATTCAAATTACGACTTCTAGGGATAGCTGCGATGTCCATTATTCCGATGTTTATTACCCTTTCTTTCTTAAATGACAAACAAGTTTTAACCAAAACATTAGATTCGATTTATAGTCCAGATTATAGCAAGTCAGTTGATATAAATCTTAATTCTTTGGCTTTGACAATAAAGCACATAAAAAGAAATAGAAAGCAAAACGACTGGTTTTTTGATAGCCAACATACGCCATTTCTTTCAAGCTATTTTTCATGGTTGGTTTTGGATAATATGACATTGTCTAATGAAAAAATTCGCAAAATTGAAAACATTTATTTTGGAACTTCTACAACTTATACCAGACCATCACCATTAAGTAACAAAGAAGTCACCATCTCAAATATCAAAAGCTCCAGCACCTACGATCCTCAGAAAAATGCATGGGAGAGCTGGATAGATTTAGAAATATCTAATAATAGTTCAAGAAGATTTGCTGAGTATGGCACCAGGATCAATCTCCCCACAGGATGTTGGATTAGTGATTATTATCTATTTGTAGAAGGGAAAAAAGAAATGGGTATTCTAGCAGAGAAGAAATCGGCAATGTGGATTTATTCACAAATAAGAAATCAAAATAGAGACCCTGGAATATTAAACTATACATCGGGAGATGAGGTAGCATTTAGAGTATTTCCATTTAGTGCAAATCAGGTTAGAAAAACAGGAATCAAGTTTGTACATAAAGAACCAGTCACAATCCGAATAGACAATGAAATATTAATATTGGGTGACAAAGAAGTATATCAGACTCCTAATCAATCCTTTGAGTATAAAGGGAATGAGATATACATTTCATCAAAAGAAAAATCAACATTACCAAAAATTACAAGAACCCCATATTTCCATTTTATTATTGATGCTTCAGTTGGAAAAGAGAGCGATATTCAAAAGACTATAAATCGTATAAATACAATTACGAAAGCATATCCTGATCTAAGAGTAAATTCGAAAATTACATTTACAAACTTCAACAATTTGACATTCGATTTTAACACTGATTGGAAATCGAAATTGGACAACCACATGTTTGAAGGAGGCTTTTATTTGGAGAGTGCTATCAAAAAAATCTTATTTGATTCTTATCAATCTAGAACTTTGATTAGTCCTCGTATTGTTGTGATATCTGACAATATTGATAATTCGATTATTGAAAAAAACTTTTCCGATTTCAAAATCACCTTTCCAGAAAATGAATTATTTTATTCAGTCAATTCAGAAGATAGACTTGTAGCTCATTCATTGGTAAAACATCCAAAAAAGACGATAAAGAATCATAAAATAAATCTAGCAGGAAACGAGGTTTATTGTTGGCCTGATGTCATCAATCCGAAAGCATTTCTCCCTATTGATAACAATCCAAGCATCGTTCTCAAAAAGTCTAATTCTCAATTAGAAAAGCTGAATAATAATGAATGGGAATCCGCACTACAATTGCATGGACAATGGCTATCTCAATGTTTGCATCCTGAGACATCAAATGAAAGATGGCTAGATCTCGTAAAAGGAAGTTTCAACTCAAGAATTCTAACTCCTCTTACTTCTTTTCTTGTAGTAGAAAATGAGGCTCAAAAGGTGATGCTAGAAAGAAAACAAAACCAAGTTTTGAGTGGAAATAAAAATCTGGATCTTAATGGAGATGTTCAGTCAATGTCAGAACCAGGAATATGGATATTTCTAATATTCTTTTTGTTCTTTTATCTTTATAGGTATCTGAATTCAAATGCTGTCTGGAGGGACATTTCTTGATATAATCAAAACGGCTTCTCAATAATACTGAGAAGCCGTTTTGTTATTTTTAAGATCTTAAGAATAATTCAAATTATAACTTAATAATTCGCTGAACCTTTGAAAGTGAAAATTGTCCACCCAATGTTTGAAGAAAATAAGCACCACTATTGAGTTTTGAAAGGTCTAGTTTGATATTGGTTTCTTCCATAGGAACTTCCGAGCGTAAAGCCAATCTTCCATAAATATCATAAACCTCTATCGTTCGAACTTTTCCAACAGAACTGTTCTCTGATGAAGGAAATTGTAAAGTTACGTCTTGATAAAAAGGATTCGGATAAGCAGAGGCGATTGTGCGATTGTGATGAATTTTTTCTACTATTACATCGCTGTATGAAAAAACACCATCATAATCAATCTGCTTCAAACGATAATAATTCATTCCTAAGTTTGGAGTATAGTGTACCATTTGGTAGAAGTTTGTCTCAAACGAAGTTCCTTTTCCAGCTACCGTTCCTATAGGAGTAAAGATTCGACCATCTGTACTATGTTCAATTTCAAACCTTTCATTGTTCACTTCTGAAGCAGTAGTCCAGTCAAGTAAAACCTCACTTCCTCTCAATCTCGCTTTAAAAGAGATCAATTCTATCGGCAACATATTATTGGTAAAATCAGTACAGTCCAGAGTGATAGCACCTGTACTTTTGTCCCAATTTGCCCCATCTTGGAGCATAGCTAATGTTGTATTTACTCTAGGTGGATCCTTAAAATCAGCATTCATTGCCAAGCCTCCTACATTGAATGCAATAGTTATACCATTAGGCCAATCTGAAGAAATCTGTTGATCTACTGGGGGCACAATATTCGAGCCCCATGCAAAACAATGAATTTCTGTAATTGTAGACCAAGGCGTAATAGAACTTGTGGCTGAATAGGCATATATTTCATCAGCATTCGAAAAAGACCAAGCTCCTGATGCTGCCACATGCACTGCGGTTCCACCGGCACCACATTGGACCGCGAAAACATTATCACTAGTTTCAGTTATTCTGATCACTTCATTATTAAGTAATCCGCCACCAGGTATAGTATAGGCAAGGTGTCCTTCATCAGAATTAAAATTATTTGAGAAATCTGAATATTCATCTTCAGTGAAATAAATAACTTCACCCGCTGCAAAATCACGCAATAAAACAAATGAGATTTCATCTCCACCATTTCCATCCCACCCACAGATAGCTACCGAGGGTAAAGCATTTAAATTAATAGTTAAAAATAAAGTTATTGCTAGTGAGTATAATATCTTTTTCATATCAAATAAAATTATGCTAATTTTGTTAATAGTAAAACGATGCTTAGTTGTATAAATCAATATGCAATTTAATTCTGTAGCTCTATTTTGAAATAAGAAGACAATAAAGACTAGTGCAAATTTTAATCTTCTCGCTCCTCCTCTGATTTTGATTTTAAAGATAAAAAATCTTTTGTAGAAAACTGCTTTCTATATTTAGCTTAGAGCTTGTTATAAATTAATCCTTTGGTCTACTTGCGCAAAATTTTATCTTGTGCAGCGTTGCTCTTCGGTCATGTAGCTAAGGCTATACTTCCTCATCCCGTCTCGCTCAAAATAAAATTTTACTGCAATCGACTCAAAAACCAATTTATAACAAGCTCTTATTCTAAAATTCTCTTTCTAATAATATTTTCCAGGTAATTCAGAATCGAAGTGTGCTAAAAACAAGCCTATACCCTATGTACCCACATTCAGAGTTGAACATGGGTACTCTTAAAGGTTTTTTTAATCCCTAGTTTCGGGATGGATATACTCCTTCTAGTGAAATGATATAGTTAACTGCAAGACAAGGTTGTATATTATTGACTGATTGTCCTCCTCCAGTAAATCCTGTTGCTCCTGCAGGATAGAATGTGTCAGCAGTTTTTTCTTCTGCGTAAATACTAGCGGCCGCTAGATACCCTACAGATTCGCCTGCCACTGCAGTACTGACTGGTAATGCCACACCATGATTGTGTGGGGGCAAATTTACGGTGAGAAGTGTATTTCTTTCAGTACCTCCTCTTTGCCCTAATCTATAAGATGGCAATCCGGGGCCATTTCCATGCTGTAAAGCAGTCCTTCCTCTCAAATCTGGAAGAGCAAAAGTGGTACGACCATCTCCGCCGTAAATAGTCCCTAAAATTGAAAATAGAGCTGAATGACTTGATATTGCTAATAGTTGTCCCTCACATAATGACCAACCTCTTGGTGCAAAATTTCCTCCGAACATCATAACTGTTCCTATAAATGGATCCATAATTTTTATATTTTATTATTTCTTTAATTTAATTTAAGATTAGCTTCTGGAAGGGAATGTACCTTGAAGAGCTACTATATAATTTATAGCCAAATAAGGTTGTAAATTATTGACTGCTGTTCCTCCACCAGTAGACCCTGTATTATTTGCAGGATAGTATGTGTCAGCAGTTTTATCTTCTGCATAAGTATTAGCAGCTCCTAGAAACCCTGCAGATTCGCCTGCCACATCAATACTGACTGGTATGGAGGATACAACATGATTGTGTGCGGGTATATTTGCAATGGCCAGTATATTGTATTCACTACCTGTTCTTTCTCCTAATCTATAAGATGACAATCCAGGACCACGACCTTCAGAAATAGCCACACGACCACGCAAATCAGGTAATCCAAAAGTTGTTCGTCCGTCACCGCCATAAGTTGTACCTAGAATAGAAAACAGTGCGGTATTTTGTGCAATTGGTAAAAGTTGTCCTTGACAGAATGCCCAACCTCGTGGGGCAAAATTTCCACCAAATATTATAATTTGTCCTAAAAACGGATTCATAGTTTATTTTTTTATGAGTAATTAAATATTGTTTAAGATTAGTTTCTAGATGGAAATGTTCCTGTAATAGCAACTATATAATTCAACGCCAAATAAGGTTGTTCATTATTGACTTGTTGTCCTGATCCAGTAGATGCTGATGTTGAACTAGGATAGAACGTGTTAGCAGTACTAGTTTCTGCATAACTATTAGCAGCCGCTAGAAACCCTGTAGATTCACCTGCCACGTCAATACTGACTGGTATTAACACATTATGATTGTGTGCGGGTAAGTTTTGGGTGACAAGTGTATTTTTTGCACTACCTCCTCTTTGTCCTAAGTCATAAGATGACAATCCAGGGCCATCTCCTTGTGAAACTGGTGCTCTTCCTCTCAAGTCTGGCAAAGCAAAGGATGTTCTTCCGTCACCACCATAGATAGTACCAAAAAGGGAAAATAAGGCTTGATTTGCATTAATTGGTAATATTTGTCCTTCGCACAATGCCCAGCCTCGAGGGGCAAAATTTCCTGCGAACAAAATGATTTCTCCTAAAAATGGATCCATAATTGAATGTATTTTGATTAATAAATTTGTTTTCAGTCCAAAAATATACTTTTAAAGTATAATAAAAGGGGGTATAAAATTCCTATTCAAAAACAGGTATTTATACGTATATACATATCAATTTTATAAGTTAAATTTGACCCCGTATATTTCCGCCTTTAAATATGATATTCATCACACTCTGACTTTGACATTCCAAAACTTCGTTTATCATTAAAATTTTATAGCTTTAATAATCAGTAAATTATACAACTCTAGATAAATAAAATTGTAATTGTAGTTGTAGTTGTAGTTGTTAGATTGAATATTTCTAGGCATTTTTAAACGATTCTTCACTCTTTAATTTTATACAAATGAAAAACTTAATTTATTTATCAGTTTTATTTTTTACTGTTACTATATTGTTCTCTTGTCAGCAAGATTACAAAGAGGTGACAATGCACCCTCAAGACACAATAACTAAAGCGCAATATGATATATGGGTAGCAAATTGGAAATCTCATGGCGCAGGATATACTAATAATACTTTGACAGAATATTTTACTATGCCTTTAATTGATATCACAGAATTTATTCAACATCCAGGAGCTGGAAGTGATACTGTGGCTGCAGCACGTTTTGTTTTAGGATTAGATATTAAAACTAATCCCGCAGATACTATACCTCATCTTGTATTGGTCGGTGTAAATTCCGCTGGAGAATCCATGACTGATGCTTCAAGAGGTCAATTTATATATGATGTTACGGCACCTTGTCCAAATTCCTGTGGAGTGACTTCTCTTTCTAAATAAGATGAAATTTTCTAAAAAAAGTATTGATGGTTTATTTGTATGAGATAATAATTAAAACTACTGTAGCTTTATCTACTGTTTTAGCTTTATTGTTAATATTTAAATACCATAAATTAAACTTTTTTCTAAAAGTTGTAGGAATTTATATAATTGTTGGTGCATCCATAGATATTGTCTCAACTGCTTTATACTATGAAAAAGAAAACAATTTGCAATTCCTACACTTATTTACTTTATTTGAATTTGTTATTTTAAGTTATCTATTCAAAAATTTATTTGAGTTGCTTAAGAGTAAAATAAACATTCTATACTTATCGATTCCGTCGACAATTTTTATTATTATTAATGCCTGGCTAATTCAAAATATTGAGTCTTTGAATTCTTATTCTTCAATTTTGAGCAGTATTATAATTATTGGTTTTTGTATTCACTTTTTTATACTTATACTAGATATTGATATTAAGAATTTTCAGTTTATAACTTTAAAGTGGTTCATAATCTGTTTATTTCTTTATCATAGCATTTCCATAATAGTAATGCTTTTTGGGGGTATAATTCTTAGTATTTCGAGAGACGTTGTAACCACTATTTGGGGTTTTAGAAGTGTAGTTATAATGGCTACAAAAATTGTAATTTCAATATGTTTTATAAAACTATTTTTCTTTAATAGTAACCTGGAGCTCAATGAATGAAAATGACATTGTAATTTATATTCTATTAAGTCTAGTAATTATGCTCGTCTTTGCTTTTGCTGTGATTTGGTTTTTGAACCAGACCCAAAAAAAATTGACATCAAGTAAGATCAAAGAACAAGAACTACTGCTGAATTTTCGAAAAGAAATGCTGCTCAACACAGTGAAGACAGAAGAAAATGAGCGGAATAGGATATCAAAAGAATTGCATGATGATGTCACTTCTCAATTGAGTATTATCAATCTAAACATTCATTTGCTCAAACAAAAACTCTCTGACAATGAAGACATGTTTAAAATTATTGACCATATAGAGTCTTCACTGAAAAAAAGTACAGAGCGTACACGGACCATCTCTCATGAATTGATGCCACTAATTCTCAAGAAATTCGGTCTTCATCATGCTCTACAAGAACTTGAAGATGCCATAAACATTACCGAAGTCTTTCATCTTGATATTACAAATGACCACATTATTCATATAAAAGATGATTTCAAATTACTTCATATATATAGGATTATTCAAGAATTAGTAAATAATGCTTTGAAATATTCTAAAGCTAAGAATGTACATATTAGCTTTGAGGAAAAACAAGATCTAAATATAAAGATGACATATTCAGATGACGGTGTTGGGTTTGATGACAAAAAAATCAATAGTGGCTTGGGGCTTAGCAATATGAATGCTAGAATCACTCTATTGGATGGAACAGTCGAAATAAGTTCAATTATTGAATCTGGAACTACAATAACCTTCATATTCCCCAATCATGACTAAATATAAAGTAGCCATTGTCGACGACGAGAAATTGCTCCGCCAGGGAATGAAATTAATCCTTGAGCAAGGTAATAAGATAGAAGTAACAACGGAAGCCGAAAATGGACAAGTCCTTCTTGATCGAATTGATTCTGGCACATTTGAAGCAGATATCATATTATTAGATTTATCGATGCCTGTACTTGATGGGATTGACACCCTCTTAGAAATAAACAAAAGGGCTCTTTCTTATAATATCATAATATTGACTTCACATTATAATGATAGCATCATTTTAAAATTATTAGACGAAGGGGCAGCTGGTTTTCTTGCCAAAAACGAAGATCCATCTGAAGTAATAAATACCGTCATACAAGTTGGTGAAAAAGGATTTCATATAAATGATCACATCTTACAACTGATTAGAAAACGAAGACTGTTATCGGCACAGAAGAAATTAAAACTAGAATTGACTCCTAGAGAGATCGAAATTATAGGCCTTATCTGTCAAGAATATACCAATAAAGAAATCGCAGAACAGCTTTTCATCAGTCCTAGAACCGTAGAAGGACATCGAAATAGAATTCTAGAAAAGACTCAATGCAAAAATATTGCTGGAGTAGTGATTTATGCAATTGAGCACAATCTATTTGATGTCAATATTTCTAAGTATAATTAGATTATTGCTTTTTAAAATTCCTTGCCTTTGTTATGAGGAATTTGAGACGCATTTCAAATTTTAGTTTTAAAAATCATAAATATTCATATCAAAGTAGGTTTCTTCAATAACCACAGATTTTCATGTATTACCCAACCCTAATTTAAAAATTATGATTGTATTCTTAATCATTTAATAATCAATCGATTACTTCGTTCCGTATCAATTATTTGCTCCAATATTGGGGGTGTATTTGATATTATAGCCTATTATTTATTTCATAAAACGAGCCTCATCTATAGTCGATTTCGTCTATAAGTGCCGTTATATATAGATTGTGAGGTTTTTTAAAATTTATGATATATGTTTAATATATTTTATATATCTTTATAATATATTATATATACCCTAATTATATGAATGCTCATCAATATTTCTCACAGAGTGAATCTCCTGCTAGGAGAAGGTATGATGCACTGAGGGATTTCTATTTCCATGGCCACCCTGCAATTGAGGTGGCAAATAGATATGGTTATAAACTCTCCTCATTCTATTCACTTGCCAGAGATTTTAGAAACCATCTCAAATCTAATATTGGAGACAGTTTTTTCTTCAAGCAAGACTTGTCAGGCAGAAAGCCAATTGAGAAAACAAGTCAGATCAATGATTTGATTATCAGACTGAGGAAGCAAAATTATTCTACTGAAGATATTGTAACCATGGCAAATAGTAAAGATTTTACGATCTCTTACGGCTATGTATATCAATTGCTCTCAAAAGAAGGATTTACGCGTTTGCCCAGAAGAAGCAAAGATTTCAAGGCTAACCAAGCAATTGATAAAATTGAAGCACCGATCGCAAGGAGCCTGACCATTGAAAACGAATCGTTCAGTACTCAATCAGCTGGCCTATTATGCTTTTTACCAATCATCCGAAAATATGGTATTGACACTTTGATTTCAAATTCCACCTATCCTTCTACTCGCATAATCGGAAGGCTTTCATCCATATTGTCTTTCCTTGCCCTCAAACTCACTGGTGTCAGACGATATAGTGTTGATGATCTATGGTGTATGGATCGTGGAAGTGGACTTTTTGCTGGCCTCAACGTGTTGCCAAAAAACGCTTGGTTTAGCTCTTATTCGCATCGAGTAAGCAGAGATATGAATGTTTCGTTTTTAAAATCCATGCACACGCTTTGGGCAGAGCATAACTTACTTGGGGATACCTCAAACCTTGATTTCACCACAATTCCTTATTGGGGCGATGGAGCTCATTTGGAAAACAATTGGTCCGGTAAGAGAAATAAGGCACTCTCTAGTATGCTAGCCGTACTGGCCCAAGACCCCGACACAGGTATAATCGATTATGGCAATACAGATGTAACACACAAAAACGAGAGTAATGTTGTGCTGGAGTATCTTGATTTTTATAGAGCGGACGGACAAAAACAAAATTTAAAATACCTCGTATTTGACAGCCGATTTACAAATTATGAAAATCTCTCAAAACTTGACGATCAAGGTATCAAGTTTTTAACCATTAGAAGAAGAGGGAAAAACATTGTAGAAGCTATAAAGGCAGTAGACAAAACTAAGTGGAAGACCATACGGGTCGAGGCATCAGGTATGAAAAAAAGGACTATCAAAGTTTATGATGACACTTTAATATTGAGAGGCTATAAGACCCCATCAGGCACTGCCAAGAAATTAAGACAAGTCGCCATAACTGGTCACGGAAAAGTGAAACCAGCATTAATTATCACCAATGACTTTGACATCAAAACCGAAACTGTTGTAAGGAAATATGCGCGAAGATGGTTAGTTGAAAAACAAATATCTGAGCAAATCGAATTTTTTCACCTTAACAAAGTATCCTCCGCTATGGTAATCAAAGTAGATTTTGATCTTACCATGACCATCCTGGCTCATAACCTTTACCGAATTTTTGCAAAAGAACTCGAACGTTATTCGTCCATGTCTGACCATCGCATCTATGAAAAATTCATAGCCAATAATGGTCGAGTAACTATTGACAACCATAAAATCAAAATAGAGATGAAAAAGAAAAGAGAATTGCCTCTGCTTTTACAGAGCTTGACCCAATTCACGGAACTGAAATATGAACAATATGGTAATAGAACAATTAAATTTGATGGTCCAGCATCATCCTAAAATTTAGGGGCGATTTTTATACATGAAAATCTGTGATAACGTAGAAATAATTGGGCTTTAGTATTTTTGACTTTCTTCCGTCTTGGTCGGAATGATAAGGAATACAAAAAAATGAAATGCACCAAGAGTTTGATATTACTTTATTGGATTTCTAATCTATACTTCCGAAAAGTGCGATAGCGCCTTATACGTGCTTTCAAATCACGTATAAACACCCTAACAATAAATTGAATTATTCCCTACTTTTGATATATAGTTATTAAAGGATTATTGGTCAAAGTCTAAACACCCTTATCAATTTTCTTTAGTTAAGCTAAATGCAATTCTTAACCCCAATAGCAAATCCTGCTTAACCTCAAAAAACTATTTTGAATAATTACTTTAAAGTCCTTCTATCTTTATGTTGAGCATTCAACTTATAGGTAGAAGGTTTTTTTATAACGACAAATTGATTTCAAATGAATACCTCCTGCTAAATAGTCATTTTTCTATATCTCAAAGTCTAAAAAATTAAATCCACTAATATTGCGAACCCAAGAATTACAAATAATGAGGCTAACATTATATTCAAATTCTTTGTGATGAACTGAGATTTTCTTGCTACTACATCTGCAAGAATCGCGTAGACGCTAAACATTATAAAGCCTCCAAAAAAAACACCCATCGACATATAATATATATAAGGAGCAAAAGCAATAATTTGGTTGCCTGCTTCTAAACCGAGTGCCGACCCAAAATAATATGGCAATGCTAGCATATTAATTGATGATAGAAAAGCTCCCAATAAAAAGGGATGGGTTTGGTTTGTATTCTCTTTTGCAGAAACTATTTTTTTGGACTGTTTATAAAAAAAATAGGCTAGGGAAAATAAGACGATTACCCCAATCCGCTTGAGCCATTCTATCACATTGGGATTACTATCTAGAAAAGGTAAAAATGTAAAAGCAACAAGCGATTGTATTCCATTTACAGAACTCGCTCCCAATGCAAACAAAAATCCTGCTTTACGACCTTTATCAATAGAGATTCGGACAGTCGTCATATTCAACATCGCTGGGGCTAAAAACCCTACCACTGCTAGAAGAAACCCATAAAATAAATGTACTCCCACTGATTACTTTTTGATCTTTGAACGAATGTGTGTATCACAAATTGCAAGTTTAGTATATTATATCAAGTTGCCCTGGAATTGGCAAGAGGTCAGAGACCTTTGACTTGCTTTATTACTGTGAACGAGAGGAAGGTTTCTGCCACCCCTTCTTACTCTTTAACATTTTATCAATTTGTGATCCACGTTGAACGAAATGAACTACCTCAATGCAAGCATACAAGGTATCACAAGGTGTATTTCACAATGATGCTTTTTTTGTTAATTTCATAATCTTTATTTTAATCAGACTTTCGCCTTGTGACTGAACAGTCTCAATGTACTTGAGTTAAGTACGACAGTACTTCAAGTGAAGGAATGCGTTAGCAACGTGCAGAAACTATTGCCCCATTAGGGCAGCCCACCGCTAAACGCGTTCCTTCTCTTAGCAGCTATCGTATGTCCACCCACCGCTAACGCGTTCCTTCTCTTAGCAGCTATCGTATGTCCACCCACCGCTAACGCGTTCCTTCTCTTAGCAGCTATCGCTGCTACATCTTCGATGATCGTTCAGTCATATCTTCGATGATCGTTCAGTCATATCTTCGATGATCGTTCAGTCATATCTCCGATGATCACTCAGTCCCACAGTCAGGGCTTTGCTTCTTTTTATTCCGTTTTCATCTCCTATCATATTCATTAATACAATTACGGCATTTTGAAACACTCCCATATCATACACACAGGCTTCATTTGAACTTACTTTTTCGATGCAAGCATCAGGGAATTAAACGCCAAGAGATTAACACATTATTTGTTGATTCTAATAGTATAATTTTAGGATATCAACATGTGTATTCTGTATCTAATCTGAATATCAGTCAAAGCTAGTTACTTTAATTGACTAAAGATCTATTTTTGGACAAATGAAATATCCTCAAAATCCTATTATATTTACATTTTTTATCATACAATCAGCAAATTGAATCCACATTTAGATCCATCAGAATCAGAATTCACAAGCGAAGAGAAGCAAGTCGATAAAGCATTGCGACCAAAAACGTTGAAAGATTTCAGTGGCCAACCTAAGATTGTAGAGAATCTTAAAGTGTTCATACAAGCTGCCAAACAAAGAGATGAAGCACTTGACCATGTTTTACTTCATGGTCCTCCAGGACTAGGAAAAACAACGTTGTCATATATAGTAGCTTCAGAGATGGAATCTGATATTAAGATGACATCAGGACCTGTCTTGGAAAAACCTGGTGATTTGGCTGGATTACTGACAAATTTAGATGATGGAGATGTGCTATTTATAGATGAGATTCACAGACTGAATAATGTTGTTGAAGAATATCTATACAGTGCAATGGAGGATTATCGTATAGATATCATGATCGATAGTGGACCCAATGCTCGTAGTATCCAATTGAGTTTGAATCCGTTTACCCTCGTTGGCGCAACTACAAGAATGGGTTTGTTGACAGCTCCGATGCGGGCTAGGTTTGGAATTACTTTTTTACTGGATTATTACGATGTAAAAACACTAGAAAATATAATCTTCAGAAGTGCAGATATTCTCGAGGTGCCTATAGACGCTAAAGGAGCAAATGAAATAGCAAGAAGAAGTAGAGGTACACCAAGAATAGCAAATGCATTATTGAGAAGAATTAGAGATTTTGCTCAAATTAAGGGGAATGGTACAATCGATCAAGCTATAGCCAGATATGGATTAGAAGCGCTCAATGTAGATGATGGAGGACTAGATGAAATGGATAATAAGATTCTCAATACAATAATCACTAAATTTAAAGGCGGCCCTGTAGGTATAAGTACTATTGCTACCGCAGTTGGTGAAGAAGCAGGAACTATTGAAGAAGTCCACGAGCCATTTCTAATCATGGAAGGATACATCCAGCGTACTCCAAGAGGTAGAGAAGTGACAGAGAAAGCATTCAAACATTTGGGTATTGTACCTCCAACTCAAACAGGAAGCCTATTCTAAAATGAAGGTAAGTCTTATCAATGAATACAAGGATAAGTACAAATCCTATCTAACAAGTAGGGGCAATTTGTCGAATGGATTTTATCTACGTATTGTAGATAATTGGAAGGAAAATTGGAATGTCGAAGGTAAGGATTTGAGTATAATTTACACTTTCAGTCTCCAATCAAAAGTATCTGCAAGACTTTGGGGAGGTTCTACTAATAGTCCAAAATCGATGATGGTATTGCTTTTGGAAAGAGAGGAAGAATTTATGCGTTCTACTTTCAGAGATTTGTTCAATGAGACCTTAGATATTGGTCTCCGATTGGATAGGTTCGGATTTCACACAGATCAAGTTTTCAGACCACTACAAAGCAAAGATCCCAAATTCGTATCTCACTTTCATCACGACAGAGAAATCCTTTGTTTGTATTTGGCATTAGAATATCCAGAAAAGTACTGCTTGTTTGACTACCCTGTTTTTCATCAAATGATGGTCAAGTTTGAATCCCGAAATATACCGACCAAGGTAGAAGTAGAACGATATTATAAATCTTGCCGAGGGATTCAGAATCTATTATTAAGAGACGAAGAGTTTGTTGCTTTAATCAAAAAGGGGTATGGAATTCCTGAAGAAAAGGAATTAGGTTTGATGGTGATGTCATTGTTTATGGAGTTTGTAGCGGAAGGTAATTAAACTGTAATTTCAATTCTATTATTTTCTGGGTCGAGAATCACACTTTCGTAATACCCATCTCCTGTAGTTCTGGGTTCTCCGACCACACTATACTTATCGGCTCTTAGTCGTTCTGTCAATTCATCAACATTCTTTTTTGACCCTACTGAAATAGCAAAATGAACAATTCCAAGATATTCATTTCCTGCATCGATGATATGAGAAGGAATAGATGGCTTATACATTAATTCTAATCTGCAACCTTCATCAAAAGATAAAAAATAAGAAGTGAAGTCTTTTGTTGGATTAAAATACTTTTCTCCCACTTGAGCATTGAAATATTTGACATAGAAATTTTTCATTTTTTCTATGTCTTTTACCCGAATGGCTAGATGTTCTATTTTCATTATTTTAGACTTGCTTTAAAGGCTAAATTAGCAAATCTATGTTGAGAGGTATTATAAAGTCTTAATATAGTGTGTAAACCATATTGCACAAAATTTGATTTTGTTGTTTATAAATTAATGGATGATATTTAATCTTTCAATCTTACTTTTGGTGGTTTTTTAAGGTTAGTACTTCTATTTAGTATGCGCTTATCAGCGAGATTTTAGCCACCCTTCGCTATCGCGTTCCTTCGCTTGAAAATTTCATTTTCACTTTTATTTTATAAAAGATTGCTCACTCTTATTGCCAAAAAAGTAAATCAAAAAGTCTAGCCGGCTCTAATGCAGCACACAAAGCTGCTCCCTCAGCCCACGATAGCCGGCTTGGCTAGGCTTCCTATACATTGAAAAAGTCAATGACATTTTTTGATCCTTTTTTTTTAAAATAAGTTCACTATGGTTTACACACCTTAATATATACCTGTAATACTGTCAAATAGTGATCTCTCGAAGATCTCAAAATAAAGGCTAGGGTTTTCAGCAAAGTCACTTACCCCACATCCGTTGGACAATACTATAATGCAAAGTAAAAAGAAGAATACTCGAAAAAAGAGTGAAAAATTAGAGTTTCTCATGGTTAATAATGTTTGGTACTATCATATACCATAACACTATGTTTTCCATAAATTTTTAAATAAAAAATTCTATGCCTATATCTTAATGCGATGATCCATGCCCAACAATTGACCATGAATCATCTACTATTAAGATCAAATTTTATTCAACTCTAAATTCTAATTTAGCTAGAATGTGTCTTTTGATTTTCCTAAATTGAACAAATATCCAAGCTTTACGGTCACTTGAAAATCATTAAATTGGCTTCCTTCTGGTTTAGTCTTGTATTGAACTACAACTTCTTGATAAAAGTTAGAAACTTGCTCAACACCAAATCCTAAAAATCCACCATATCTATTCCAACTTCCACTGGCAGTAGTGATAGCATCATTAACTGTTGCTGGAAACACAAAACTCTGTCTAGTATAAGATGGTCCAAATAATAGATATCCCCGATTGTAATCATTGTCAACTACATTAAATTGAAAATCAATATTCCCTTCTAAATTTGAGAATGAAAGTTCTCCTGTTTTAGAAGCGAGGAAAGTGCCAATATTAGGAGCAATAGCGAATTTATCATTTAGTCTGTATTGAAATTTTAGCTGTACTCCGGGTGCAAATTTCTCTGACTCAGTTTCAAAATTGAAGCCAGCAGATGTGGCGCCTGTTATTCCCAATCCTATTGAATATTGGGAATATGAAAATGTTGACAATAGGATGAATAATGTAAATGGTAATATCAGTTTAGTATTCATAATGGTTTATGATTTTTTAACACCATCAGTAGTTTCGTGATTACTGATGGTGTGGTTCGTGAATAAATTGGTTTAAAAAATTGGTTTGATGGGGTTGTTTGTTTGAGTAATTAATTTTAAAAATTCAGGCCTTAATATTTCTTAACAATCTTGTTTATCTCCATTAAATTGTAAAAAAAACATCATTTCTTCTACCATATATATCTATAAGAAAAATTATATCTTTTATAACCATTTTTGTCTTCACTGACATTTTTTCTGGCCTCTAATTCCCCTTTTGCTACAGCCTCAGTTAAAAAATTAACATTATAATAAATTGTTTTGGACCATAATCTTTCCAAAATATTAAACAAATCACTTGATTCTAACCAGCCGTCATTTTTCTTACATAATTTCATTATTTCAATTGACAATTTTAACAACTCATTCCAATCATCCTTTGTTATAGCTAATTCTGGGTTTAAGAAATCCCAAAGAATATAATTCAATTCGTAAACAACATCATTATCCAAATAGGTATCTTTTTCCCAAATGAATTTGTTTTCAAATGCAAATTCTACCCAATTAATATTAGAATCATTTAATGCCAAATTGAATTCTTCCTTCACTTTTTCTTTGTTCAAGCCCCCTCCTTCAAACGAAGAATTTATTATTCTTAAACTTTCCTCTTTGGCTAATTCCAATTCATAAGAGAGTTCATTATTTAATAAACGAGAAAGGTTATAATAATCCACTTTATATATTTTAGAATATTTACTGCAATTTATTAATTCTTTTAAAATTATATGGCATCTCAACTATTCCCTTCTAAATTTGAGAATGAAAGCTCTCCTTTTTTAGAAGCGAGGAAAGTGCCAATATTAGGAGCAATAGCGAATTTATCATTTAGTCTGTATTGAAATTTTAGCTGTACTCCGGGTGCAAATTTCTCTGACTCGGTTTCAAAATTGAAGCCAGCCGATGTAGCACCAGTTATTCCCAATCCTATTGAATATTGGGAATATGAAAATGTTGACAATAGGATGAATAATGTAAATGGGAATATCAGTTTAGTTTTCATAATGGTTTATGATTTTGTAACACCATCAGTAGTTTCGTGAATACTGATGGTGTGGTTCGTGAATAAATTGGTTTAAAAAATTGGTTTTCTGGTGTTCTTTATTTGAACTGTTCATTTCAAAAGTCAGATCTTAATATTTCTTACCTGTCTAATTTATTCCATTAAACTATAAAAAACCTCATTCTACTAACAAACACAAAACAACATTGCAAATCCAATTACCTTTACTATCTGATTAATGCTCGCTTGATTCCCAAATATCAAAAATATCATATTCTAAGTAAGACTCATTCAAACTAATTTGAAAGAAACTTTCAATTCCCTTATTAACAATTCTCAAATCAAAAACTCCTCTTCCATCAATCCAAATATGGTTCAAATTGTAGAATTTCAAATCTTTAAAACTATCTAACAAAGTAAGTTCTTCATATAATTCACTATAAAATAACCACCTTCCTCCTTTTTTAAGGTGTTTTTTTAAAACATTATAAGTCGTTACTACTAATTCTTCTCTCTTAGACATTTTAATAGCCTCACCCTGCCATACTGCGTCATGAATACAGTAGAGCAAATAGTTTCTTACATAATCAGCGCTAACCTCAGGTCTGTCAGGTAGTAGAAATGAATCAATACCAAATTTTCGCCAATCAATTTCACCTTTTAACAGCATCTCCAATTCTCTTTTTATATCACTCAGCTTAAAATCCCCCAAGTTAATAGCTATCATTAGCTCTTCAAATCCTTCATCTCTGCTAAAATCGATTTGATGATTGAAGTAATTATAGATGATTTTTTTAATAGTTGGAAACTGATCATTCATGAAAAAAATATTTAGATAGTTGGATACATTGTACTTAACTCCCATTTATTAGTCGCCGTTTGGTAATTATAAAAAGCCTCTACTTTATGCATTTGAACTTTATTAGAAACACCTCCTCCTGCTGGCACACCATACCCAAATGGTGTTTGATTCGGATCTACATATGAACGTGGATATGTATGTCCATTTACGGGATTATTTGGAGGATTCCAAGATGAGGAATTAGGCCCTGTTTTATCTAAAGCGTCTTTTAGTCTATCAGGGGTTTCAAACTTAGAACTATAAGAAGGAGGTGAAGGATTCTGTTTACCATCTGGAGCATAACTAGGAGTTTCCGCTCTTCGAACCAGTGCGTCATCTGATACGTCATGTCCATGTCTTTCTAATGTATGTGACTTTGGGTGGTTTGTCAAAGCATTTATTTCGTTTTGTAAATATGCAGATTTATCCGGAACTCTACGTAGTTTTCGATTACTTCCTTTATCGATTAATTGATAACCATTTATAGGTTCTCCAATCTTAGTTCCTGTGTAAGAGTGATTTGGTGAGTAATCATATTTATTATATTCTGGAATTAAATTATCATTTTTAAATTCTCCTATCTTAATGCCAGAATGATTTAATTGAAGATTACTACTAGAATTTAAGGAGAGAGTAACATCGACATCATCCCATGCTGCTATATTAGCTAAGAAGTCAATATCAATTCTTTTCATTAAATCAGCTCCAAGATTAAGCAACACCTTCCACGACTTAACCATTTCTAAATTAGCTTCGAATTCATCATACACAGTAGTTTCAGCATCCACAAAATCTGAACAAAAGTCCTCTAATTCGTCTTCATCAAGTCTTTCAAGTAACTCATCATAAAAATCAGGATAATCCTGAAGCTTTATTGCTAATTCTAAGAAACACTCACTCTCCTTAATCTTATCTTTCCCTTTTAACTCTAGATTTTTATACATATCCATAGCTATTGGACCAAGCAACAATGGAACATTTTGTTTGAAAGATTCCAAAAACCTTTCTGCAAGAGAAATCTCAGCTTCTTCGACTGATTTTAATAGCTCGTTAAGCTTCTTTAAAGACCCCTTAGTCGGTCCATTAGGGTATTTTTCTAAATCCTTGAGCTCCAGTGCTACTTTCTCAATTACCCCTTTAGCATAATCGTTATGAACAACAATTTCATTTATTCCTACGATATAATTATGAAAATCTTTTACTTCTAAATTATATACAGTTCTTTCACCTACTTCTTTTGAAATGTCAACTATCTCTGCACTTCCATTAACTGTTAGAACCCTTTCTCCTACATAAAGCTCTCCCGCTAATTTCCAATCATTTTGAGTAGCAGAGTAGATTGGATGATTGTAAGTCACACCAATTATTTCACCATCATGCAATTTGACATTATAAATTTCATCAGTCTGATGTAAGAATAATGCTGTAATAGGTTTTAGTGCATAGTCTCCACTCTCTATTTCATTCTCCTCGGCTATAACCTTTTGAGGAATTATATGTCTAATTGAGGTGATTCGAAATAATCCATTTACGCCTTGTTCAGGTAGTAAAAGCTTAGCAATTCCTCCTTCTTTGTATCCTTTCTTTTCTATCCATTTTTCATTTAAAGCAAATTTAGCTTGAGACCCTCCATTCATTTGATCAAAGGTGACTTCAAACCATCTACCTTGATGAATGTCATACTTATCTCTTTTTATTTGATCTTCAGAGGTGTATGGGTTTGTGCCAAGTACAGCAACAAACTCTTCTTTTAAATTTGCTGTTAAATTATTTCTTTGATTTACATATTTATGCGATACCACATAATCTAGCAATTCAATCTCTTGAATGGATTTATATTCAATTCCATATGCTGCAGTTACACCATCATCTTTTTCAAGTGAAGCGATAGAAACCTTTGTATTTTCTATAAAACATCCTTTGCCAAAAGTATGACACCTGTCTATTTTTTTATTTAATTCTGCAACAGATTTAGATGAGTCTAGAATTTTGTCTAATTTACCTGCCACAGACTTCAATTTGCCACTTTTCAATAAATCCACAACTTCATTCAATAACTTGGCTCCCGTTCCACCAGATTTAGCTCCAAAAGTGAAGAAATTCACTATTATTTCATAAGCTAGCCCTCCTATTCTATAGCCGCCTTCTTTTGTTAAAGTAATTAATGGTGCAAACCATTTCAAAAGAGCCGTACATGCCATGTTAAAAAACTCTTCTACATCCTTAGCAGAAGTACCATCCCAGATTGCTTTTGCTATCAGAAAACCATCTTTAATGTCATAATACAATTCTGTGGTCCAATCTATCCCCTTTATTATTCCTTGACCTACAGCATTGAAAAAACCTTTTTCCTCTATCTCTTGGTTAAATGCCTCACCACCCTCAATAACAGCTTCAGCAGCACTAATTATTCCCTCAACAAGTTTCCATAGTAGTTCGATATCGCCTAATAGTCCATCCGCAACTCCACAACCAATTGCTCCTCCATACTCTAGATATTCACTGCTACCAAAAAGTGCAGTAAAAGTACCCGATTCCATGAACTTTTTTCCATAATTCCACTCATCAGAAACTCTTTTTTCACCTGTATTCCCATCGTTACCTTTAATAGTATTAATATCCGATTCTAATCCAGGATAATCCAGATTTGAAATTTGATGTAATGCTTTAACAATTTCCTCTAAATAAAAATTTGCTGTGTTTTCTGTAAGATCAAATTTGAAATAAAGTCCTTTAGCATTATGATCATGATGAATGTGAATATTAAATTGAAAATCTACAATGTTTTGGGTCTCTATAAATGCATTCTCAAGAGAAGAGGGGCTTAAGGATGTCGAAGTAATAAGATTTGGTGTAATCCCATCAATGAGATAGTATTCACCATGATTTAATGAACTTACTGAAAATTCATTCGTAATTCCATACATCTGTGAAACATTCAAAAAATAATTACTTCCATCTTCTTTGATTTCAATTTTAGCAAATTGAAATCCTATAGGAGAATCAAGACCTTCAGACTTAAGTTGCCCCTCATAAGCTTCTGGCATAAAAGTATAACCGAGTGTCTTAAAATTATCCTCAACTGTAAACCCATCCAAACTCTTAGCCAACTTCTGCATTATCGCCGCTTCCGTCACAATTGTATTCCCTGTCATTGCAAAATCTTCTGCTGCTTGACTATGCAACGATTCCATTAATGCTCCCTTATCCAACTCTGATAACTGATTATTTTCATTGTCGGGCAAGTTCAATTTTAAGATGTACTCAATAGAATGACTTGGTGTAGTAGAATAAGGATCATCTTCAAAATTGATCTTTTTTATGATTGCTAGATAATTTTCTTTACTAGCGAGTTCTTCATCTATCTTTTCTAAAGTCCCATCCAGACCAATCTCTTTATCAACTGCTCCTAAAACAGGATATAAATTATAAGCCAACACTTTAAAATCATCAGTTGTATTTTTGGTTATAGAATCTTTGAGCTCACAGGAAACAACGTCAAGCAAATCGTGATAAAATGCTCCTGCTCCCACATGATCGACCTCCACTATGTAACAATTCTGTCCAAAACCGCTGGTCAGGCAGGTAAGGAGAAATAGTACGATTATATTATATTTTAATTTCATGGTAATTGATTTATTATGATCTATTGTGATATTATGGGTTTATGACAAGTTCTATCTTTTCTGAAATAGGAGAATTCGTGCCATCTTTTAGATATACTATGAGCTTATACTCGTATCTCAAAATGTTCTCTACATCATCATCTATAAGTGCCATACTTGGATTATCATTGACGACAAGATCTAAAGGTCTATACAGTTTATACAAATCCATTGGTTCAGAATCCGTCGCTCTAAAGACTTCGACATAATCCACATCTATATCATCTCTTTTGTAATCCCAAGTCAAGAACACAATACAATCTTGCTCTGCCATAAGTATATTGAGTTGATCAATTTGATTATTTAGTGATGTCGATACGCTCGTATTTGTGGCCTGTGAATTATTCAATAAATTTGCATATTCATTATATGAAATTAGACCTTGCTGAAGTAAGCCAAGCAAAATAGAATTGGCATTTGTAGGATCAGAGGCAATCGCTTGACTAGCTTGTTCCAATGAATTAATCTGATTTGTGAGTGTCCCATTATTTTGAGCTTGACAACTTACATTTCCTTCAAAATTTATGATCTCACCATAAATATTATTCACCAATGGTTGTATTTCCAGCATATTAGATAAAGACTGATTTCCAGAATTGTCCTCAGCTAATATTCTGTATTGGAAAACTATAGGTTCAAGATCTTCATCATCTATGTAGTTATATTTCATCAAATCATCTCCAAATTGCTGACTTTCCAGAGGTGATCCTTTTTCTATGACCACTACATCTGTCCACCCACTTCCATCTCTTGGTTTTCTCTGTAGTACATGTTGTTTCAAATCAGAGCTTTCACTTAATGCCCATAAGATTTTCACTCCTTCATTGGTAGGCATCAGATTATGTAATACTGCTTGTGAAGGAGGTACTTTATTGGGTCTAGCTAAAGCCAGTATTTCTGAAAACTCCGAATGATTGCCTCTAATGTCTGAAGACTTGATCGCATAGAAAACAGTATCAGTAGTCATATTCGTAGGAATCACGTCAATGTATCCTGATATTTCAATATCTTCTCCAGAAATATCTACAAAATTTGCAGTTCTCAAATTGGATCTGAATACCCGATATCCTTGAAAATCTTCTTCATAATTGTCTCCCCAATCCAAAGTAATCACTCCTTCTTTTGATGCTTCTCCTGCTAACCCTGAAGGAATAGCAGGTGGAGTCATATCTGAAGGTTGTGCAAGGATAGCTCTCGACTTATAATAATGTCCATTGACATCATACATCGTAATCATGTAATAGCCAGAATACAAAGGATTGAAATCCGTGAAAAATCTTTCCTCTTTGCCTAATGTCGTTGCATTGATCTTTTCATACTCATCATAAATCTTTGTAGATCTGTATATTTCAAACTTCTCAATATCATTTGTCTGATCATCTTCAATTCCTCCCCACTTGATGGTGATCTGATCCGTTTCTTCTTCTGCCAAGGCAATAGAAAGCGTGATATCCATTCTTCCTGGTACACCAATGCATTTGACAGGGTCAGAAGGTGGACCTTGAATTCCAAATGGACTTTGTCCCACAAGTCTGTAGAAATATTCTACTCCATTCTGAGGCAAAGTATCTTTGTAGTAAGCCTTACCAGGATTCGTTTGTGATTTGGCATCTACCCCATATATGTAAGGGATATCATTTACCTGAGTAAAAAGTACTCCATCTGTAGATCTCTCAATGAGGTAAGAGGTATAAAATCTTGATGCATGAGTTACATCCCATTCTATAACTGCTAGTTTGTCTGCACCTGCAGTTTTTATTCCTTTTACTTTTTCAAGTTCTTTTGCGTTTGGAATATCTACCATACAGATAGCAATAGACTCGGATGGATCATCTGAAAATGACAAAGTATATTTGTACTTAGACTTATCATCAATTGTCGCATCCTTATGACCAAGGGCCATAGCACTAGATAATTCAAAATATCTATCCGCTACCATTAGTGAAAATGTATATCTGTTGGCTCTTGTATCATTGACATTCACAACTTCCTCAAAAGAGGAAGGAGTGAAGCTTGGATTAAATTCTTCGCTGTACAGTAAATGTTTTGCTGCACCTGAAGTCTCCGCATCCGGAAAATTTGTATTGTCCCATTGCGATACACTTATTGGTTTCAAATTACTAGCTATCGTCACTTTAGAAGCTAATAGATCATCTAAAGTCAGTACACCATTGACATCAGAAATTGTATATCGATCGACTGTATATCCTCTTTCCATACCCTCTTCCCATGTGTCATATGTCTTGGGCACCCATCTTAAGATTACTTCATCTTCATAATATTGTCCTGATATCATGGCTGGATACTCATCTGTATATTGAGTATTCCCGGTGTTTAAGCAAAAAACTGCTAAAATTAAAATTGCTATATATTTCATAATTAATGTTTATCTTTTTTATAAATTAATTTCCTAAGGTGTGGAAAGCCTCCGCCATTTCATCTGTTACATCCCATTTCATAAAACTTTCGGCATCTACTTGTATTCCATACAGGGTTTTAACATGTTTTACATTGTCTATGAAAGCAGGTATGAAAGCATCAAGAACTGTATCTGATTTCCCATCTGGATAATTGTAATAAACTTTCAATCCTACGTCTCCAGCAGTATGAAAGAAACAGCCTAACTTGAGCATACTTGATTTAGCATCAAAAACTTTGTCTAAAAAGGTAAATTCCGTAATTGAATATTCTAAATCAGATGTTGCAGTTTGGGCGGCAATCCCACCATAGCCATATCCTGTAATTTGCATAAACCTTAGGTCCAATGGCCAAAATTCATCATCATATGAAACAAATACATGCCTATCAGAACTTTGAAAATCAAAATTGTAAATATCGTTACTTGCCATTAATCTTACATATGGCCTGCCATTACCATTAGAACTTAGATCAAATACATCAAATACTTCTCCTGTCCCTGCGACTTTCGTCTTTACATATACATCGATATCATCAGACGCTTCTCTAACTGTTGATTCAGGTTCATCATTATCTTTTATTCCATTCTCAACAATTGCTAAAATCTTATCCTCTAATTTTTTGTATACACTCGTCCTAAAATATAATGTATAAAGCACTCGATTATCATTCAAATCATTTGTTCCTCCTGTAACTTTATTCCCAACACCGGGACTATTTATTTGAGGTGCCTCTTCTTTTAGCACTTTTAATATTTCAAGTTTATACATAGTTTCCTGCAAGAACTCTTCGGAGGGCATTTCATACTCCAACCTATACGATAAAGGGTTGTATGTAAGGTCTGAATATACCTTATACCCTGTACCAGAAGTGAATTTTGCCTGTATACTATAATCAATTATATTCCCTTCAGCATCTGTTTCATCTGCGTAAAACAGATTAGATTGTCCCTTTATCAATTGAATATATCCAATTTGTGAAGCATGTTGTTCTGTGAAAAAATTTGTCATTCCATCGGTTGGATAAGTGTATTCAACATTTGAATTAGGAATAATTTCCAAACCGCTAGCCGTTTTAAATCCAACTATTTTTTCTTGCGAAGAATGGTAATTAAAATTATCATATATATCAATCTTCACTACAAACCACATAGAGTCATTTCTATTTAGGAAATTCGTAGGCTTAAAGGTGACACTGTTGATGTGTTTGTTCATTAATACTTCACATTCTACTTTACCATCTTCATTGTAAAGGCCGAAATTATCTTCATCAAATTGGAAACTCAATGGCCTTGGATCGCCAGTAAAGAAATTATATTCTGGAATTGTATCACCGAGTGGTAAAATGAAATTCGCACTCACATTTCCATCTACACCAAAATCTCTAAGCCCATTTTCAGGAGTCATGTTAACAATAAGGTTCATCCCAAATTCATTGTCCGGATCATCAGAAATAAATTTACACCTATCACCAAATTCTACGTCTCCCTCCCATGTTCCTTCATGCCACAGTACTTTGTAATAGACTTCTAAAGCTGCTAATCCCCAAGTTGGATTTGGAGTCTGTAATTGAAGGACTGTTGCTATACCAGCCGATGCTATATTAAAGCCAAATATTTTTATAGATCCATCAATATATGCCCATGCTTGACCCATAGCATACCAACCGTCCATACCTATCTCTTCTGGTCCATCTTGAGTCAGGCATAATACATCTTCATATTTTCTGAGCATAATATCAAAACCTGCTCCAATTCCCAGCTCTACACCTGTACCAGCAACTGACGCATCAATATCTATATTAAATGATGCCCCAAAAGCAAAAGCAAAACTAGATGCTCTATTGGATTCATTAAGACTGAGATCTCTACCCAAATGTCTTACTCTTATTGGTAGTCCAGGGAATGGAGGCACTTTAGTACCAATATCAAAATATGCTTGAATTCCTGCTTCTATTATCGCAAGATCTACAAGTACTCCTGCTCGTCTTCCTACTGTAGGTTCGCCTACCCATATCCACCAATCCTTCCTTCCAAAGTATATATCTACTATACACAATGCTCCGTTCGGTCCAGCTCCTTTTACTATACCACCAGGCATATTCAAGTAGGCTGCTACTTTTCCTGCAAATTCATTTCGTGTAAAATTGTATCTAAATGAAGCAAATCCAGATAATGTCGCATCCGTCGTTGGCTTAGGTATATCTTCTACTTTTATCAAGGAAGTATCTATAGATGATATCGCATCTGGAATAGATCCAGCTAAATCAGCAATAGCATCATATGAAAGTGCATCTGGAACACTCAAAAATTGTCCTTGAGCTCTTATTTCTATCTCATCAAGTGAATTTTCAGGAGTAAGTCTGACAATGAGTTCTCCTGTACCATTAAATATATCTTCTGTAGGACAATAGAATCCTGTCATAAACTTAAATTCATATCCAGCATCTTCAGTAGGTACATATTGTATTCCAGTAAGTGTAGTCCCTAAAGGCTTTGCCTTAAGTTCACTTGGTGTCAAAAAAGCTGGAGATGGAATTATATTGGTATAATCTGGATACATGCCATATGCCATTCCTCCACCTAACTTATTGAAAGTCACAGGTCCTATTTTGAGTGCATCTCCAATATCAGCCACCATATCTACAAAAAAGTAATCCAGGTCTCCCTTCTTTCCAAATTGAGCAGCAGCTGTCACTCCTAGACCAGGAAACAGTTTTTCCAGTTCGGCACTCAATCCTCCTCTAAATCCTTTACCATATTTATTTTGGTTTGTAGAAGCATTGGTATCATCATACCATTGTACAAATCCATCTACTTTCAATATACCTTTGATAGAGCCATTGACAGAAAGTTCATTCACTCTGAATTTGTCATACTCCATTTTGAATATTGATTCACCTTCCTTCAATTTGCCATGAATTTCGAAACTACCGCCAGCTTTAAGCGTCTCCTTGATTAAGTCCACATCTACACCTACTCTTAAGAATAAACCATCTTTAGTTTCATTCGAATGGACACTCAGTTCTGTGATACTTATGCCAAATCCACTCATGATAGGTTTATCATCATCCGGATTGTTATTTTGGTTCTCTAAAGGAGTTTTAATTCCCCATACACCTGCACTAAATATCAGTTTATTCTCTCCATCTTCTTTGACATTTTGAAATTCCAATCCTTGAAAAGTTAATTCTGGCAATGTCAATATCGACAATTCTTCATCTTGTTCGTCTCCACCAAATTTAATCTCACCATTCAAATGTGCTTTCGCAAAAAATCCTTGGTCGTTAAATTCTCCTTGAATAAAACTATTTTTGAAAAGCTTTATTTCTGTTCCAAATGGACTAAAAGTAGCCGTAGTATCAGGAGAAACACTAAATAGAACACCACCATTATAAATAGTAGCACTATATTCTAGCGGATCTTTCAATACTGCCAATCCTATTCTTCCACCAAATCCTCCTCCTGCAATACTATTTTGGAGTACTAGGAGATTCATTTCTTCTACAGATAATTGCCATCCATTGGCATTTCCTTCTTCCCATTTGATGATGCCAGGATCATTACCCACTTTTACTAAAGTAGTTAAGCCAGTATCATCGATAATCATGCTTTTGACAGCAGCATAATAGGTGTTTGTTCCATTTCCAAATAGATCTTTGGGCAAAACCAAATTGATATCTTGAGCATAAAAGCCTTTCCATAAATCATCTAACTTTAAGGTTTCTTTATCGAAGAATGTAGAGTTATAATCTTTAGGAATCTCTAATTCTAGACCGTCAATCGGCATTGTCGTAAAATCGACTCCCATTTTACCAATTTCCCACTTGTACCCTCTCATTGTAGTCAACTCAAAAGGAGGTGCAGAAACTTCAAAAGCAAATTCAAGCATTCCAGGATAAAAGGCATCAATTTCTAATTCATATAGCACATTAGGGTCGGTTATAACTTCGTTTGAATCATTCAGGGGTAAGACATATTCCCTGCAAAACTGAATGCCTCCTTTAACAAACATTCCTTCAAATCCATCACATCCCCATTGTACAAAAGTAGCATTAGGTCCTGATTTTAATTGAAGTCTTGAGGCATTATTCAATCGAATCCCCACATCATTCAAGAGGAATAATTTTGCACTTTCCTCATTGAGAGCACCGACAGAAAGAGGTAGCCCTTCGCCGCCAAATGCTAATTTCTGGTCGTTATTATTCTTATCTGTGATCACACATGCAACATCCATTGAAGCAGATGTTGGGTAAAAAGTAACATTACTGATCAAAATAGAAATATCAAATCTGCTAGTGGATTTATCGATATTTATAGGAAGTAAACTGCCAATATTTTCTGCTCCTATTGCCATTTGATATTTGCGTAATGTTTCTGTGATTATAGGTCTTGGATATCCCATGATATCATTGAAACCCTGCTCATATTCGAAAGCAAGTGCATCCAATTTGCTGCCCTTTTCAAATATTGAATTATCATTGCTAACTACAGCATTATAGTATTGACTTTCCTTTAAATATGGATTGTCATTATAGTTTGAAGTATTCTCTTCTACAGCAAATGTTTGCCCAGAATCTTCTGTGATATACTCTTTAATGATTGTCAACAACCAATTTCCTAATTTAACTGGATCTTGAAGTTGCTCTAATTCATTTTGAGTCAATTCATCAACTCTACTTAGTATTTCATCTTTGATCTCACCATCCAATTTGTTTTTGTACTTTAAATATTCTGTATATCTATCATTCACTACTTTGTAATCGACATCGCATGTATATAGTGCAATATGATTAACCTCCGTACTCAATTGAATCTCATCTCTCTCTCCATTTATTGAAAATAATTCAGGAGGGTTTGAGAAATGTTCATGCATCCCCTCTTCTATCAATATATCATTCATCCCATATGCCATTGGGCTATTTATGGATATACTCCCATCTTTTAATACGGTTCTTAAAGAGTCACATGTAGTCTTGAGGCCTGTCCTCTCATCGAGTAATTCAAATTTGTATTTATTATATACAGCGTCTAAACTGTCCAGTAACACTAGATTCAGGCTATCTTTGAATGCATTTAATTGTTGTGGGTCTGCTGCTCCGCCAGTATGATCACAGGGAGTATTCGATTCTTCCCATACGTCTGTCTCATCATTCTGTACGTATAACATGCCATCTCGGCTGCACCCATCTTCATTCCACAGTTCGCCTGTATCTTTATGATTTCCGTCTGCATCATACCCATTTGGGTCATACTCAGTACCTGTCAGAAAGTGTAAGCCCGTTTCAGGATCAAATCCATATCCTGTCAATCCTGTAGCTGGATTTATTCCATCTCCATTGAGTCCCGTGTTAGTTGGCGGTGGAATACAGATATCTCCACCTAAGTATAATGGAGGCAGATTGAAATTTGGAAATGCTCCGATTCCTGGACCATTTTTTCCCATTGCTGCCCCATCTATCGCTTGGCCATCTATGTTTACTTGAATATCATTGAAATCAACAAAGAGTTGTTTGTCCTTAAATGGTAAAGGAATCATCCCTTCTCCACTAATACCACTAGAATTTACCCCAGAAGTAATATTTAAGATTAGGAGTGGAAAGCTGTTAATAGTAATGACCATTCCTGCTATAACATCTTCATCAGCCTTTAATTCAGTAGACATGTTGCCTAGGTCTAATGGAATAGAATTACAATCGATAACAGGCAACTCATCGATTCCTTCATCATCTTCTAGATATTCTAATTGTATTGGACTGATTAAACAAGTCTGTTTATCATCTTTAGAATCAAAATATTCAATGGTAAGAGATGCTTTGAACCCATTCACAGAACTTACATCAAACAGAACTTCAAATGATAATAAATCAATTCCTGATGATAAATCAACTGTTTGTTCAACTTGTGAATATGGTCCATCAGTCGCATATGAAAGTGTCAAATCCAGAGAACTTAATTCTCCATCTATTATGCCTTTAGCTTGTGAAATGGAAAGTCCCAAACTAACTAAACTTTCACTGAGATAGTCAGGGTTATCTTCATCTGTAAAACTAAAAGCGATAGTAGTTTCATCAATCTCTTTAGCTTTCAAGAATGAAAAAATCTCGCAAATTTCAGAATCTACGCTAATTGGCAATTCACTGTAAGTATTACAGGATATAGATTTATCATTACTATCATAAACATCAAACTGAACAATAAATGAGGTATAACTACCAAAATTTGGGACATAATCTGACCAAGTCGCAATATTGAAATTTTGCATAGTCTTGTCCCAAAATGGCAACTGAAATGATTGAGATCCGGTTGATGAGTATCCAGTTACAATAATTTGAATCAGGGATACTCCTGTTTCATCCAATTGATCCTGAAACTCTTGCTGATTGATACTTGAAAAACTTAAATATAAATCATCACCTTGTATCTCTCCTTCCATATTACTAGTAAAAGAACATAGTGTACTGTAATCAATTTCGTCTTGACCACAGAAATAATCAGACAAATCAATCTGATTGGTATTAGGGTCCTGTGATAGATCATATATTTGACTTCCTATACTACATGTTGTCCCAACTTTATCACAATCAGTACTTTCAACAAAATTGATACAATCATCTGTCGCACCTGTAGTTACCGCTACGGATCCTAAAAACACATCTTCAGGAGCCTCAAATACATAGATGTATGGATTATCACCATCTGGATCAACACCAATCTCTCCTAATGTCACATTAGAGAAGAACACTTGTGTAAAGAGAATATTTCCATTGCTGTCCTCCCAATCAACATCAAATTTAATATGATCTTCAAGCACATCATCATATACCTGATTGTTATCACCAGAGTTACTTGCAAAAGAGAGTAGTAATTTGTTATCTTCTATACTATGATAAGAATGTAATTTAGAACCAAAACAGTTACTACTTCTTTCATCACTTTCAAGGTTAGAAACTTTTACTTGTTTCCAATCGCTACTTAAACTGTTTGTACAATGTACTTTTGAAAATATATTGAAGCTAAATAGATCACTATTTAATAGTAAAGGATCTAAGTGATAGGTATAAAATATAGAATCATTCGTATATCTGTTTACAAGTAAAAATTGATATTCAAGGCCTTGATCATATCCATCTATGTGGATATGAGAGCTCTCTTCGTCGGCTCCGACCTCTATAATCACATCTGGAGAATCACATTCTGGCCATTTGGGATCTGTTTTATAATTTGCAAGTGGATCAAAATCCAATGCTGATACTACTTGCCCGTGTGTTATACTTATACCAAAGCATAATAGGACTATTAAGATTAGTCTGTTCATATCGATTAAATGTTGGAAGATTAATTAATTGGTTTATTCTTTAATAAATTGCTTGATAGTCGTGAAGCTATCAGATTCTAAGAGCAACAAGTATGTGCCACTTGCATACTCTTCTAGGTTTAGAAATTTGTGGTTTAGACCAATCTTTGCTAAATGATTTGTACCAAAAACCTTACGGCCTTGTATGTCTAAAACTGATAATTTGTAATCTGTCTCTTCCTGTGATACAAATTCAATACTCAGTTGATTTTGGGCAGGATTAGGAAAGATATTTGTAATGACTAAGTCTTCTTTTGTCTGAATGAAGTTGCATTTTTCACTTTCTTTCAACACTGTGTTCCCCTCAAATGTAATGGAAAAACCATTGGTTGAGTTGTAATTATTGACCAAAAGGAAGTACTCTTCATTCGAATCTGTGGATAAAAATTTAAGGAAGTTATCATCATTGTATTTACATCCTTGTGATTCGAACTCATCAACAGATGCAAGCCTTAGTCCAGTCTCACCTAGGCAATTATCAGATCTTTTGCCAGATCCAATGTTCAGCCCAGAAGCCATACACCTTACTTCCTGTAAAGAATTGCATCCATCGGTTGATCGATATAAAACAAAGTCCAGATCATCTCCATCCTCTAGAGGAACAATTGAAAATGTGAGTACTCCTGCTTTGGCGACATCCATACTCAGCCAAACTGAATTTGTTTCTGAAACATGTTGTCTTTCAAAACATTTAGTGTCTCCGAATGATTCTTGAATTTCTCCAAAGCCGTTTAGGAATCCAAAATGATAGGTTTTTAGTTCGCATATTGGAAATGGATTTTTACAATCGTTGAATGATTGAGCCATTCCAATGTTCAAGTTGAGGTATAGCAGGGCTAAGACCAAGAATTTTCTGTTCATCGTGTACTGGATTATAGAATTAATTAATAAATCTTCGGATTCAAACTCCGAGCGATTTTAGTTAATGAAGTGACTTAAAAACATATTGTCATTTTCTTTGCTCATGACAGACAAATTATGCAAACAAATGTTTTCAAATCACTTCATAATCAGAAAGATATTCTCGAATGTAAATGGTTTGGTTTATCGTGATAACCTTCTAATTATTTTGTTGCTAATATTTCAAATGTTATAATTATACTTTCTCAACAATTATTAATTTTCCCCTATAACAGGAATAGGTCCTGTTTTGTGACATGTGAATTAAAAAAAATATTAAATAACTGAATTTTCCCAGTAATTACATTATTTAATATTCAATCCAATATATATGAATAAATAGTACATGTATTAATATAAGTAATTGGTTTATAATGAATAACATCACTTTTCTTAAAATATATTTTAAATATCAAAATTGAAAATATTTGATATTAATTTAAATTATCGTAATTTATTAATTTCCAATTGTTTGTGTATTGTATCGAATTATAGCTAATAATGAAGTTTATTCTTTCAAACTAGTATGGTCGCTCGCCGCGACTGGCGTTCATTTCTTCCTTGATGAAGAAACGAACCAAAGAAATCAAGCCGCTAAAAAGGCTATACTGCGAATGTGACTGAATGATCTATCATAGATAGTATGAAGCGACAGCTTCATAAATGAGGAAACCTGCATTGCAGGATGGGGTGGCTTCCCGTCGCTTACGCGTTCATTCCTTTGTCGACTATCGCCGCCACTCTTCGAGTTCAGTCAGTCACCCACAGTTTAGCGGCATGGCTCTACTCTTTTTTAATTTGTGTCTTCGACAAAGGAGAATTCTCCGCTGGGAAACTTCAGATATATAAATTATAAATTAGTGCGATTGGCTACAACGATAATAGTACGGAGTGGCCGATTAAAAGGAGTTTAATCTTGTATCCATTGTTAGGAGTAGCTCATTCATTTAGCGAGTTTATACTTTATTGGAAATATAAACTCCATTTCCGCAGGTTCACAGTTTATCAGTCCTGGGCACCAATTTTCATTTAGTAGCTTAACTACATTTAAAGACGCTTCTTCTAATCCATAGCCCAATAAAGAATCACTCTTAATTTCACTCTTCAAAACTTTGCCTTCTACGCTTATTAGTATTCCCACTACTACAGTTCCTTCTATACAGTTCTCTCGTGCAGATTCAGGATATTTCAATTGCTTATATATATTTTCTAAAAGCTTGCTTGTCATGCATTTCCAGCGTTCTTCTTCTTCACCCATTTGTTGGCATGATTTAAAGTATGGTGCCTGTTCATCTTTAAAAATACAAGGACATTCAATATTCAACATGATTTCCTCTTCACATTCACATGACAACATACATAAGGCAATCATTAAGAATAGTATTTGTATAATCAATTTCATTTTTTGTTTTTTTTAGATATCCTAACGTTCTTGATAAAATGCGATTTAATGAATTTTATCTATTGTTAACAGTTTTTCATTTTTGCCAGGTTAATAATCTTATCAATTTTCTCAAGTGCATCACTTACTTTGAGAATACCTAAGTTATTTTTATTCCGTTTCATTTTAAGAGGTATTCGCACTTTTAGAGATTGCATACTCTTGATTATCTCAAAACGCTATGTCCTCTTACTCATCTGTAGCTTTATAACCAACAGGGAACGCTTTCAATACTTCCCTTGTCAAGTCCCACTTATTGAACCCCTGCTTACCATAATCAAGACCCCTTCTAACGATGACCAGATCATACGAAGGAACCACAATGACATATTGTCCCCGGTTTCCAGCCGAAGTATAGGCGTCTTTTGGTATATCATTACGACCATCTGGAACGAGCCACCATTGTCCTCCATAAAAATTGCCGCGCTGTGCTGTGGCTGGTGCAGGTGTTCTTACAAAGTCGATCCATTTCTCGGATAGTAGCCTTTCGTCATTCCAAACACCGTTTTGCTCGTAAAGCAAGCCAAATCGGGCAAGATCACGGGCATTGGTGTAGACTTGGCTGCTAAAAATGAAATCTCCAAATCTGTCAGTGCTGACAAAAGTATTTCTCATTCCTATTTTGTCAAACAAAGCTGTCCTAGGAAATTCCAAATAGCTTTTATCATCACCAAGGGCATTTTTCATCGCTAGCACGCCCAGAATAGTATCATAGTTCTCATAGTCCCAATAGGTCCCCGGTCTTCTGATTAGTCCCCTGTTTCTTGCTCCGTTTACAGAGCTAGCCCCTGCCCAATAGGATAACCCAGACCCAGTGGCATATTCCATCCTCCTGCTATCTACTGTATAGAGCCCACTAGACATATTGAGTACATTTCTTAATGTAATATCAGCACGAGGATCATTTTCAGAAGTTTTCTCCTTCGGGAGCCATTCTATCCCAAGTGGGGCATCTAGATCCATTTTACCCTGATCTACTAACATTCCTATTAAGGTCACAGCAATACTCTTAGCTGTAGACCATGTCCGTGTTTTTGTATTCATATCAATCCCTTCAGCATACCTTTCATGTATGATCTGGCCTTTATGAACTACGATCAGACTGAGAGTGACTTGCTCTGGAGATTTCCTTTCAAAAGACCATGTTGATGCCGCATCCAATAGATCTACATCGATATATTTTGGTGGTTTTTGCTTTTTCATCAAATCACCTTCAGGCCACAGTATGGTAGTAGGATCCCCTGAAAGAGGAGGAAGAATTTGTATTGGAAGATCATCTATTCTCTCAAAATTTTGATCTGGTGCCATAATAATGCAGCCTATTCCTTCTCTGAATACTGCGCGCATTACTTGGCCCCTTTCAGTGGTGCCGATGGTGACAGTTTTTTTATTCAAATCTATCGTATAGTCTCCTCCCTGGACACTACCAATTGGTTGTTTGAGATATTTAAGTTCCTTATCATAAGCCTGCTCAAGGCTCCTGTTAGAGGTGAAAAGCGCATTACAACAGAGAACGGCCTGAACACCGTATTGAATCATTTCCCTATTTGACCTTGAATAATCATAAGATTCCGTCTGCTGAGCAAATGTCAGACATGTAGAAAATATAAGGATGTTGAAGAGTGGAAGTAACTTTTTCATTGTTGTCAAATTTTAGAGTCATCTTTATATTACCGCTAATGTATTAAGTATACCCAATGAAGCCGGCCATTAGGCGGCTCTGGCATGATCATACGTTGTAGTTTCCGTTTCTAATTCTGTTTTCCTTTTTTATTCCAATGTTTCTATTTCCCTTGAATTTCCCCATCTTTATAATTACATTTTGACTTTACTTGGCCATTCTTATAATATTCCTTTTGGAACTCTTCTAATTTTCCATTTTCGTAAAATGATTTGATTTTCAGAGCACCCGTTTTATAATAAAATTCACATGATCCTTCTAATCTATTATTTTTCCATTTCGACCTACTTTTTACTGAACCATTTCTATAAAATTCTATAACTATTCCATTTTGCTTTCCGCTTTTCCAATGCCCAATACTTTTGATCATCGATCTATTGCTAAACTCTAGTTTTATTCCTTCCTGTTTATCGTTTTTCCATTCCTGTTTCTCTTCTGCTGAACCATCTTTTCTCCAATAGGTCCACATTCCTTCTTTTATTCCATTTATTGAAAACCCTGAACAATTTATCTTCTGACTCTTATAATGGTGCTCTTCAAAAATAATTTTACTTTTCATTCTTTTGATTCCTTTTAATATTTCCAGCTTGAGTCAAAGCCTTTCTTCTAATCGAAATAAGGTCAAATATCGATTTATTTTAGTTCCCATTATTTCGATCTAATTATCCAATAAATCGTTATTCATTTTTCTGTATGTATACTCCCTATTTTTGAATGGAAGATAACGACTTCGAGTATGTGGCGGATTTTGCGTTAGCAAGTCTGATCATCATACTCATTATTATGGTTTCGTCTTTCCTTCAACCTAATCTATTATTCTAGGAAATCTTCTTGCACCGTGATGGATCAAAACAATATGTATCAAATCATCCTTTACTATTCTGTAGACAATTCTATAATGCCCAATTACCAGTTCTCTTATCGAATTCTCATCATACTCCTGTACTATCTTGCCTGCTAAAGTTGCTTTTTAAGAATGTTTGTCCTTTCACGAATTAGTTTTACTTGATGCTTTGCATAACTTTTGGAATCAGATGTAATAAACTCATAGATTTCTTTAAGGTCATTTTTTTGCAGATTGAAGCCACCTTAATTTAACCATGTTTCAATTTCCCTATCAAGTTGTTCCTCAGTAATAGTCTCATCTTTTTCAGATTCAGTTATTCTATCTTCTATCTTACTAATGAGAAGTAGCTTGTCTATGAGTTCTTCTATATTAAGTTTATCGGGCAAACTTTCTATTTGTTTGTACAATTGTTCTTTAGTAATCATAATATCGAATTAGATAACAATATAACCATTTTCATCTGTAAAAAGTGCCATGGCTTCTTTGAGCATTTGGGAATTGGTCCATTTTATTGAAATGTACTAATTTGTTATTGATGAACGTCCAAAAGTATATAGAGGCTGCAGCGATAGCAAAGCTTTAATTATACTCAATGTTATATATAACAAGAGGATAAACGTACCTACACATTTTCCAAGGTGCGTTTATTCCGCTTATGGTTTTCAATCATAATTGATAATCAAGTAGTTAAAAAAACTTCATCACATAATCACTTATCCGTGTTTAAACGAGTATTATCTGAAAAAAACGGCTATCCTCGGTATATCAATTACAATCTTAACTGTAATCCGCTTAAAGATATAAATTATAAAAACAGAAAGTATAAATAAAAACCACTTTAAACTAAATTCAAATTTCCACCTAATACAACTCCTCCTACTCGCTCCCCGTATGTCTACTAACGGTGATACACTAACATTTTATCAGTAGACATCTTTGCTATACACGTGTCAATCCCTTCGCTTCACCAGCCGCCTCGTTATACTGGTCTGTAATAAGAACAAGACCTTATTTGCGACATGGAGAAAAAATATTTTAGAATTGAGCAAGAATAATCACCAAAATCCAATGAATAAATATTCAAAACTCGTAAGGATACCCTAAACCATAATATTCCATAAAACAAAATCAACTTTTATTAAAATTCATACTAATAGGTGATATTGTTATGAATTTATAATGTCAATTTTGACTTATTCAAATTAGGAATTCCAAAACCTTGAAATTGTGTTCAGACTTTATTTTTGTTTATTTCTGCTCTTTTCTATTACTGACTCTTATTCCCAAGAGCGTATCTTGACGACTGTTGATTCTCTCTATGATTCAAAGAATTATTCAGAATTGATTCAACAAGCAGAATCTTATCTTTTACAAGAGAGCCCAAATGTGTATGGTACATCAAAGTTGAAATACATGTTGGCGAATTCCTATTATAGGTCCGGTGATTTTGCCACTTGTTGGGATATTCTAATAGATGCTCATTCAAATGTGCAAGAGATTGACTTATCAGATACTGTCAATGTAGAATTGTATGTGGACATCGCACAACGTTTAGGAGATTACAGTTTTTTGGCTGAAGAATATCAAATAGGTATTTCTGCTATGGCCCAAGCTTTGAAAGTAGGTAAAGAGAAGATCCCTAATGATGCCTGGCGTCTCGGAAAACTATTCCACAAGGCTGGAGCTGTTTATCGGATAATGACACAATTTGATAATTCTATTGCTCATCTTGAAGAAGGTCAAACATACCTTCCTAAAATGCCTGAAGATAGAGGAAAGTATCTAGGTACGGTATTTTTAGCCGAAATGGCTCAGGTATACAATGATCAAAACCAACTGAATAAATGTATAGAAATTTTTAAATCGATTTTAAAGACGGCTCAAGAAGAAGACAATAAAAAGAGACTTTCTATTTACAACAATAATATCGGTATTGCGTACGAACGTAAAGGAGATTATGGAAAGTGTGAATATCATCTTCGAAAAAGCTTAGAAGCAAAATTTGATCTATTTGGAGAGAAAACTCCTAAAATTATTACGTCCTACACTAACTTGGCTCGAATCAATACATTGCTTAAAAGGTATAAGATAGCAGATGAATACTACACTAAACTTGAAGAACTTATAGGAGAAGTCTTTGAAAAAGATCATACCAAAAATGGTGACACACAATATAATATCGCCACTAGTTATTATCAACAAAAATTGTATAACAAAGCTTTACCACATTGCAGAGAAGCTGTCCGAATTTGGGGCTTGCACAAATCAGAAGATGATTTGACTTTATCCGAAGCTCAGTTTTTACTTGGAGCAACTTATAGCAAATTAGGGGAATATGAAGAGGCTATTCCCATCTTAAAAGATGCTTTAGAAGTGAGATCAAAAGGAATAAAGACTCAAGATTCTGGTCGAAAAAATATATTGATAATTTTATGTGAAATATACTTGGAAAAAGGTGAAGATGAGTTGGCAAACTCATATTTAGATCAAGCTTTTAAGGCTACAAATTATGATGAAGCTGAGCCATTTTCATTTGAAAAAATTGAAAATCCTGCAACTCTTATCGATCCATTCGCCCTTAAACTTGCCAATATATCAAAGAAAATTTCAGTCTCATCTTCAGAAGAATTAATCCATCAGGGTACAAAAATAAATATAGTTTGTGACTCACTTATTCAATACATAAAATTGAAATATGATGATGTTGCATCTCGAAGGATAGCGACATCCCAAATCCAAGATTTGAACGAAGCCATGATACGATTCAATTATGAAGTTCAGAAGGTTTCAGGAGATGATAAATATGTTACTGATGCATTTAGAATCATAGAAAGAAGTAACAATACTTTTCTATATGAAGCAATAGCTGAAGAAAATTCCAATAGTGAATTTGGAGTTCCTCAGCAAACAATAAATAGAAAATCCAGTTTACAAGATTCAATCACCTTACTTCATAATAAATTAGAATCTTTTCCTATAGACATCAGAATGGAATCAAAAGAATATGCTACAAACCTTTCTCAACTCAATTCATATAAAAACGACCTCTATTCAATTGTAAAAGATATAGAAGTTAATTATCCAAAATATTTCGAATCCATCTATAAGTCTCCGAAAATATCTTTCAGTGACATTCAATCAAGTTTGAAAGAAGATGAAGTAATTCTATCTTATTTTAATGGAAATGACAAAGTATATGGATTACTTATAAAACCAAAATCCTATCAATTCCTTTCTCTAGGCAACAGCAAAAAAGTAGAAACCGCTACCATTGACTTTTTGGATATTTTGAAAAAGAGGAGTATGAGCACTCCATATCTGAATTCGAGTAGAGATCTCTATAATATTCTTATAGCACCATTCGATATACCAGATAAGTCTTCTATTTCCATTATTGCGGATGACATTTTGAGTTTACTTCCTTTCGAGATATTAATTGATGAGCGAAACAACCTGCCGATGCTGTTGTCTCATGTCATCACGTATCAGTATTCCAATTCCTTAAAACAAAATTCATCATCAAAAAAGAAGGGTAAAGGATCAATAGCTATGGCTCCGATATTTGAAGATAAGAGCCAATCGTTATTTGCTCAAAATTTTAATCTTGATGATAGATTCAGATCAGATGTTAGCTATTTACCTGAAACAAAAAACGAAGTAAATTCGATCCATGCACTATTAAAAGGGGAAGTATATATTGGAACAGAGGCCAATGAGTCAACTTTCAAATCATTGGCACCTGGAAAAGCATTGTTACACTTAGCTACGCATGGATTTGTAGATCATGAAAATCCTGATTTTTCAAGGCTTTATTTCAATTCAGAAACTGATTCACTTCAGGATGGACTTTTGCATGCTCATGAAATAGTGAATATGAATCTTTCTGCAGACCTAGTCACACTCAGCGCGTGTAATACGGGAGCAGGGAAAATTCAAAATGGAGAAGGTATATCTAGCCTTGGCCGAGCATTTGCCTATGCCAATTGTCCTAATCAACTCATAAGTCTTTGGCCAGCGAATGACAAGTCAACTACTCAATTGATGACTTACTATTATGAAAATCTAAAAGCTGGTTTGGGAAAGTCAAAAGCATTGACAGAAGCCAAGAGGAGATATTTAGCATCTGCTCCTGAAATATTCAAACATCCATATTATTGGGCAGGATTTGTATATTATGGACAAGATGACCCTTTAAATCTAGGCTCAAAAATGCCGCTTTGGGCTTGGGGTTTGATTTGTCTTGGTATATTGGCTATCATCCTATTTAACAGAAGGAAAATTCAATCATTATTTTAGTCAAGCAAAACACTCAGAGGCATGGGAGAATCCCAAAGGGATGGTATTCTTACAACGATGGATGTAATCCATCTACAAGTCTATCAACTAATGTCAAGAGTCCTGTAAGGACGATACTATCATTTTATATCAGAGAGAAGTAACATACGAATAGCCCCAGATGATAATTACACCCTTTCAGGGCTTTTATAAGAGCATATTATTGTACGATGGGTGTTACCCATCGTTATAAAAATAAACATCCCTTTGGGATTCAGAGTAAAGAAAAAGAGTGGAAAATCATAATTTACACATATGGAAAATTATCAATTTATAAGTTAGGCTGACGCTTAAGGCTCTTGAGTTTGACAGCAAATGGGCCTAAGTTACTGATACTCAGAGATAGCACTTTTCAATCGGCTCACTACAAGACGATTTCAGCAACTTTCTATATTGATTTTCTTAGATTTTGGAATATTTATAT
>Ga0256847_1000184_pt1 | contig 43985 bp, 39 predicted proteins | sample TeddybearmetaG_FD_189099 | JGI IMG/M metagenome (GOLD analysis project Ga0256847, IMG submission 189099) | Hydrothermal vent microbial communities from East Pacific Rise, Pacific Ocean - Teddybear | ecosystem: Environmental > Aquatic > Marine > Hydrothermal vents | place: Pacific Ocean: East...
TGCCCGATGCGGTGCGGGCACGGGCAAATCAAGTCTGGTCACTGTCATTGATGACCATGCCACATATGTTGGTGCGGGTCGTGTTAGCAGAACAATTATATCGGGCGTGGAGTGTCCACACCCACCACCCTTATCACCGGGAAGGATAAATACATGGATCTACTGTTAGCTTCAGCGTCACCACGGCGTCAACAATTACTCGAACAATTGGGCGTGTGTGTGGACACCGTGGTGACCGCGGTGGATGAAACGGTGAGGCCAGATGAAGCGGCAGACGCATATGTCCGCCGCTTAGCCATAGCCAAAGCGCAACAAGGCCAGCGTATGCGGGCGTTAGGGGTGCCAACACTGGGTGCAGACACCGCCGTGGTGGTGGATGAGGCCATTTTGGGCAAACCAAAGGACAAACCAGCGGGATTGCGCATGTTGGCTTTACTGTCTGGGCGCAGCCACCAGGTGTATTCAGCCGTGGCGGTGTGTCATGGGGCGCGCTGTGAGCATGATCTTTGTGTCAGCCGTGTGTGGTTTGCGAGCTTATCGGCATCGGACCGCGCGGCGTACTGGGCCACTGGGGAACCGCTGGATAAAGCGGGGGGATACGCCATTCAAGGTTTGGCGGCGCAATATATTGTGCGCTTGGAAGGCAGTTTTTCGGGTGTGATGGGGTTGCCATTGTATGAAACATCCATACTGTTAAAAGCATTTAAGGTGCTTAAATCAGATATTTAGCGTACTCACTGGGAAAAATCAGTTAGACTTTTAAGCACCATGACATCGAGAAAAAAGAGAATAGAGCATGTCTAACGAAATATTGGTCAATATTGCGCCAAAAGAAACCCGTGTTGCGGTTGTTGAACATGGTTTGTTGCAGGAAATTTACATTGAAAGAAGTGCCAAAACAGGTTTAGTCGGGAGCATCTATAAAGGCGAAGTGGTGCGCGTTTTGCCCGGTATGCAAGCGGCCTTTGTCGAAATTGGTTTGCAACGGGCGGCTTTTTTACATGTCTCGGATATGGTGAACCACCTCAAAATTGAAGACAACGGGGACAAAACAGAAATCCCGATTACAACGTTGCTGCGCGAAGGGCAGTCCTTGTTGGTACAAATTATCAAGGATCCAATTGGCTCTAAAGGCGCGCGTTTAACCACGCAAGTTTCGATCCCTTCTCGTTTTATGGTGTTTATGCCGAAAAATCTTGTGGTGGGCATTTCTCAGCGCATTGATGATGAGGAGGAACGTAATCGCTTGCGCGATATCGTCACCGCGTATTGTGAAACACACTCAGGGGATATTGGTTTTATCGTTCGTACCGTGGGGGAGGGGGTTGATGCCTCGTTACTGATCGACGATATGAATTTTCTGAGCCGGTTATGGGCCTCGATCAATCAACGGGAAAAACAAGCGTTACCAAGAACCCTGGTGCACGGTGATATGCCATTGGCTTACCGGGTTTTACGAGACATGGTGACCGATGGTGTGGATCGGATTCTCATCGATTCGAAAGCGTGTTATGACCGTGGCACCGGTTTTGCCGAAGAATTTTTAGAGGAAATGCTGCCCCTGATTGAATTTTATGCCGGGGAGCGGCCGATTTTTGATTTATACGGCATTGAAGACGAAATTCAAAAAGCCTTAGATCGCAAAGTGCAATTGAAGTCTGGTGGGCATTTGGTGATTGATCAAACGGAGGCGATGACGACCATTGATGTCAATACTGGGGCGTTTGTTGGGCACCGTAACTTAGAAGAAACCATCTTTAAAACCAATTTGGAATCCGCACAAGCGATTGCAAGACAACTGCGCCTACGCAATATCGGTGGCATCATCATCATTGATTTTATCGATATGTTGGAAGAAGAACACAAGCGCCAAGTCTTGCGCACACTGGAGCGGCACCTGTCACAATACCACTCTAAATGTTATATCTGCGATGTCTCGCCCTTAGGCCTGGTGGAAATGACGCGCAAACGCACGCGTGAAAGTTTGGAGCAGGTGTTGTGTCAAACCTGCCCGACTTGTTCGGGCCGGGGTTACTTAAAAACGCCCGAATCTATTTGTTATGAAATTTTTCGTGAATTGATTCGGGAAAATAAACAATACGATGTGCACAAATTTTTGGTCATTGCGGCCGAATCTGCGGTGAATTATCTGATGGATGAAGAGTCTGACTCATTAGCAGAGTTGGAAGCGCAATTGGGCGTACCGATTAATCTGCAAGGTGAGGCGTTATATGCCCCTGAACAGTTTGATGTGGTGTTAGCTTGATCAAAAAAACCGGGCGTTGGCTGAAATATACCCTCATCACTTTGGTGATCTTGGTGGGGGTGATGGTGGCCGTATTGCGTTTTGGTTTGCCGCTTGTCTCCCATTACAACGAAGAAGTGAATGCCTGGCTGAGTGATCTGGTCGGCATCCCGATTCATCTGCGCCAACTGCAAGTCAGTTGGTATGGCACCTCGCCACAACTGCGCTTGCTGGACGTGCAAGTACTCAGTGATGACCGCCAACAGGTGTTGATGGGGTTTAAACAAATTCGTGTGGCGTTGGATACCTTGGCGTCGTTGCGCGCGGGCAGCGTGCAAACGGGCTTGATTCAAATTGTCGGCGCAGATATCGTCATCGAACAAGGCCCTCAGGGTGAGATCAAGGTGCAAGGCCTGCCGGAGCAAATGAAACCCCGCATGGGTTCATCCGATTCGCAATGGTTGGATAATTTGGCTGAAATCGCTTTTCTAGACAGCGCGTTAACCATCAAAAAAGGCAAATTCACGTTTCAGTACACGGATTTAGATGTGATTTTGCGCAATCAAGGCGAACGGCATGAAATCCAAGGCGCGGCGCTGTTGGCGGATGTCGCACGAAACCGAGTGGCGTTTGCCGGGGAATGGCGTGGCCCGTTATTACACCCAGAAAAAGCCACCGGGAAAATGTACTTTCAAGCCGATCATTTTGCGATTGAATCCCTGCCCATGAAGACTGCATACCAAGGCGTGCAGGTTGAACGCGGGCACTTGGACTTAACGCTTTGGGCGCGTTGGGATAAATTGGTATTAGAACGTGTCACCGGGACGATTGGCTTGCAAGATTTCACCCTGGTCGGTGAGGCATCCATGTTGGTCAAAGCGTTTACCAGCCGGTTTGATTGGGTGCAAGCAGACGACCAGCGCAGTTTGAACTTTAAAGATGCAGAAATTCAAAGCAACGCCCAAGCGCAGCCGATACATTTGGATTTTTCCTTGCAGCAACAGGTGGGGGCAAGCAACGGGGCCTTGCTGGTGAATCTCAAAACCTTGGACTTGGCGCAATGGGGCGTTTGGCGCCAATTATTTCCAGATGGAAAGCTGGCGGAGGTTTTGGCGAGGATTGCGCCAACGGGCATATTGCAAGATGTGCGTTTGCACTCCCCCATCAGTGATGGGCCGTTACATTTTTCCGCATCGGGCCGGGTGGCCGGGTTAAGCACGCACTTTTGGGAGAACCGTGTGCCCGGTTTGAGTGCGTGGGATGTGGATTTTGTGTTGACCGAAGCGGAGGGTGAAGTCCGCTTTCACAGTGAGCATTCGGCGATTACGTTTCAGCGATTATTTCGCGCGCCGTTACCGATGGATTTGATTGATGGCCATATTGCCTGGTATCGACAAGGCTCAGACTGGGTGGTGACGGGGCAGGATATTCATGCCAAAGCCGCCGATATTGATACCTTAAGTGATTTTTCTTTGCGCCTACCGGATCGCGAAACCTCCCCTTTTTTGGATTTACAGGTAGCCTTTAAGAATGGCAATGCGGCGAATACGTCGCGTTATTTGCCAACGGACATTATGAGTGACAGCGTGATAGCGTGGTTAGACAAAGCGTTTGTGCAAGGGAACATTGTGCAGGGGTCTGTGCTGGTGCGGGGGCAATTGGCCGATTTCCCGTTTAAACAAGGGCGCAAAGGGCGTTTTGAAGTGCACTTCACGGTTGAGGATCTGGTGCTGCATTATGCAAAAGACTGGCCGTTGATTACGCACATGGCCGCCGACGTGTTTTTTACAGAAGATAAAATGACCATTGTGTCGAAACGGGGCAAAATTTTTCGATCAAACCTGCATCGTGTGGTGGTGGCGATAGATCACCTCAGCGAGGGCAGCCCATTGCGCATCAAAGGGCAAGTCAAAGGCGCTTTGGAAGACAGCCTGAAATTTCTGCAAAACAGCCCGTTATGGGCGTCGTTCAAAAGCTGGATGACGGGGGTCAAAGGCACGGGTCAACATACGCTGGATCTTGATGCCACGATTGCTTTAAGCGCACAGGGGCAGCACAAAATTGCTGGGCGGCTTCACTTTTTAGACAATACCGTGACCCGAGAGGGGGCGGAGCTGACCAAGGTCAAGGGGGTTTTGTCCTTCACTGAAACCGCAGTGAAAACGAATAAGTTGCAAGCGACGTTGCTGGGCATGCCCTTACAGATTCAGATTGATCGTCGCCCACAGACAGGCGTGCTTGTGTCCGTTCAGGGCTTGTTTGAGGCACAGCAAGCGGCACAAGCGGGGTTGGATCCGGCGCTGTTTGCGGGCAAAACGACTTGGCAGGCGAAGATCACCCTACCCGAACAAGCAGACGAAGCCCAGGTGGTTTTACACAGTGACCTCAAAGGCTTGGCGGTACAACTGCCAGAGCCTTTTGCAAAAACCCAATCCAGTGCGCTGAAAACAACGGTGCGGACAACGCTTGGGTCAGAACAAGCGATTGCGCGTATGCGTTACGGTGATCGTCTGAACGCGATCATTCAATATGCGCATCGTCCGACCGGCATCAGGCTGGTGCGAGGCAGTGTGCGTTTTGGCACGGATAAAGCGGTGTTGTCGGCGGACTCAGGCTTGTCGGTGTCTGGGCAAGTGCCGATGTTGTCATGGGTCAAATGGCGTGATTGGTGGCTGTCCGCAGCAGCGCCTTCAAGTGCGCGTGTGAGCGGGGTTGAGCTGCGGGCTTTGGACTTAGTGATTCAGCGTTTTGAAGTGAATGAGGGGGAATATAAAAATATTGCGTTGACCTTAAATCGGTTTGAACAAGAATGGTTGGGGACGATTAAATGCCGAGGGGTGGAAGGGGCTTTTGCCGTGCCGATCCAACTGGATGAGAAAAAACCCATCGTGGTGCACTTAAAGCATTTTCATTTTTGGCGGCCAGCGACAACAGAACCCGCACCAAGCACCCAAAAACGCCAAGAAGCCCCTGACCCATGGACCATTCCACCAATTCAAATGATGGTCGATAAATTTGTGTATGAAGATCAAAACTTGGGTGTTTTGTCGTTTAATACCCGGCCTAAAGGGCTGGGCATACAGTTGCAAGCGTTGCGCTTAAAGTCGAAATATATCGATTTTAGTGCCAATGGTTTGTGGGAAAAAGATGAGCAAGGTCAAGAAAACACCGAATTTGAACTGGCATTCAAAACGCGAAAACTGGGTAAAACCATTTCATTACTAGGGTTTCCTGGGGTGATGAAGGGCGGTAAAGCGGAAGCGGTGGCACGGTTTTCTTGGCCGGATTCGCTGATTAATTTTTCCTTAATCACCCTGGAAGGGAGCGCCGCCTTGCGGGTGGAGAAAGGGCAGTTCTTGGATATCGAGCCGGGCGTGGGGCGGGCTTTTGGTTTGCTGAGTTTGGGCACCATTCAGCGCCGATTGTCGTTAGATTTTAGTGATTTGTTTGAAAAAGGGTTTGCGTTTGACCTCTTGTGGGGCGGTTTTGAGTTGAACGAGGGAGAGGTGGTGAGCCGCAACCTTTATCTGGATGGCCCGGCTGCGTTGGTTGAAGTTATTGGGGGAACTGATCTAGTGCATGAGCGGTATGACCAAATTGTGGTGGTCACGCCCAAGGTCAGTGGCAATGCGCCCCTAGCGGGGGCCGCCTTAGGCGGGCCGTTGGTTGGGGCGAGTATTTGGGTGGTGCAAAAAGTGGTGGGCGGCGTCATTGATAAAAGTGTGCAAAAAATCTATGCCGTGGATGGGCCCTGGGATCAGCCCGTGGTGACGGATACGCGTGAGGGGGGAGAGCGAGGTCTGTTAAAAAAATTGAAGTCACTGTTGCCGGTCTTTGGGGGTTCCAATTCGGTGCAAAGCGGGGAGGGTGACGGAGAAGGCGAAGATTTTTAATGCTTTTTCCTGCAAAAATGCGTGTGCTCGTTATAATTTAGACATGTGGTAAAACCTAGGAACGATGGTATGACCGATAAAAAATTCATCACTTCAGCGATTCAGATGGCGTCAGGGCCGAATGTGGGGGCCAATTTATTAAAAGCGGAGCGCCTGATTGCGATGGCCGTGGATGACGGCGCCAAATTGATTGTTCTGCCCGAAAATTTTGCCTGCATGGGGATGGGGGAAAAAGACAATGTGGAACACCGAGAGGTGCTAGGGCAAGGCCCGATCCAAGATTTCTTGGCGCAACAAGCAGAAAAACATCAAGTCTGGTTGGTGGGGGGAACGTTACCCCTAGCCTGTGAGGTTGAGGGTAAATACCACGCGGCCTGTTTTGTTTATAATGATACCGGGGCGGTGGTTGCGCATTATAATAAAATTCACTTATTTGATGTTCAAGTGGTGGATTCGGATGAAAAATACAATGAGTCCGCAACCATTGTGGCGGGGGAATCCCTGGCCGTGATTGAATCCCCTTTTGGTAAGCTTGGCATTGGCATTTGTTACGACTTACGCTTCCCCGAAATGTTTCGCATGATGTTAGAGCAGGGCATGGAGATTTTGGTCTTGCCATCAGCGTTTACGGCCATTACCGGGAATGCGCATTGGGAAACGTTGGTGCGTGCGAGGGCGATTGAAAACTTGGCTTATGTGATTGCAGCGGATCAAGGGGGCTTTCATATCAGTGGTCGAGCAACCTATGGGCATTCTATGATCGTTGATCCGTGGGGTAAAGTATTGAACCAGCTAGCCTCTGGCGCGGGTGTGGTGAGTGTCGAAATTGACCGCTCTAATCTGGACAAAATTCGCAGTATCTTCCCTGTGATCTCGCATCGCCGTATTCATTGTCGGTGTGACTGATTGCCAGTGTGACGAATGGGTGTGTTATGGCGGATATATTGCTAGACGAGTATCAAGGTTTTGCGGTTGGGCTCAAATTGCAGCTGCAATTTTCAACCACAGCACCAAGGTTAAGCAGTATCGTGGTAGGCTACCGAAAAGGGCGTTATGTCATTGTTGCACGCCCTAAAACGGAAAAATTGATTGGGTTTACTGATACCTATTTTAACGATGCCCCGGTGATTGTTCGTTTTAGCCTAGAGGGGGCGGTATTGGGTTTTCGTTCCCAAGTGAATTACATTTGTAAACACCCAGATCGTTTGTTTTTCTTACAATATCCGGCGGAAGTTGAGCAGTTTAGCCTGCGCAGCAATCAGCGCGTGGATTGTTTTTTCCCTGGCCGTTTGGCCGTCGACAAGCTTGCGTGTGATATTGCGATTTTAGACATCAGCGCCGATGGCTGCCGTGGGCTGGCGAATATGAATGATCGGGTGCTGACAGATCACCTATTGTCGGGGAAACAGCCCATGGCCACGGTCTGTTTTGCATTACCGGGCTCAGATACGCCAATAGAATTTCCGTGTTCAATTATGCGGGTGACAAAAGAAAAACAACACCTAATGATTGGCATGAAATTTGGTCAAATCATCCCGGATGTGATGACCGGTATACAACATTATATTGAACTCGCTGAATAATTTTTATGGATGATGAAACACCTAGCAGCATACAATGCGCAAAGGTGTTACCAGGAAGGAGAAGAAAACATGCTAAAGGCCGGAATTTTTTTGGACATGGAAAATCTGGTTCGAAATGGTGGCTGGGGCATGCGTTTGGATGCGATCAAAGAACTGGTGGAAGTTCAAGGTACGATAATCCTACGCGCAAATGCTTATATGGCCGTTGATTCAGAGCGGGAACGGCGTGATACCGAATACCGAGAGAAATCACAAAAATATCGAGACCGTATCCGGTTAGCCGGATACCATATTGTTGACAAAGAAGTGAAGCGATACCGGAACGAGGATGGCACCGAAACCGTCAAAGCGAATGCGGATTTAGATATGGCGGTGGATGCGATTTTACAGGCGGAAAACCTGGATTACATCATGATCGGCAGTGGTGATGGGGATTTTTTGAGGTTGGTTCGTGCACTGCAAAATAAAGGCAAGCGGGTCGACGCGATTGCGTTTAATAACGTCAGCAACGAATTAAAGCGGGATGTTGATTATTATTTCCCTGGGTCGATTATGCCCAAAATATTGCCGGTCAAGCACAGTACGCGAATGCGGGGGTTACTGAGCGCGGTGAATCAAGAGAAGGGTTTTGGTTTTTTATCGACGCGCAGTGGGTTTCATGTGACCGATATTGAAGCCGGCATCTTCTGTCATATCTCACAAGTTATGGAAAATAATGTACCGATTTCGAATGAGCGATTTTTTGAATTGGGGCGTCATAGCGCGATTCTGGAATTTGAGCGCAATGAATCCAGCAAAGGCATTCAAGCGGTGAGTGCGACCGTGTTTCAACCCAGCTCCTAAGTTAATTAATGGGAGGCCGCTCAGTGGTTTTGGCGGTAACGCTGAAAGGGCGTTTATTTCTAACGCCGGTAATGCGAATGTGTGTGCCGGGTTTGGTGTTGGCGACTTTGATCATGATGTCATAGGTGCTTTCTATGGGCTCACCGTTGATGTGTGTGACGATATCATGGGGTAACAACCCGGCATGCTCAGCGGGGCCATTTTTAAACACGGTTTCAACCAGTGCACCCTTTAACTCGGGTACATTCAAATTTCTGGCTATTTCTGGTGTGAGCGTCATGGCGCGCACGCCAAGCCAGCCTCTAACGGCCCGGCCGTGTTGTATGATTTGGTTAAATACATCGTAAGCAAGGTCAATCGGAATGGCAAAACCAATCCCCTGAGAGCCACCTGATTTGGAAAAAATGGCGGTGTTAATGCCAATGAGTTGACCGAGTGGGTTAATTAACGCGCCGCCAGAATTGCCGGGGTTGATCGCAGCATCGGTTTGAATGAAATTTTCAAACGTATTGATGCCCAAATGGTTTCTGCCCGTGGCACTGATAATGCCCATGGTCACGGTTTGTCCCACATTGAATGGGTTGCCAATGGCCAGTGCAACATCCCCTACTTGGAGTGTGCGTGTGCTGGGCAGTTGGATCACGGGTAACTGGGTCAAGGTGATTTTTAACACAGCCAAATCAGTGCCAGGGTCAACGCCGACAATCGTCGCCTGTGTGGTGCGACCATCGGTTAACGACACATTAATTTCCGTTGCGCCTTGAATCACATGTAAATTCGTCAGTAAATAACCCTTTGGGCTGATAATGACGCCGGAGCCTAAGCTGGTCTGTTTTTCTTGTTTGCGCGTTTTAGGGGCCAATTCGCCAAAAAACCGATCAAACATGGGGTCTGCAAAAACGTGATTGGTCTGCCGTTCGACGATTTTTTCTGAGTGGATATTGACCACGGCTGGGGCGGCACTTTGTACCGCTTTGGCGTAGGTGAACGGGCCGGCTGTGGTGCTTAAAGTGGTTGGTGGGGGTTGTGTTAACCGAGGCCAAAACGTATGAATCACACAGGCGGCGATTAAACCTGCGATACTGTATTTGAGCAGGAATTGAAAGGTCTTTTTCATGCAGCCGTATCTTGGCGACTAAAAAATGACAAGTCAACAGAAAAATGCCCCGGTTTTTTGAAACACTTTATGCTAGAATTCTGCCGGAAAATTAATCAGTTTTTCAGTGTGTTGGCATTCAGTCGCAATTGTTCTTTGGCGCTGTAACGTCTTTTACGTAAAAACTGCTAAGCTAAAAGGATTCAGCTTTTTTAAGCGGCAAGTAATGCGTTTTGAAAAAGTGACTTTCGTTTGTTCTTGGAAATTCAGGAGATAATTCATGGGTGACGGCGTGGATAACGGCCGACGTCGGTTTCTGACTACTGCAACGAGTGTTGTAGGTGCAGTCGGAACGGTGTTTACGGCGGTTCCATTTATATCGTATTGGCAGCCGAGTGCGCGAGCATTGGCTGCGGGTGCGCCAGTGGAAGCAAATTTTGGTAAATTAGAACCGGGCAAGCGACTGACGGTTGAATGGCGTGGTAAGCCTGTTTGGCTGGTGCGCCGAACAGCCGCAATGATCGAGGCGATTCGCTCCGATGATGGCGCGGTTGAGGATCCGAATTCGGTAGAAGAGCAGCAGCCAGCGTACTGTAAAAATGGGTTGCGCTCGATTAAAGAAGAAATGTTCATTGCCGTGGGTATTTGCACGCACTTAGGGTGCTCGCCGACGTTTAAACCCGATGTGGGGGATGTCACCGTTGGTGTGGAAGGCTGGAAAGGCGGGTTTTTTTGCCCTTGCCACGGTTCACGATTTGATTTAGCAGGGCGTGTTTATAAAGGTGTACCTGCACCAATCAATCTTGAGGTGCCATCACATTACTATATCAACGATACCACCGTATTAATCGGTGAAGATAAAAAAGAGGCTTGAGTAGATGGGGATATTGGTCAAAACGAGAGATTGGGTTGATGATCGTTTTCCGCTCATGGATACCTGGAATGAGCATCTAGCCCAGTACTACGCGCCGAAAAATTTCAATTTTTGGTATTATTTCGGTTCATTGGCACTGCTTGTGCTGGTGAACCAAATCGTCACCGGTATTTGGTTGACGATGAACTATAAGCCGGATGCGGCATTAGCCTTTGCGTCAGTCGAATTGATTATGCGCGATGTCAACTGGGGTTGGTTGATTCGTTATATGCATTCAACCGGGGCTTCCGCTTTTTTCATTGTGGTTTATCTGCATATGTTCCGGGGCTTGATTTACGGCTCTTACCGGAAACCGAGAGAATTACTCTGGCTGATTGGCATGCTAATTTATGTGTGTTTGATGGCTGAAGCGTTTATGGGATATTTGCTGCCTTGGGGGCAAATGTCTTATTGGGGCGCGCAGGTGATTATCTCCTTATTCGGTGCGATACCAGGTGTGGGTGAGAGTTTGGCGTTGTGGATTCGAGGCGATTATGTGGTTTCGGATGCGACGTTGAATCGATTCTTTTCGCTGCATGTGATTGCTTTACCTTTGGTCTTAGTGATCTTGGTGTTTGTGCATATCGTGGCGCTGCATAAGGTCGGCTCTAACAACCCAGACGGCGTTGAAATTAAGAAAACCAAAGGGGACGATGGCAAACCCTTAGATGGTATTCCATTCCACCCTTATTACACGGTGAAAGACATCGCGGGTGTCGCGGGTTTCTTGATTTTATTTTGTATCGTGATGTTCTTTGCCCCTGAAATGTATGGCTGGTTTTTGGAGCGAGATAACTTCATTCCTGCGGATCCATTGAAAACACCTGAGCACATTGTGCCTTTATGGTATTTTACCCCGTTTTATGCCATTTTGCGTGCAGTCCCGAGCAAAGTGGGCGGTGTGTTGGCCATGGGCTCAGCCATCGTGGTGATGTTTTTGTTACCCTGGTTAGACCGAAGTCCGGTGAAATCCATTCGCTATCGCGGGGTGATTTATAAGTCCGTACTCGGTGTGTTTGTGGTGAGCTTTCTTGCTTTGGGTTGGTTGGGAACGCAACCTGCCACAGAGACATTGACGAACATAGCTCGGTTTTTTTCGGTGCTGTATTTCCTCTTCTTCTTAGCCATGCCTATTTACACAAAAATGGATAAGACCAAACCTGTGCCAGAGAGGGTGACAGAATGAAAAAATTAATCATGTTTTTGTGTGGGATGTCGTTTGCCTCGGTGACGCTGGCATCCAGTGGCGTGCATTTGGATTCGGTTGATATTGATGTCTCTGATCAAGCCTCTTTGCAGAAAGGCGCGAAGACGTATGTGAACTACTGTATGGGTTGCCATGCTTTGGGTTTTATGCGCTATAACCGTATGGCCAAAGATATTGGTTTGCCAGAAGACGCGGTGATGGAGAATTTGGCTTTTCCAAAAGCTAAAATTGGTGAGCAAATGCACATTGCGATGCCCAAAGACAAAGCGAAGCAGTGGTTCGGTACGCCGCCGCCCGATTTGTCTTTAATCGCGCGCTCGCGTGGTACCGATTGGTTATATACCTACTTACGTAGTTTTTATAAAGATGACAGTCGACCCATGGGGGTGAACAACACACTCTTTAAAGATGTGGGCATGCCGCATGTTTTGTTGGGTTTGCAAGGCCAGCAAGAATTAATCAAAAAAGGAGACGAGGTTGCCCTGGAGCAAGTTTCAGCCGGTCAATTGAGCACCAAAGCGTATGATGAGACGGTGCGGGACTTGGTGAATTTCTTGGCTTATGTTGGCGAACCAGGCCAGTTAGCCAGAAAGTCACTGGGGTATAAAGTCATTCTGTTTTTGATGGGCTTTTTTGTGCTGGCGTATCTCTTGAAGAAAGAGTACTGGCGAGATATTCATTAATCCCAAGCATTATTAGGGGATGAGCAAAGCAATGCAGGCCCGAGGCAACTCGGGCTTTTTTGGTTGTGTTGCTGTGTCGCGAATGCCCGTTTTTAGGCCTCTCTGTGGGGGGTATTTGTACGCAAAATCTTGAATAAAAACAAAAAGCATCATCTCCTTTCTTTCTTAGGAGAGTCATGCTAGATTAGCGCGTTGCAAATCTATTCAAGAAGACATTAGTGGAGTGGCTCTATGGCAGTGGTTGGGAATAAACGTTCGGTGATGACGATGTATTCGGCGGAGGATTGTTCGTATTGTCACTGTGCACGATTTGTTTTAGCCGAGAAGGGTATCGCGCATGATATCGTCAATGTTGATCCGGAGATGTTGCCAGAAGATTTAATTGATTTGAATCCTTATAACTCTGTGCCAACATTGGTTGATCGGGACTTGGTATTATATCACTCTCGTGTGATTGTCGAATATTTGGATGAGCGTTTTCCTCATCCGCCGTTATTACCGGTTGATCCTGTGTCGCGTGCACGTTTTCGTTTGTTAATGCATCGGGTGGATAAAGATTGGTACGCATTGATGGATGACATTCAAACAAAGGGCGAGAAAAAAGCCGCGAAAGCACGGAAAATGCTGCGAGAAAGTTTGATGTCGACCATTCCTGTATTTGAAGCAAAACCTTTCTTTATGAGTGATGAATTATCCTTGGTTGATTGTGTGATTGCCCCCTTATTATGGCGCTTGCCAAAACTGGGCATTGAATTATCAAATGAGGCAATGTCGATTAAACGGTATGCCGATAAAATTTATCAGCGGGAATCATTTCAGACCAGCTTGACGGAAACGGAAAGGGAAATGCGGGAGTCATGATTTCAAGTCAACCTTATTTGGTTCGAGCCATTTATGACTGGATCCTGGATAGTGGTTTCACACCTTATATGATGGTTGATACTTCACTATCGGGTGTCACCGTGCCGGAAGCTTATATTCGTGATCAGAAAATCATTTTAAACGTGAATCCATCCGCCATTGATGGATTAGAGATTACCGCAGAACAGGTCGCGTTTTCAGCGCGATTTTCGAGTCAATCGTTTGATATCTTCATTCCCATTCATGCGGTTAAAGCCGTTTATGCGAAAGAGTCAGAGTCTGGCATGATGTTTAACGAAGAAGGCTTGGGGGTGATGTTTAAGCAGAATTTAGATGGCACCCCGCCACCAGAAGATGAACCACCGAAAATAAAATCTAAAAAACCCGCGTTACGTGTGGTGAAATAATTCTCTGGTACTAGGCTTCAGGTTCAATTCTAACGTAATCGACGGTGGCATGCGTCATCATGATGTAACCCGTTTTTCGGCTATGCTGTAAGGTTGCATAGTCGAATGCGTAAACCCGTTGTAGCGCCAAACGCCCATTGGTTTGGCGGCACACTTTCAGTTTTGAGAGCGCGACCGTATCATCTAATAATTCCACGTTTGAGCGCTGGCAAATCAGCACACAGTTCCGTTTGGCAATTTCATACGCTTTTCGGTTGGCCGACCAAAACAGCAAAAAAGCACCGAGCATGCATAACGCGAGGATTTCAAGCATCGGGTATTGAGGGATCTTGAGGGAGCATTTTGCCGGGGTTTAAAATGCCGTGAGGGTCGAATTGCTGCTTGATACCCCGCATTAAGCGCAGCGCAATGGGGTCTAATTCTTTGGCGATATACGCCCTTTTCTCTAATCCTACCCCATGTTCGCCGGATAAGGTGCCTTTGAGTGATAATACCAGGTCAAAGACGGCATTCAAACAGTCCGGGGCATGTTTGACTTGTGTTTTATCCTGAGTGTCGATCAATAAATTGGTGTGAATGTTGCCATTACCCGCGTGACCAAAATTGACGATTTTAATGCCATATTGGGCCGAGAGTTGATCCAGGCCAGCGATTAATGCGGGAATATAAGAGACGGGCACCACGATATCTTCGTTAATTTTTTTCGGGGCGATTTTTCTTAACGCCGGTGACAATGCTTTTCGTGTGGCCCACAAGGCCTGGACTTCGGTTTGTGTGCTGGCAATGGAAAAACGCAGCGGATGTGTGGGTTGAATAGCGCGCTGAATATCCTGAACCGATTCGTCTAAATGGGCTTCTGCACCATCGACTTCGACCATCAATAAGGCCCCTAAATCTTCAGGTAAGGCCGTGTCTGAATAGTCCCGGATCATTTGAATGGCATTTCGATCAATAAATTCTAACGCACAGGGGGTGGTTGGCTGCGCCATGATTAACGCAACCGCATTGGCCGCAGCTTGAATGTCGGCAAAATCAATGCGGATGGTGCGTTTGCTTTCCGGTAAGGGGGTTAATTTTAAGGTGGCCTCGGTGATGACGGCTAAGGTGCCTTCTGAACCGATGATGAGCCGTGTTAAATCATAACCGACCACGCCTTTGGTGGTGAAAACGCCAGTTTTTAACGTTTCTCCTGTGCCGGTCACGGCTTTAAGCCCCAGCGTGTTTTCACGCACGGTGCCATACTTCACCGCCCTTGGCCCGGCGGAGTTGTAGGCTAGGTTGCCCCCTAAGGTGCAAAATGCGGCGCTGGTTGGGTCAGGTGGCCAGAAAAACCCTTCGGCTTTGGCCGCGATTTGAATGGCTTCGTTGGTGACGCCAGGTTGGGCGATGATCCAGCGGTTGTGGCTATCGACCTCCAAAATTTTGTTCATGCGTTCCAGGGATAAAACGACGCCGCCAGTAATGGGTACCGTCGCACCGGTTGTGCCGCTACCACGGCCTCGGCTAATCAACGGTGTGTGATGCTGATGGCAGGCTTCAACAATTTGTCGCACTTGTCCATGTTCGTTGGCGAAAACCACGCAATCGGGTGGGTGGTGTCGGCGGCTGTTATCGTAACCATAAGGCCAGCAATCGCTGGCTTCCGTGAGGAGGTTGTCTGAGCCAACAATGGCTTGCAGTGTTGGCAGGATCGGGTGTTTTGAAAAAGCCGTCATTAATTCAAGTACTCGACAATTTTAATGACTTTTTCAACGCCGCCAACAGAGCGGGTGTAATTGGATACTTGTTGTGCTTCCTGTTGGGTTAATAACCCCATCAAGAAAACGGTGCCGTTTTCGGTGACAATTTTAACCCGAGTGGGATCAAATCCGGGGATGCCTCGGATTTGAATGAGGCCGGTTTTGATTTTTGAGGTGATTAAGGTGTCGCTACTCCGAGAAAGGTAAGCGCTGGGCCCGGCAATGCGTAGTTCGTTGTAGACTTCACGGACGTTTGGGACACGACGAACCAAGGCTTCGATTTTCTTTTTTAAGTCGAGGCTGGGGGCTTCTCCGGTTAACAGCACCAAAGCGTTATAACTGGTGACGTTGACGTGGGCATTTTGTCGCAATTCGGCATTGTTTAATAAACGGGCGCTGGCTTTGAGTTCTATGTTTTCATCGTCAATGACGGTGCCAGCGCTGCGACGGTCATGTATTAGGGCAACGCCGGTTGCCGCCATGCCGCCGACCACAACTGCGGCGCAGCCGGTGATTAAGGTCGTTAAAACGCACAAGATTAGAAGTGTGTGATTGTTTCGCATGGTTATCCTCCCATCAGTTGGTTATCGATTAAATCGCACAGGCAGTGAATCACCAAGAGGTGCACCTCCTGGATGCGAGCCGTGGAATCTGCAGGGACGCGGATTTCAATGTCATTGTCAGTCAAGAGGCTTGATAGGCTGCCGCCATCTCTGCCCGTCATGGCGATGACGCGCATATCTCGCTCATGTGCAGCGTCAATCGCGGTGAGTAGGTTGGCGGAATTGCCGCTGGTCGAAATGGCCATCAGAATGTCGTCCGTTTGCCCTAACGCGCGAATTTGTTTGGAAAAAATTTCATTGTAATGATAATCATTGGCAATGGCTGTAATGGTTGGGGTGTCTGTGGTGAGCGCGATGGCGGGCAGGCTTGGGCGTTCCATTTCAAATCGATTGAGCATTTCAGATGAAAAGTGTTGTGCATCGCCAGCAGACCCCCCATTGCCACAGGTGAGGACTTTTCCGCCGTTGACAAAACACTGTAAAATCAGCTCTGAGGCAACAGCGATTTTGGGGGCAAGTGGGCCTACGGCATCTTTTTTGGTATTGATGCTTTCGATGAATAGGTCAGTGACGCGTTGGGTTAGATCCATGTTGATTATCCCTGTTTTTTCGGGTAAGCGTAACATGATGGTGGAGTGGGCAACATCTATATCTATTATCTATATGTGTAGTTGGAAGGCGTTCGGTATCCAGTGGAACGTTGTGGGGTGTGTGGTCAGCAGTGCGATGACATCAAAGCGGCAAGGTTGCTCTGCCAATTGCGGGTGTTTTTGTAGATAAATCATGGCCGTGCGGATAATTCGGCGTTGCTTGATGGCGGTGACGTATTCGGCGGGGTGACCATGTTGTGTGTGTTTTCGGGCTTTGACTTCGACAAACACGATATCGTGTTGATCTCGCATGATTAAATCAATTTCCCCGGTTTTTCTGCGGAAATTACGTGTGATTAAATGCAATCCCTGGTTTTGTAAGTGCACCAGTGCCTCAGCTTCCGCTGCAGCACCGCGTTGTGGGTTGTGTTGTGTTGTCATGTGTTTACTGTAACGGTGTGTCAAACACGGGTTTTTCTATGCTGTCTTGGCTGGGCGGGGCGAGTGTGTCCTCTTCAATTTTGGGTGCATAACTGATCAGCTCTGGTATGCCGGCTTTAAATTGTGCCCAGACCAATTGGCGGTGTATTTTCATGGATTTGTCGAGGGATAAACTGCCGGTTCGGCCATCGTAGGTTTGGTTGTTTGCTTGTAACCAGGGCAGTTGAGAGATTAAAGAATACGCATCAATGCCCATGGCATAGAGGCGAATGTAACGGGTGGAAATGTTCGGCCATAATGCCAATAGTTTGTCTTTGGATAATAACTGTTCTGAATCGTCTGCCAATATCCATGGAATATCACAAAACTGTATGCCTTCTAAATCTTGGTCTTGTGCCGGTAACTGGGTGCCGCTATACACGTGTGAGGTGGTAAAAATGGGCAATGTTTGCGCTCGATAAAACTGTAATTGTGGGCGAATAATCCGAGCGTGTAGGGGTTTGGCGGCGACGAAGATAAAATCGGCGTCGGCTCGGCGCCGTGGTTCGAAGTGAATCTTGCCCAAGCGTTGGCTGAGTGTTTTGTAGCGCTCTTCGCTTTCATCCAAATTTAACAGGGCTTCGATGGGCTCGGAGAAATCGCGGTCTTTGGTGGCATAGGTTTGCGCTTCTAGAAATTTGCCACCAAGGGTTTCCCAGCGTGTTTGAAAGGCTTGGTTCACGCGTTTGCCAAAACTGTTGGCGGGGGTTAACGTAATGGCCGTTGTGTACCCGTCCAGCCAGGCGCGTTCCGCCGCTTGGACAGCTTCATCTTCTGGGGATAAGCTAAATTGGTAAAAATGCGCTTTGGGCTCGGTTTGATCGATGTAGTTTAGGGCCAGTACAGGGGTGGTGATGTTGTATTGGTATAAGCTGCGGACATTTTTTTTCTCTAAGGGGCCAATCACAAAACTGGCACCGTCGTTGACTGCGCGTTGGTACAATGTGCCAATGTCTTCATGACCGTGCGTATTATACACTTTGATGATGGGCTGTGCGCCTTGGTGGGTATAGCGGGCGGCAATAAACCCATCGCGAAAGGCATTGGCTGCGTTGACAAATGGGCCGTCCTGCGGCAACAGCAACGCAATCTGATTGATGGGTTTGAGGACGGCTTGGATTTGTTCTGTCATTTCCGACAGGATGCCTGGGTCGACGGGGTGATTGGGGAATAAGTCGCGCCATTGTTGCAGCTTTTGCGCAATCTCTTGTGCTTCAAAAGGCAGGCTTTTGGTGACTAAAGCCAGCTCCATCCATCCCGCGAGTGGTTCAGTTTGAGGCGGTTGAAGGAAGGTTAAAGCGGTTTCCGTGAGTTTGGATAAGACTTTTAAAATGGCTTTTTGGTTGGCTATTTTGCGCTCAGGGTTGCTTAAATATTGGTCTACATCGGATAACGCGTGCGCTTGTTCGAGTAAATTGCCATTGAGTTGGTACGCTTCTGCCTTGAGTTGGTAGTGCTGGATTTTCTGCGCGTCATCGTCCGGTTCTGTGGCCAAAATTTGTAGTGCTTGGTCAATCTGGCGTAAGGCAATGGCAATGCTGGCTTCAATCAAGCGTTTTTTGGCCAGTTGTGTGCTCGATAATTGGCTGTTGGCGATTTTTTTCACCAGGGTGTGCGCCGGTTGGATGTGTTTTGCTTGTAACCAAGCATCGGCGGCTTTAAGTTGCAACACGGCGCGTTGTTGTGCATCAGTATTTTGGGCTTGTTTTTGATACAGTTGGGCGGCTTGCTCAAATTCACCCGAGGCCATGAGGGTGTCCGCCGGGTTAATTTTAGGGATAGTTTGTGTGTTGTCTGTGGGTGGAATTTTGGGGGGCGTGTTGCCACCGCACCCGTTGAGGCTTGAAAAGAGCAAGGCGGTGAGTAAGGTCGGTACAATTCTCTGCATGGTTTAACCTGATTCGAATTTAATGTTGTTCTAAAGGAGTCGGCGTTTATTATGGCACAAGATGTTGCATTATATGTGGTTGCTACGCCAATTGGAAACCTCAACGACTTGACCTTGCGTGCGCTTGAAACGTTACGTGCTGTTGAGGTGATTGCGGCCGAAGATACGCGTCATAGTCATCAGTTATTATCCCACCATGGTATTCAAAACCGCTTGGTCTCGTTGCATGAGCACAACGAGGAGGCGCGTTTACAGTCGATTTTGGATTATTTGGGGCAAGGTCAATCAGTGGCGTTAATTTCTGACGCCGGTACGCCGTTGATCAGTGATCCCGGTTTTTTGTTGGTGAATGCGGTGCGTGCACAAGGGTATGCTGTGGTGCCCATTCCGGGGCCAAGTGCTTTGATTGCGGCCTTATCGGTTGCAGGCTTGGCGGTGATTCCCTTTACATTTTATGGTTTTTTGCCGCGTACGGCGAAGGCCCGGCAGGATTTTTTGACCTCGGTGGGTCAGGTCTCGCAAACCTTGGTGTTTTATGAGGCGAGCCACCGCATTGTCGCTGCATTGGAAGATATGCAAACGGTTTGGGGGGGCGCGCGGCATGTGGTTTTGGCCAAAGAGTTGACCAAACTTTATGAGACCATTCAGTCTGGTCGTATTGATGAAATCCTCTCGTGGTTAGCCGCCGATGCGCGGCGTTGCAAAGGGGAATTTGTCTTACTGGTCGAAAAAATTGACAAAAATTCAGACGCGTTGGTGCTCTCGGTGGATGAGATTCTTCAGCCGTTGATGGCCGCATTACCGCCTAAGCAAGCGACCAAATTGGCGGCAGAGATCACAGGGTTGAAAAAAAACGATTTGTACCGTAGAACAATGCAATGGAAACAACAGGATGAATGATATGCGGGAAGTAGAGGTGGCAGTAATTGGCGCGGGCTCAGCGGGTTTGACCGCTTTTTCAGTGGTTCAGCAAACAAGCAAAAACAGCGTGCTGATTAATGGGGGGGAATTAGGCACAACCTGTGCTCGTGTGGGGTGTATGCCGTCTAAAGTGGGCATTCAGGTGGCTGAAAATTTTTATCACCCAAAATCGTTCAAGCGGTATGGGATTGGCGGTGGCGATGCCTTGACTCTGGATCAAGAAGAGGCGATGGAATACATCCGAGATCTGCGTGACGATTTTGTGTTTGGGTTGCTGGAAAATACCACGGATAATTACAGCAGTGATGAGTTGATTGAAGGTTATGCCCAATTTATTGATGCGAATACGATTCAAGTGGGAGAGCAGACCATTCGTGCGCAGAAAATCATCATCGCAACGGGCTCAACCCCAGTGATTCCTGATGCTTGGGCCGCTTTTGGGGATAAGGTGTTTAGCACCGATGAGCTGTTTGAAATGGAGACATTACCGGCCCGTGTTGCGGTGATTGGTTTGGGCGTGATTGGCTTGGAATTGGGGCAGATGCTGCACCGTTTGGGGGTTGAAGTGACCGGCATTGAGCAATTGGATACGGTGGCCCAATTAACCGATCCTGTGGCTCAAAAAGTGGCGAATGAGGCGTTTGCAAAAGAATTTCCAATCTGGTTGGGGCAGGCAGCAGAAATTGTCGCGGAAGGGGAGGCGTTAAAGGTCACGGCGGGGGCGCAATCTGTCGTGGTGGATCGTGTGTTTGCCAGTTTGGGCCGACGCCCGAACTTAGAGCGCTTAGGTTTGGATAAATTGGGCGTGAGCTTAAATGCACAAGGTTTGCCACCGATCAATTGGCAAACCATGCAAGTGGCGGATTTGCCCATTTTTATGGCGGGTGATGTGGTGGTGAATCGGCCCATTTTACATGAAGCCAATGACGAAGGCCGCATTGCTGGCTTTAATGCGACGCACGAGATGACCGCGTTTAAACGCAAAACACCGTTGATGATTACGTTTACGGATCCGAATATCGTGACCGCCGGGCAAACGTTAGAGGCGTTAACGGCAGACGATATCGTGATTGGTGAAATGCGTATGGCACCGGTTGGGCGTGCCAGAATCATGGGGTCTAATAAAGGCATTATTCGGGTGTATGTGGACAAAACCTCTGGGTGTTTACTCGGGATGGTGATGATTGGGGTTCGCGGTGAGCATATTGCGCACCTGATGGCCTGGGCCATTCAGCAAGAAATGACGGTGGCAGAGATCTTGAAAATGCCGTTTTATCATCCGGTGATTGAAGAAGCTTTGCAGGCCGCTTTGAATCAAGCGTATCAAAAATTACCGACGCGTGAGGTGTTGGTGTCGATGGAGCGAGTGTCTTAAGTGACGTGTGAGGTGGCCTTGTCTAGCCAAATGTGTCGAATTCGATATAATGGTGAACAGAGTTGGCTAGGCAGTCGCCGTATTGGAAGATATTTCAGTAGGGAGGAAAGTCCGGGCTCCATCGAGCAAGATGCCAGGTAATGCCTGGGGGGCGTGAGCCTACGGAAAGTGCCGCAGAAAATATACCGCCGATGTGTTTGGCTTTGGTCAACGCAGGTAAGGGTGAAATGGTGCGGTAAGAGCGCACCGCGCGCCTGGTAACAGGGGTGGCAAGGTAAACCCCATCTGGAGCAAGACCAAATAGGGGAGCAGACAGCATGCTGTCAACATGTGGCTCACATGGCTCCTGGGTAGGTCGCTTGAAGGGCATGGCGACGTGTCCTCTAGAGGAATGACTGTCCACGACAAAACCCGGCTTATCGGCCAACTCTTTTTTTCTTTTGTGCCTGTTCGTGATTTGAGCGGAGTCACGTATGCAAGGATTCCAGTGACCTTATTGGAATAGATGTGTTTGCGTTATATGATGACGCTTGATTATGTCTGTATATTCGAACGTCTGGTGGCGCTAATCGTTGCGCCAAAATGCCCGTTTGAAGGCCTGTAAGCCCTTTAGAATAGCCTCAAAATATTCCAACAGGAAATACCCTTTAATTTCTGACCGTCTTTCGGGTTAAGCATGCTAACGTCTTGATTTAGTGTGTTTAGTTCTGTCCTAATTTGTCTCCACTTTTTACCACTTTTGTGCGGAAATTCCCTGGGTCGGCGTGTTATTTAGCCGCAACGCTGTCTGGCTGATTTGGTTTGGCTTGACAGGGAGGTAGTGTGGTACCTATAGTGTAAGAAAGTGGTGAAAAGTGTTGCAATGTGGGGATAACTGGAAATTAGGAGGCTACTTTGTTTCGTGGTGTAAGTTCTCTTAATTTGGATACGAAAGGTCGTATTGGTGTCCCTAAAAAATATCGTGGAGAGATCGATGACGTTTGCACTGGGCAAATGATTGTCACGATTGATCCCAATGATAAATGTTTGTTGTTATACACCTTGCCAGAATGGGAAATTATCGAGCGTAAGCTCGCAAAATTATCGACCATGAAGCCGCAGACCCGCCGACTACAACGTTTGTTGATCGGGCATGCGACGGATGTCGAAATGGATCGCCAAGGAAGGGTCTTATTGCCCCCACCATTGCGCAAATTTGCCGGTATGGATAAAGCGGTAGTGATGGTTGGAATGGGGAATAAGTTTGAGCTGTGGGATGAACCTCATTGGAATGAAAAAAGGGAAATTTGGATAGAAGAAGATGGATTGGATGAGGCAGAACCCGATGATGAAGTGTTGTCTTTATCGATCTGAATACTGATGGATAAAGGTCATACACCCGTCTTGTATCACGAGGCCATGGAGGCCCTTAGTGTGACCAAGGACGGTTTATATTTTGATGCGACCTATGGTCGTGGTGGACACAGTCGAGCGATTTTAGCGAAATTGGGTCAGGCAGGGCGTTTGTGCGTGTTTGATCAAGATCCTGATGCCATCTGTCATGCGCAGGCGTGGCAGCAAACGGATGCCCGTATTCGGGTTATTTCAGGGCCTTTTACGCAAATGCAAACGCTTGCTGAGGAGCAAGGGGTCGTTGCTTCAGTGAGCGGTATTTTAATGGATTTAGGCGTTTCCTCGCCGCAGTTGGATGAGGCTGAAAGAGGCTTTAGTTTTTTGCGCGAAGGGCCTTTGGATATGCGGATGGATCCGACCCGTGGCATGTCAGCCGAAGCGTGGTTGCAACAAGTGTCGCAGCAACAACTGCAAGACGCATTAAAGCGTTATGGGGAAGAGCGATTTGCAAGACGGATAGCCCAAGCGATTATCAAAGCAAGAGCGGATACAAGAATAAAAACAACGACGGCTCTTGCGGCGATTATCGCGGCGGCCCATCCTAAATGGGAGAAAGGCAAACATCCGGCGACGCGCAGTTTTCAAGGTATTCGAATTGCGATTAACCAAGAATTAGAGGTGTTGCCAGAAGCATTAGTGCAAGCACTGCACGTGTTAAAGCCAGGGGGGCGTTTGGTCGTGATTAGCTTTCATTCATTGGAAGATGGCATCGTCAAACGGTTTATACAAAAAGAAGCAAAAGGCGATATTTGGCCCGAAGGGTTACCGGTTACAGCGGATATGATCAACCCAACGCTGAAAAAGATCGGTAAAGCGGTTCGAGCCGGGCAACAAGAGCTGGGCGAAAACCCCCGAGCAAGAAGTGCCATTATGCGCATTGCAGAGAAACTATAAAGCCTCATAAGGAAACTGAGGGTAAACAGAAGGGGCGGTAGCGCAAGGAAAGAAAAGACTCAATGGTATTGGTGGGTAAAAAGTGGGTTGTAATAATATTGATTGCAGCCGTATTAGGCTCTGCATTCTCTGTCACATATACAAAATTTTTAAGCCGAAAGCATTTTGTTGCGTTACAGCGCTTGTATCAGAAACGAGATGTTTTGCAGGTTGAATGGCAAAAGTTGCGTTTAGAGCACAGTACTTGGTTGACGCATGGGCGCATTGAACGTGTTGCAACCCATAAACTTAATTTGGTTTATCCGTCGCCAAGCGAGATTATCGTCATTAAACAATAATAATAAAAGTCCTCATAATGCGTGATTTGAAGCAACCGTTGAGTTCTACAGCAAACAGCGTTGATCAGCTGCCGAGCAGTACTGCACGGCGGCTTTTTGTGTTGCTTGTATTTGCGGCTATGGGGCTTGCATTAGCGCTCAGAGCGGTTTATCTGCAAGTCTGGAATAAAGATTTTTTGCAGTCTCAGGCGAAAATTCGCCAGGTGCGTACGATTCAAGTGCCCACACATCGAGGCGGTATATTTGATCGCAATGGTGAACCTTTGGCCATTAGTATTCCTGTCGATGCCTTATGGGTTAACCCAAAAGTGATTTTAAAGGTGCCTGGTGCCGTCACCCGCTTAGCCGATGCGATGCAAATCAAACGGGCTGTTTTACAGAAAAAAATCGACTCACGCGCACATCGCGCTTTTCTTTATCTTGAGCGCCGTGCCAAGCCTTCTTTGGTTGATCATGTGATGGCATTGGCCTTACCCGGCGTGCATACCTTGCGCGAATATCGACGGTTTTATCCTGATGCTGAATCTTCTGCCCAAGTTGTGGGGTTTACCAATGTGGATGATCAGGGGCAAGAGGGCGTTGAACTGGCTTTTAATCAACAGCTCACCGGTACACAGGGCGTGAAACGTGTCATTTTAGATGGCCGACGTAATGCAGTTGAAAATATCGAACGGGTTAAACCCATGCAGCCGGGTCAAGCGGTACATCTGAGTATTGATCGGCGTTTGCAGTTTTTGACGTACCGTGCATTGGGGAAAGCCGTGGCTAAGCATCAAGCCAGCTCAGCATCAGCGGTGATTTTGGATGTGCAGAGTGGTGAGATTTTGGCCATGGCGAATTATCCATCGTTTAATCCGAATAATCACAGCGGGCAGCCGCGAAAACATTTCCGCAATCGTGTGGTGACGGATGTTTTTGAGCCTGGTTCGACCATGAAGCCTTTTACGGTGGCGAATGCTTTAACCTCTGGCCAATATGATGCGCATACGCTGATTGATACGTCACCCGGTTATTTCCCGGTTGGCCGCTTATTGGTGCGGGATTTTCGGAATTATGAAACGATTGATGTGACCGAGGCGATTACCGTATCGAGTAATGTGGCGGTGGCCAAAATGGCGCTTGCGACAGAGCCAGAAGCATTTTGGTCGATGCTGAATGCCGTGGGTTTTGGACATCAGACGGATGCCGGTTTTCCTGGAGAAGTGAGTGGTACGTTGCACCCGCATACGCAATGGGGCCAAGTTGGGCGTGCGACTTTGGCTTATGGGTATGGGGTGGCTGTGACGCCATTACAATTGGCACAAGCTTATTGTGTTTTGGCCGATGATGGTCGGCGCAAGTCAGTGTCTTTATTAAAAGTCGAGCCTAAATTGGCGCAAATACCCGAGTTGCGCGCAGAGCAGATTATTCCTGCGGATGTTGCGCGTAAAGTTCGACGCATGATGGGTACCGTGGTGACCCCCAAAGGAACGGGGCGATTGGCGGCGGTTGCAGGGTATAAAGTGGCTGGAAAAACCGGGACGGTGAAAAAATCGATAGCCGGTGGATACGCCAAACATCGGTATTTGTCGGTTTTTTCCGGCATGATTCCAGCGGATGATCCCAAGCTGGTGATGGTGATTATGGTGAACGACCCGAGAGGCAAAGAATATTATGGGGGCCGGGTGGCCGCACCCGTCTTTTCAGAAGTGATGAGCAGCGCCATGCGTATTTTGGGGGTGGTGCCGGATGATTTGCCGCAGGCGAATAGACAGTTTGCCCAAAGTGATTTGTGATGAAAACGCTGACTGTGGATTGGGCGCTGCAAGCATTATTTTGGGATGATCCTTCTATGGCTTTGTCAACAAGGGTGACGGGGTTAACTGCGGACAGTCGCCAAGTGCAACCTGGGGATGCATTTTTAGCGTATCCAGGGTTGAGCGGCCATGGTTTGGATTATGTTGAACAGGCCATTGCGCGCAACGCGGCGGTGGTTATTTGGCAGCCGAATATAGCTTGGGATCAGCCCCGTGTGGCGGCGTTAATGGCGCGCACAACGATCCCCTTTAGAGTGTACCCCACTTTGCGGGCTGACCTTGGGCGTTTGGCGGATCGCTTTTTTGGTCAACCATCGCAGCATATGGCGGTGGTTGGTGTGACCGGCACGAATGGCAAGACCTCGTGTGTGCATTTTATGGCGCATGTGTTATCGCAAACAGCGCCGTGTGGCCTGTTGGGTACACTCGGCAATGGTTTGTATGGTGAGACCGAGCAAGCGGTGATGACAACGCCCGATGTGGTGAGTGTGCATCACTGGATGGCGACGATGCGACAGGCTCAGGCGACCGCTGTGGTGATGGAAGTTTCTTCGCATGCGTTGGATCAGGGGCGAGTGGATTCAGTGCAGTATAACGTGGCAATCTTAACCAATCTCAGCCGGGATCATTTGGATTACCATGGTGATATGGCGCATTATGCCGCAGCGAAGAAAAAATTATTTGAGAATGCGCAGTTGCAGGCAGTCATTATTAATCGTGATGATGCCATGGCGGCGGAATTTATTGCTGCGGTGCAACCTGGCGTGCCGGTGATTACGTTTGGTTTTGGCACCTCTGAGCAAGCAGGCCAGCACATATGCTTGCATGATATACAGTTAAAAACAGATGGCATGCAGTTTCAAGTCTCCAGCCCTTGGGGGGAGGCACAGATAAGCTGTGCTTTATTTGGTGGGTTTAATGTGCTGAATTTGGGCGCTGCATTAGGTGCGCTGTGTGCATTGGGGGTTGAATTTGATGTGACCATTGCACGTTTGCAGACGTGCACCGCCGTGCCGGGGCGGTTGTCATATTATCATGCCGTCGGCAAACCCCATGCTTTTGTGGATTATGCGCATACACCGGATGCGTTAGCTCAGTCATTGCGTACGTTAGCAGAGCACTTTAGTGGGCAACGGATGATTTGTGTCTTTGGCTGTGGGGGGGATCGTGACCAAGGGAAGCGGGCGTTGATGGGGCGGATGGCAGAAGCGCATGCCGATGCGGTGATTGTGACGGATGATAATCCAAGGTCAGAGTCCGGCGATGCGATTGTTGCACACATCTTACAAGGGGTGCAGCACCCTGAGAATATTCAGGTCGAACGGGATCGAACGCAAGCGATTTGTTTGGCCTTTGAGCAGGCACAACCGGGTGATGTCATTTTGGTGGCGGGTAAAGGGCATGAAACGTATCAAATAGTCGGGCGGGAAACGCGGCCCTTTAGTGATGCCGATGTGGTTCAAGGGTGTTTGTTATGACTTTATCATTACAGGAGATTGCCGCTGCAACCGCCGGTGAATTACAAGGAGAGGGGGTTTTTGAGCGAATCAGTACCGACTCTCGATCCATTCAGGCGGGTGATTTATTTGTCGCTTTGCAAGGGCCAACGTTTGACGGGCATGATTACATTCAGCAAGTGACTGAACAAGGTGCTGCCGGGTTATTGCTGCATCGTGCGGTGGATACGGCTTTGCCGACAGTGCTTGTGGCGGATACAACACAAGCGTTGGGGCAAATGGGTCGCTTCAATCGGCAACGACAGGCGATTCCTGTTGTCGCCGTGACCGGGAGTAATGGCAAAACCACGGTAAAAGAAATGGTCGCGGCCATCTTATCGACGCAAGGTGAGGTGCTAAAAACGCAAGGGAATTACAATAATGACATTGGTTTACCGCTGACATTATTGAACATCCAAGCGCAGCATGCTTATGCGGTGATTGAAATGGGGGCTAATCATCTACAAGAAATCGCTTACCTGAGCCAATTAACGCAGCCAAATGTTGCGGTGATCACGAATGCGGGTGATGCGCACATTGAAGGCTTTGGCAGCCGTGATGGGGTGGCGCAAGGCAAAGGTGAAATTTTCTCAGGCTTACAGCATGAGGGCGTTGCGGTAATTAATCAGAATGATCGTTATGCGGATGTGTGGCGTGATTTGGCGAAGGCGCACAAAATCATCACTTTCTCGTTAGATGAAGCGGCGGATGTGACGGCGGATGCGAGCCGTATTCGCGTGAAATTTGATGCCTCAGGATTCCACACAACCTTTGAATTACAGTTGGGTCGACAAGTGTATCCCGTGTCTTTGGCTTTGGCCGGGCAACATAATGTGATGAATGCGCTAGCCGCTGCCGCCGTTGCTTATGCCTTAGACATTGCGCCGGTTAATATCGTCTCTGGTTTGCAACAAATGGCACCTGTCGCAGGGCGGCTGCAACCAAGCCTAGGGCAATGTGGCGCTCGATTGATTAACGATACTTATAATGCGAACCCCGCGTCGTTAGCGGTTGCGTTGGATGTGTTGATGCAGTGTCAGGGTGAGCACTGGTTCATCTTGGGGGATATGGGCGAATTGGGCGAAGATGCTCAAGCGGTACATGCGGATATGGGCCGATTAATTCAAGACAAGGGGGTTGATCGATTATGGACCGTCGGTACGCTAACGCAAGCCACCAGTGCGGCCTTTGGCGAGGGCGCCTGTCATTTTACGGATAAACAAGCGTTAATAATCGCGCTGACCTCAGCGCTTAACAGTGGAGTTGTTATGTTGGTCAAAGGATCACGCTTAATGCGAATGGAAATCGTTGTGCAAGCAATGCAAGCGTCGGATGGTGAGGTGGCAGCATGTTAAAATATCTGGCTGAGTACCTCTCAGAATTTTATAGTGGGTTTAATGTCTTTCAGTATTTAACCTTTCGTTCGATCTTGGGTGTGTTAACGGCATTATTATTGTCCTTTATTATCGGCCCGCGCATGATTCGCTGCTTAAGCCATTATCAGATTGGTCAGCAAGTGCGGGATGATGGGCCGCAAGCGCATTTGTCGAAAGCGGGGACGCCGACCATGGGCGGGGCTTTAATTTTAGTCGCCATCTCTATTAGTACGTTATTGTGGGCGGATTTGAGTAACCGGTATGTGTGGATCGTGCTGTTAACCATGCTGGTGTTTGGTGTCATTGGTTGGGTGGATGACTATAAAAAATTGGTGCTGAAAAATTCCAAAGGCTTGGCGGCTAAATATAAATATTTTTGGCAGTCCGTCGGTGCTTTAGGGGCGATGCTGGTGCTGTATTTTACCTCGAATGGTGGGCATGAGCTGCAATTGTTTGTGCCTTTCTTTAAAGAGACGGTGATTGATTTAGGCGTTTTTTACGTTGTTTTGGGGTATTTCGTCATTGTTGGTTCTTCTAATGCGGTGAATTTGACCGATGGATTGGATGGTTTGGCCATCATGCCAACGGTGTTGGTCGCGGGTGCCCTCGGTGTGTTTGCCTATGCCTCGGGGAATGCTTCGTTTGCGCAGTATCTGGTCATTCCGAACTTACAAGGGGTGGGTGAAGTGATTGTTTTCTGCGGTGCGATTGTGGGCGCAGGTTTGGGTTTTCTTTGGTTTAATGCTTACCCGGCACAAGTATTTATGGGTGATGTTGGGGCGTTAGCGCTAGGCGCAGCTTTGGGCGTGGTGGCCGTTGTGGTGCGGCAAGAGCTGGTGCTGTTAATTATGGGCGGGGTTTTTGTGATGGAAACCGTCTCTGTTATTTTGCAAGTGGGGTCTTATAAACTGACCGGGCGGCGTATTTTCCGTATGGCACCGTTGCATCATCATTTTGAATTAAAAGGTTGGCCTGAGCCCCGAGTGATTGTGCGTTTTTGGATTATTACGGTGATTTTGGTGTTGATTGGTTTGGCTACGTTGAAAGTGCGATAAGTGAATACTGCGGTGTGGTTAATTGTTGGGTTAGGCAAAACGGGGGTTTCCTGTGCACGTTACTTGCATCGGCAAGGGCAGGCTTTTGCCATTTACGATACGCGTCAAGAGCCACCCGGATTAGATGATGTATTGGCTTTGGATGCAAACTGTACGGTGTATACGCAAGCGTTGGATGTTGCGATTTTAACCCAGTATGCCGGTTTGATTATTAGCCCTGGTATATCCATTCACACACCTGAGATTCAGCAAGCCATGCATCAAGGCGTGGAGGTGATCGGCGATATTGAGTTATTTGCGCGTGCTGCGACCAAACCCATCATCGGTATTACCGGCTCGAATGGGAAAAGCACAGTGACGACCTTGGTCGGGAATATGCTGCGGATGGCCGGTTACCGTGTTGGTGTTGGCGGTAATATCGGGCTGCCAGCATTGGATTTGTTGGTGGATGAGGTCGATTGTTACGTGTTGGAGCTGTCGAGTTTTCAATTGGAAACGACGCACTCATTGGTGTGTCATGCGGCCGTGGTGTTGAATGTGAGTGAAGACCATATGGATCGGCATGCTGATCTGGCTGAATATGCAACGCTGAAACAAAGTGTCTATCAGCAGGCAGGTTTTGCACTGGTCAACCGGGCGGATGCTTGGGTGGTTGACATGGTGCCTGCAGAGGATGCGGTGTCATTCGGTTTGGATGCGCCGATGGTTTCTCATTGGGGGATTAGTGAGCATGGGTGGCTGGCCAAAGGGGCGTATGAGTTTTTAGACCCTGAGTTGTTAAAAATCAAAGGCCAGCATAATTGGAGTAATGTGTTGGTTGCGGTGGCTTTGGCGGAATCCATGGGCGCTTCAATTCCGAGCTGCTTAGGGGCGGCGTATGATTTTGCGGGTTTGCCGCATCGCATGCAATGGGTGGCTGAGTTTGGCGGTAATGAATGGATCAATGATTCTAAAGCGACCAATGTTGGTGCTTGCCTTGCGGCGATACAAGGTATGCCCAGGCCGGTGGTATTACTGGCCGGGGGCGAAGGTAAAGGGGCCGATTTTAGTGCATTAAAGCCCGCCATTGCTGCCCATGTGTCTACTTTGATTTTGTTTGGGCGGGATGCAGAGAAAATTCATCAAGCCGTGGGGGATGCTGTGCCTGTGGTGTTGGTCGCGGATATGCTTGGGGCGGTACAGGCGGCGCAAAAAGCCGCGAATACAGGGGATATTATTTTGTTGTCGCCTGCGTGTGCAAGCTTTGATCTGTATCAAAATTATGAGCATCGGGGGACAGATTTTTGCACGGCAGTGGCAGCGTTGCAGAGGGGGTCACGATGAACGTGGTGGCACCAGCACCGGTTAACTTACAGAACGTCATGTCAGAATATGATGTGCCGTTATTCATCACCGTCTTTGGTTTGTTGTGTTTGGGCATTGTGATGGTTGCCTCATCCTCTTTGCATTTGGCGGATCGGCAAATGGGACAACCGTTATTTTATTTGATACGGCAGCTGATTTTTGCCGCAATCGGTTTGTGCGCCGGTTACGCCACCACAAAAATCAGTTTGAAAGTATGGCAGCGCTATGGGCTGCACCTGTTTGTATTGGGCCTGCTGTTATTGGTGGCGGTATTAATTCCCGGTATCGGCAAAATGGTGAATGGCAGTTATCGTTGGATTCCGCTCGGTATCTTTAATCTACAAGTCTCTGAATTGGTGAAACTGTTTACGATTATTTATTTGGCGGGATATTTGGTTCGGCATGAAAAAACCGTGCAATGTGAGGTCAAAGGTTTTTTGTTGCCGATGTTACTGCTCAGTATTGCCGGCATTTTGTTGTTACTGGAACCGGATTTTGGATCAACTGTGGTGATGTTTGCGACCACCATGGGCATGATGTTTTTAGGCGGTGCGCGTTTAAAGCCTTTTTACCTGATGATTGCGATTGCTGCGGTGTGTTTGGGCTTGTTGATTTTGATTTCACCCTATCGTATGGCGCGTGCGATTTCGTTTATGGATCCCTGGAAAGATCAATTTGGCCGGGGTTATCAGCTCACTCAAGCCTTGATTGCGTTTGGTCAAGGGGATTGGTTGGGGGTGGGGTTGGGCAATAGTGTGCAGAAGATTTTTTATTTACCCGAGGCGCACACAGATTTTTTGATCTCTGTGTTAGCGGAAGAGCTGGGTGTGGTGGCCGTATTTGGGGTGATTATCGCGTATGGGGTGATCGTGTGGCGGTGTTTTCGTGTGGGCGCACTGGCTGAGCAGGTCGATATGCGTTTTCAAGCCTTTATTGGGTATGGTGTTGGGTTATGGTTGGGGCTTCAGGGCTTTATCAACCTGGGGGTGAATATGGGATTGTTGCCAACCAAAGGCTTAACCTTGCCGTTAATGAGTTATGGCGGCAGCAGTTTGGTGATGACGTGTATTGCAATGGGATTGGTCTTTCGGGCACATGATGAAATTCGTCAGCACCAGCAGCAAGAACAAAAGGATTGTAAAAAATGGGTTTGCGCGTAGTGGTCATGGCCGGTGGGACGGGGGGGCATATCTTCCCGGCGTTAGCGGTTGCCAAGATATTACAAGTGCAAGGGGCGACGATTACATGGTTGGGTTCAGAGCAAGGTATGGAAACGGACTTGGTGCCAAAATCGGGCTTTCCGATTGAAGTCTTGTCGGTCAAAGGTTTGCGCGGTAATGGCTTACGTGGCTGGTTAGTGGCACCGTTTCGGGTGAGCAAGGCGATCTGGCAAGCTTGGATTGTTTTGCGTCGGTTGCAACCTCAGGTTGTGCTTGGGTTGGGTGGTTTTGTCTCTGGCCCTGGTGGCGTCGCCGCCAAATTACTGCGGGTTCCGCTGGTCATTCATGAACAAAATGCGGTGGCCGGTATGACCAACCGTTGGTTGGCGAAAATGGCAACGGCGGTATTTTATGCGTTTCCACAGGCTTTTTCGGATAAAGCTCAGAACCCTAAATTTCGCTTATGTGGTAACCCCGTGCGTCAAGATATTGTACAAACGCTGAAGCCCGAAAGCCGTTTTCAGGATCGGCAAGGGGCATTACGGATTTTGGTACTGGGGGGCAGCTTGGGGGCCTTGGTGTTGAATGATGTTGTACCTGCCGCGCTGGGTGAGTTGAAACACTCGGGCGTCGAATATGTCGTGCGTCACCAAGCGGGGGTACGCACGTTGCAAGCGGCACAGGCTGCGTATGAGCAGTCTCAAGTGACGGCGGAAATCAGCGCATTTGTGGAGGATATGGCGAGTGCATATGCCTGGGCAGACCTGGTGATTTGTCGGGCGGGTGCGTTGACCATTGCGGAGTTGTCTGCGGTTGGTGTTGCGGCTATTTTGGTGCCTTATGCGCACGCGGTGGACGATCATCAAACTGGCAATGCACGCTATCTAAGTGACCCAGGGGCTGCAATATTAATCCCCCAAACGGAATTTAGCGCCCATAAATTGGTCTCAGTCTTGTCTGAGTTGAATCGACATAAGCTTCAAGAAATGGCTCAGAGGAGTCGCGCATTGGCCGTTGTTGATGCTGCGGAGCGCGTCGCGGAATATTGTCTGCAAGTAGGTAAATCATGATCAACGATGGTGAAGATAACACGCGGATTAATCCGCAACAAAGTATGGGTCGGATTCGTCATATTCATATGATTGGGATTGGTGGCGTTGGTATGGGGGGAATCGCAGAAGTCTTGTTAAACCTCGATTATCAAGTCTCAGGGTCTGATCTGGCTGAAAATGCAGTCACTTCTCGCCTGAAAACGTTAGGGGCAACCCTTTTCCAAGGGCATCGGGCGGAGCACTTAGGACAAGCCGACGTGGTGGTGATTTCGACGGCTGTACAAGCGGATAATCCTGAGTTATTACAAGCGAAGCAGCGTCGCATTCCCGTGATACCACGAGCTGAAATGTTGGCAGAGCTGATGCGTTTTCGGTATGGCATTGCGGTCGCGGGGACGCATGGTAAAACCACCACAACCAGTTTGGTGGCGAGTTTGTTGGCGGAAGGGGGCTTGGATCCAACCTATGTGATTGGCGGGCGTTTAAATAGCTCTGGGAGTAATGCAAAACTGGGTAGCAGCCATTATTTGGTGGCAGAAGCGGATGAAAGTGATGCCTCATTTCTGTATTTACAGCCGATGATGTCGATTATTACCAATATTGATGAAGATCATATGTCGACGTATGGGGGCGATTTTGATCGATTGTTAAGAACATTTTTGGAATTCCTGCATCATCTGCCGTTTTACGGCCTCGCCATCTTGTGTATCGATGGTGACAATGTGCGGGGCATTTTGGACTATATCTCCAAAAAATTTGTGACCTATGGCTTTTCAGACGATGCTGATTATCGTGCAGCAGATATGCGTCAAATGGGCATTAAAACACAGTTTACGGTGACCCTGCCTGGGCAAACAAACGCGATGCCGATTAGTTTGAATATGCCAGGTAAGCATAATGTATTGAATGCCGTTGCCGCGATTGCGGTGGCGCATCAATTGGGCATGTCTGAAGCGTCTATGCAGCGTGCTTTGGATCGTTTTGAAGGTGTTGGGCGGCGTTTTCAAGTGTTGGGTGAAGGTTTGCTGGGGTTTAGCGACAGCATTTTAGTCGATGATTATGGCCACCATCCGACAGAGGTTGAGGCCACCATCCAGGCGGCGCGGGCTGTGTGGCCAGAGCGGCGTTTACTGGTGATTTTTCAACCGCACCGTTATTCTCGCACAAAAGATTTGTATGAGGACTTTGTGAGTGCATTATCTGAGGTGGATGTTCTGCTCTTGACGGAAGTTTATGCGGCGGGTGAGGCAAAGATTATCGGTGCGGATGGGCGTTCTTTGGCGCGCTCTATTCGGAATCGAGGGCAGATTGATCCTGTCTTCGTGGAACAAGCGGAAAACATACCGGATATATTGAAAGGTGTTATGCAAGAAAATGATATTGTCTTGACCTTAGGTGCCGGCAGTATTGGCCAAGTCGCAAAACAGTTGCAGCAAGCGTTAATGCTGCAAAATGGCCAGCCTGCGGCTTGAAGACAAGGTAATAAAGCAATCGTAAATAAAGGCAGCACTATGATAGCTGTGGGAAACCCCGGATAGACTGGTGAAAGAAAATGGATAATAGTCAGTATGGAAAAGTTGCCGTGCTTATGGGCGGTTTTTCAGCAGAGCGAGCAGTCTCTTTGCAAAGTGGTGCAGCCGTACTGTCTGCATTATTGCGTCAAGGTGTTGATGCGCATGCGTTTGACCCTGCGGTGCTCGATTTGTCAAAAATACAAGCATATGATCGTGCTTTTATCGCTTTGCATGGCCGTGGTGGGGAAGATGGAACCATTCAAGGCGCACTGGAATTGATGGACGTGCCTTATACGGGGAGTGGTGTGCTTGGGTCTGCGCTTGGCATGGATAAAGTGAGAACAAAATTATTGTGGAAAGGCCTCGGCTTACCCACACCTGCATTCAGCTTGGTGAGTGATGACAATGTGCATGACATTGCCGCCTTGCTGGGGTTGCCCTTTATGATGAAACCAGCAGAAGAAGGCTCTAGTATCGGGATGGCGAAAGTGGAATCAGTGCAAGATGTTGTCTCAGCTTGGGAGTGTGCGAGACAATATGATTCCCCGGTGATTGCCGAAGCCTGGGTAGAAGGAAAGGAATATACGGCGGCGGTTTTGAATGGCGAGGCATTGCCATTGATTAAATTGGCAACACCCCACATTTTTTATGATTATGACGCCAAATATTCGTCAGACTCAACGGAGTATGCATGCCCTTGTGGTTTGCCAGAAGCGCAAGAAGACGCCTTTAAACAGCTATCCATACAAGCGTTTAACCAAGTGGGTGGGAGTGGCTGGGGTCGTGTGGATTTTATGCTAGATCGGAATAATCAGCCGTGGCTACTAGAAGTGAATACAGTTCCGGGTATGACTGACCATAGCCTTGTGCCAATGGCCGCCAAAGTATCGGGTCGAACGTTTGAACAATTGGTCATAGAAATTTTGGCCACAAGTTTTCGATAAATTAGAAGCAGACGTTATATACTCATCATATAACAATAATAATAAGGTGGCACCATGTTGGTGTGGATTAAAAATTTCATGGCATTAAGCTTGTTAAGTAGTTTTGCAATAGGGCTGTTTTGGGCCAATCAGCAGCTACAGGATGCCGCGATATTTCCAATCAAAAAAGTCAAAGTTGAAGGCGCAGTGCGGCATGTGAATCAAGCCATGCTGGCGCAAGCCTTAGTGCGCGATATCCATCAAAGTTTCTTCAGTATTGACGTTCATGCGATTAAACAGCGTGTTTTACAAGTGCCCTGGGTTTCCAATGTGGAAGTGTATCGAGTCTGGCCATACACATTACGTTTGGTGATTACGGAGCAAGTCCCGGTTGCGATTTGGAATTGGGCTGAATTGGTGAATGCTTCCGGTGAACGATTTCAAGAGGATAATTTATTTGAATTTGCAGATTTGCCCGTGCTGAAAGGCGAAGACGGTGATGAAAAAATGCTCTTGGATAAGCTATTTATGCTGCAAAAACGTTTTAATATTGAGAGTTTGAAAATTCGAGAAATTGTTCAGGCCTCCCATTTTGTTTGGCGCTTAACATTACAAAATGGCATTAAAATTAAAGTTTCGGAAGCCACACAAAGCCATATCGTTGATCAATTTGTGCAGGCGTTTCAGCGGCAGCGTTTAATCAATCAGGAAAAGATTTCATTTGTTGATTTGCGTTATCAGAATGGTTTCAGTATTCGATGGGCATCTGGGGCTTAGTGTTGCTTGTCGTATCATAGGGGTGGGTATTAGGGACATGATAAAGAAGAGTGATAAAGATCATATTGTTGGGTTAGATATTGGGACGTCTAAAGTCGTTGCGATCGTGGGTGAAATGACTGATGACGGTAATTTAGAAGTCATTGGGGTCGGTCGGCACCCATCGCGTGGCTTGAAAAAGGGTGTTGTTGTGAATATCGAGTCGACGGTACAGTCGATTCAGCGCGCGATAGAGGAAGCAGAATTGATGGCGGGCTGCGTGGTTAAATCGGTTTATGCCGGTATTGCAGGCAGCCATATCCGCAGTTTGAATTCGCATGGCATTGTGGCGATTCGAGACAAAGAAGTGACATCCACAGACGTTGAGCGTGTGATTGATGCGGCGCGTGCAGTGGCGATTCCTGCCGATCAAAAAATCATCCATATTTTGCCGCAAGAATTTTTGATTGATAGCCAGGATGGCATTCGTGAGCCGATTGGTATGTCGGGTGTGCGTTTGGAAGCAAAAGTACATTTGGTGACCGGTGCAGTGAGTGCTGCACAGAACATTATTAAGTGTGTGCACCGCTGTGGTTTGGAAGTCGAAGATGTCATTTTAGAACAGTTGGCATCCAGTTACGCGGTATTGTCCGAGGATGAAAAAGAGTTGGGCATTTGTTTAATCGATATCGGTGGCGGTACCACGGATATTGCGATTTTTACCGAAGGTTCGATACGGCATACAGCGGTCATTCCGATTGCCGGTGATCAAGTGACGAATGATATTGCGGTCGCCTTGCGGACGCCAACGCAGAATGCAGAGCAAATCAAAAATCAATATGCGTGTGCATTAACGCAGCTCGCACAAGATGATGAGATGATTGAAGTCGCCAGCATTGGTGATCGCTCCGCGAGAAGCCTTGCGCGACGAACGTTGGCAGAAGTGATTGAACCGCGTTACGAGGAATTATTGACGCTGGTGCAAAGCGAGTTGCAACGCAGCGGTTATGAAGACTTGATCGCGGCCGGCATTGTGTTGACCGGTGGGAGTTCGTGTGTTGAAGGCTTGACTGAGCTGGCAGAAGAGATTTTTCATAAGCCGGTTCGGTTGGGTGTGCCACATGATTTAATGGGCTTGGCTGAAGAGGTACGGCAGCCCTCATTTTCAACGGGCACAGGTTTGTTAATCTTTGGTCATCAACATCGCTTAGCAAGGCAGCATGATGCGCTAGGGCGTGATGGGTGTCGTGGTGCGTTAGAGCGAATGAAAAGCTGGTTTCAAGGAAATTTTTAGGTTTATAAGCCTCACTCAGATGGGGCGAAGCGATGGTTCAGCCATCGTTCATTTTATTGGACGATAATAATAACAAGAGGAGCAAGCAACCATGTTTGAAATATTGGATGCATATACAGAAAGTGCCGTGATCAAAGTTATTGGTGTTGGTGGCGGTGGTGGAAATGCAGTGCAACACATGCTGGAAAGCAATATTGATGGTGTTGATTTCATTTGTGCCAATACCGATGCACAAGCGCTGAAGAATAATGCGGCGCGCACCGTATTGCAACTGGGTACCAGTATTACTAAAGGTCTCGGTGCCGGGGCGAATCCAGAAATTGGTAAGCAAGCGGCATTAGAGGATCGTGATCGCGTTCAAGAAGCGATTGAAGGCGCGGATATGGTCTTCATCACGGCGGGGATGGGTGGCGGAACTGGCACTGGTGCTGCACCGGTGGTTGCTCAAGTGGCCAAAGAGATGGGTATTTTAACCGTTGCGGTGGTCACGAAACCTTTCCCATTTGAAGGCGCTCGACGTAAAAAAGTCGCAGAAGCGGGCATTAAAGAACTGACGGAACATGTTGATTCGTTGATTACCATCCCGAATGAAAAACTGATGCCAGTACTGGGCAAAAGTATGACGCTGCTGGACGCGTTTAAAGCGGCGAATGATGTGTTGTTGGGTGCTGTGCAGGGCATTGCTGAGCTGATCACGCGACCAGGTTTGATTAATGTGGATTTTGCCGATGTGCGCACGGTTATGTCAGAAATGGGCATGGCGATGATGGGCACGGGGGCAGCTTCTGGTGAAGGGCGTGCACGTGAGGCGGCGGAAGCAGCCATTGCGAGTCCTTTGTTAGAAGATGTTAACTTATCGGGTGCTCGCGGTATTTTAGTCAATATAACCGCAGGTATGGATCTTGAAATTGGCGAATTTGAAGAAGTGGGTAACACCGTTAAAGAATTCGCATCTGATGATGCTACCGTCGTGGTAGGCACGGTCATTGAACCGGATATGTCGGATGAATTAAGGGTGACAGTGGTGGCAACAGGCCTTGGTATGGTCGAAACCGTTGCGAATGAAGACAAAAGAATACGATTGGTACGCAATCAAGAGGGAGAAGTCGACTACACTACACTAGAGCGACCACCAATAACGCGAAATTTAGGGGCCAATGCATCTGTTGCAGATATGCAACAAGACGCGGATATTGATTACCTAGATATTCCGGCTTTTCTAAGAAGGCAGGCGGATTAGGCGTGCAGGTGGTCATTCGTTGCAATCTTGAATGACCTTTAAAGCTTGCAGGTGGTTAAGTAGTTGTAAAAAACATAAGTCTGGGATAATGGGAATGAGCAGGCGTGAAATTGTTACCAATCAATGACTTGAAAGTTTCTGGGCGAGCAGCTTGAATGGTATGTTGGGTATAGAGCGGTAGGTTGTGTGTTGAATGCAACACTATTCGCAAAATAACCACAAAAAAGTTGGCTTCGGCGCAGGGACGTGTTAAAGTATAACCAATTGCTAATGTGATATGTTGGATTAACGCAACCAAATGCGGTTAATCTAGCAACAAGGGATACGAAAATGATTAGGCAACGTACGCTAAAAAATGTTATTCGCGCCACTGGTGTTGGGCTTCACACGGGTAAAAAAGTTTATTTAACTTTGCGACCGGCTGCACCAGATACAGGGGTTGTTTTTCGACGGGTTGATTTGGATAGCCCGGTGGAAATCCACGCACGCCCTGATAATGTCTCAGATACGCGTTTATCGACGACGTTAGGTGAGGGTGATGCCAGTATCTCGACAGTAGAACATTTGTTATCAGCCTTTGCGGGTTTGGGTATTGATAACGCTTATGTTGACTTAAGTGCACCTGAAGTCCCGATTATGGATGGCAGTGCTGGGCCGTTTGTGTTTTTGATACAATCTGCTGGTGTTGAAGAGCAAAATGCAGCCAAACGTTTTATACGAATTAAAGAACGTGTTGTGGTTGAGGAAGGCGACAAATGGGCTTCTTTTGAACCGTTTGATGGGTTTAAAGTCTCATTTTCGATTGACTTCAAACACCCGGCTTTTAATGCCAAAAGGCAGCAAGCCGTGATCGACTTTTCATCCACATCCTTTGTGAAAGAAGTGAGCCGAGCGCGTACGTTCGGATTTATGCGGGATATCGAAATCTTGCGGCAGAATAATCTGGCGTTAGGGGGCAGTTTGGATAATGCCGTGGTCGTCGATGATTACCGAGTATTGAATGAAGATGGATTGCGATATGAAGATGAATTCGTGAAACATAAGATTTTAGATGCGATTGGGGATTTGTACCTGTTAGGCCATAGCTTGATTGGTCACTTTAGCGGCCATAAATCTGGGCATGCGTTGAACAATAAGTTGTTGCGTGCTTTGGTTGCAGAAAAATCAGCATGGGAAGAAGTGACGTTTACCGATGCGGCAAGAGCGCCAATCTCTTACATGAAACCAGTCTCTGTGGCCAAAGTTTGAGCCTGTGTTAAGGGCGGTTTGAGGCCATTGCGATGCGTGCTAACGCATCAGAAAGTTCTGGATCATGCAGTGCCATGGCAGCTTCAAATAAAGCGGCTTTAGGTGCATGACGCGGTTTTTTGAGCGAGCGGCTTTTTCTTGGCGCTTCTGGTTGCGGAACGATCTTAATTTGAATCGCATACAGAGGCTCAGGCAGTTGATCGTTGATTGATGTTTTCAGTGAGGCGGATAAATAACGCAGTTTCGTTGCCCATATTTGGTTATCAACTAAAATAACCAGTATGCCATTTTTAATGATGGTGCCGGTAATATGCGCAGAAAGAGGAACCCCAACCCATGTTTTTATGAGGGTGAGTGCGGTTTGTTGTAACTCGGCCTTTTTGAAGATCTCTCTTAGCACCTTGTTTTTAAGCAACGTTTTTGCAAGTAAAGGTTTCGCGTTCATATTCGAATATTATATAATGCTGTTATTGTTTGTAGAGATACTCTATAATTCATTCATCTTTAACTGACAGAAGAATAACAAATTATGCTGACAATGCCCAATATTCTAACAACGCTGTGTCAAAAGCGTCACGGTAAAACATGTAAACCGATTTGGTTTGCCATTGTTTTTGGTCTTACTTTCTCAATGATGGGGATCGGTGTTCTTGGTTACCACCAGGGTTACAATGTCGCAAAAGCGGCACCCCTTGAAGAAAACAATGTGTTGCGTGAGACGATTAAACGCAAACAAGATGAGCTGGCGCAATTCAAAAAAACAGAGCAAGCACACTTAGATGCGCTGGCATTAAAATTAGGTCGCTTACAAGCGCACATGTTACGTGTTGAAGCTTTAGGTGATCGGCTCATTGAGGTGGGTAAACTCGACCAAAAAGAATTTGATTTTCATGCTGAGCCACCACAAGGGGGGCCAGAAGATGTGCTCGCCGCTTCGATTAATAAATCTGAGTTGAGCAATGCGGTTAAATTGTTTGCTGCGACTGTGGATGATCGAAATCAAAAGTTGCAAACGCTTGAGCGTGTTTTGTTAGAGCGGAATTTGTCCGATGCAATTCGGCCCTCGGGTTATCCTGTACGCAAAGGTTGGGTGTCATCCACTTTCGGTAAACGCAAAGATCCGTTTACGGGCAAAGTGGCCTACCATAAAGGCATTGATATTGCCGGTAAATCAGGCACTGATATCTTGTCTGTTGGTGCGGGTGTTGTCACTTTTTCTGATTATAATGGTGGCCACGGTCGTATGGTTGAAGTGTTACACGGCTCCGGTGTTGTTTCACGTTATGCACACAATCTATTAAATCTAGTGGATGTGGGTGATACGGTGAAAAAGGGAGAAGTGATTGCACTAATCGGGCAATCCGGGCGAGCAACGGGCCCACATTTACACTTTGAAGTGATTAAAAATAATCAGCACGTTAATCCTGAGCGTTATCTAAAAAGCCGCAAATAATCCGTTAGCATATTGCGCGCTTCTGCATCCAGTAGAAGCGCGGTAGTGACACACAATCCCCTCGCATTTATCTATCAATCGATTATACTCATTCGTTCCATGTGTTCCAGTTAACCCCTTTATAGTATTGGTATTTACTGAATTTCCGTGTGCTGTCGTCTGGAAATATCATAGATCTAAGCATGCATTTAAGGATCGGGCGAATTTTATGATTAAAGCAATTGTCAAAAAGATTTTCGGGAGTCGTAATGAGCGAGTGGTCAAGCGTATGATGAAAAGCGTTGAGCAAATCAACGCTTTTGAAACGTCGATGATCAAATATTCTGATGAAGATTTAGCCGCAAAAACGCCAGAATTCCGCCAGCGCTATGATAATGGTGAAACCCTTGATGCGCTTTTACCTGAAGTCTTTGCGGTGGTTCGTGAAGCCGGTAAGCGAGCATTGAATATGCGCCATTTTGATGTGCAAATGGTGGGGGCAATGGTTTTGCACGAAGGGCGCATTTCTGAAATGCGTACCGGTGAAGGGAAAACGTTGGTCGCAACGTTGTCGGCATATCTGAATGCGATTCCCGGAAAAGGCGTTCATGTTATCACCGTCAATGATTATTTAGCAAAACGCGACGCGGCTTGGATGGGGCAGTTATATACTTTTTTGGGGATGACGACAGGGGTCGTGGTCGGTGGTTTGTCACATGAGGAAAAAGTGGCGGCTTATGGGGCAGATATCACGTATGGGACAAATAACGAATATGGGTTCGATTACTTGCGCGATAACATGGTGTTTGCCGTGGAGCAGCGAGTCCAACGTGGCTTGTGGTTTGCGATTATTGATGAAGTCGACTCGATTCTGATTGATGAGGCACGAACACCGTTAATCATTTCTGGCCCAGCGGATAGTTTTACGGAGTTATACCAGGAAATTAATAAATTAGTGCCTTTTTTGGAAAAGCAAGATGCGCCGCCAGAAGAAAAGAAATTGCTGCCCGGTGATGACTTGCCGGAACTGCCCGGCGATTATACGGTGGATGAAAAAAGCCGCCAAGCCTATTTGAGTGAAGCTGGGCATGAAAAAGTTGAAAATTTATTATTACAAGCGGGCTTGATTGAGGAAGGTGAGAGTTTGTATGACTCCGCCAACATTACCCTCATGCATCACTTTAATTCTGCACTGAGGGCGCATGCCTTATTCCAAAAAGATGTGGATTATATTGTCACCGATGACAAAGTGGTGATTGTGGATGAATTTACAGGGCGGACATTGCCCGGTCGACGTTGGTCTGATGGTCTGCATCAAGCGGTTGAAGCAAAAGAAGGGGTGAGTATCCAAAGTGAGTCGCAAACGTTGGCCTCGATTACCTTTCAAAACTATTTCCGAGTCTTCAAAAAATTATCCGGTATGACCGGAACGGCGGATACTGAAGCGTATGAATTTCAGCAGATCTATGGGTTAGAAGTTGTGGTGATTCCGACCAACAAACCGATGGTTCGGAAAGACCATGGGGATGTGATCTTTTTAACGCAGGCTGAAAAATTCCAGGAAATTATTCGCGATATCAAAACGTGTCAAAAAGAAAAGCGGCCTGTGTTGGTGGGAACGGCATCAATTGAAAGCTCAGAAATTGTTTCGGGCCTGTTGACCAAAGAGAAAATCAAACATGAAGTGTTGAATGCCAAACAGCATGAACGAGAAGCGCAAATTGTCGCCAATGCCGGGTTACCCGGCTCAGTGACGATTGCAACGAACATGGCTGGCCGTGGAACAGACATTGTTTTGGGGGGTAATTTGAAGATGGCATTAGCCGCACTACCTGAGGAGGCAACACAGGATGTTGAAGCGATAACCGAAGCCTGGGAAGTCAAAAATAAAGCGGTGTTAACGCGAGGTGGGTTGCATATCATTGGCACTGAGCGCAATGAATCTCGTCGGGTTGACAATCAGCTTCGGGGGCGTGCCGGGCGGCAAGGGGATGCGGGATCAAGTCGTTTCTACTTGTCGTTGGAAGATGATTTAATGCGGATTTTTGCCTCCCCCAAACTTGCCAATATGATGCGCAAATTGGGCATGGGCGATGGGGAGGCGATTGAACACGCCTTGGTTTCAAAAGCCATTGAAAACGCACAGAAAAAAGTAGAGGCGCGTAACTTTGACATGCGCAAGCAGTTGTTGAAATTTGATGACGTTGCCAATGACCAGCGTAAAGTGATCTATGAGCAGCGGGATGAGCTCATGTCGGCAAAGGATATTTCTGACAATATTCAAGCGATTCGTAAAGATGTGGTGCATGGTTTGCTCGACAATTTTATTCCCCCCCAAAGCCTAGAAGAGCAATGGGATATCCCCGCTTTAGAGGCTGCGTTGGAGCA